>Ga0209147_100258_pt1 | contig 49401 bp, 40 predicted proteins | sample AraplaCol_mLB_r2_FD_184278 | JGI IMG/M metagenome (GOLD analysis project Ga0209147, IMG submission 184278) | Arabidopsis root microbial communities from North Carolina, USA - plate scrape CL_Col_mLB_r2 (SPAdes) (version 2) | ecosystem: Host-associated > Plants > Roots > Endosphere | place: USA... | reverse complement strand
GGTGCTGCTCACGCTGATGTCGAACAGCTTCGGCACCGGCATCGCGGGCGGGCTGCTGTGCTACGTGCTCGTCAAGCTGCTGGCCGGCCGCTGGCGCGACGTGTCGTGGGGGCTCGTCGTGCTCGCGCTGCCGCTCGGCTATTACTTCTGGACCGTCGTGAAGCCGCACTGAGAGACGGCTTTCGCGACGTATCGGCACTACCCAAAACGAGACTGCAATGAAGGCAACACCAGGTAACGTCCCGGCCGCGCGCACGGGCATCGAGATCACGCCGGCCCATCGGGCCTTCTTCCACGCGCTGCCGAAGGTCGAGCTGCATTGCCACCTGCTCGGCGCGGTGCGGCACGACACGTTCGTCGCGCTCGCGGAACGCAGCGGCGCGCCGATCGAGCGCGCGGAGATCGACGCGTTTTATGCGCGCGGCGAGAAGCCGGTCGGCGTGCTGCACGTGCTGCGCGCGCTAGACAAGTATCTGCTCACGCGGCCCGATGACCTGCGGCGCATCGCTTACGAGTATCTGGAGGATGCGGCCGCGCACAACGTGCGGCATGCGGAATGCTTCTGGAATCCGACGGGCACGGTGCGGGTGTCGGGGATCGCGTATGCGGACGCGCAGGCCGCGATCGTGACGGCGATCCGCGACGCCGCGCGCGATTTCGGAATCGGCGCGCGCCTGATCCCGAGCATCGACCGCGAGCAGGATCCGGACGAGGCCGTGGCGATCGTCGAATGGATGAAGGCGCATCGCGCGGACGAAGTGGCGGGGCTCGGGATCGACTATCGCGAGAACGACCGGCCGCCGGAGCTGTTCTGGAAGGCTTACCGCAATGCGCGCGCGGCCGGTTTCCGCACGACCGCGCATGCGGGCGAGTTCGGGATGCCGTGGCGCAACGTCGAGACGGCCGTCGACCTGCTGCAGGTCGATCGCGTCGATCACGGCTATACGATCGTCGACAACCCCGAGCTGTGTGCGCGCTACGCGGAACGCGGGATCGTCTTCACCGTCGTGCCGACGAATTCGTACTACCTGCGCACGCTGCCGCCGGAGCAATGGGCGGAACGGCATCCGATGCGCAAGATGCCGGGCCTCGGGCTGAAGATCCATCCGAACACCGACGATCCGACGCTGCACAAGGTCAACCCGTCGGAGGCGTGGGAGCTGATGTTCAGCCATTTCGGCTTTACGGTCGCCGATCTCAAGCAATTCATGCTGAACGGGATCGACGGCGCGTGGGTCGACGATGCGACGAAGGCCGCGTGGCGTGCGGCGTGGGCGCCGGAGTTCGACACGCTGGCCGCGACGCTCGCGGCCGGCTGAGCGCGTTGCCTGCCACATCGGCCGGCCGGCGCGTCAGCCGGCCGGTACTTCGTTCAGGTGGAAACGCAGGTCGCCCGCGAGATCGAACAGCGTGTAGTCGCGAAACGCGAAACGCCACGCGTCGTCGACGCGCTCGAACGCGTCGTGATAGCGGCCCGCCGCGATCGGCTGCAGCGGAAAGCCTTCGGTGGCCTGCAGCACCGTGTAGTACGAGCGAGCCGTCGCGCGCTGCGCGGCTTCGTCGATCTCGATGACCGGATTCGTGATCACATGCTTCGTGCGCGGGGTGCCGCACGGGTAGCGTTTCACGCGCGCGTCGAACAGCGCGAGCAATTCATCGGCGCCGATTGTCGGCGCATCTTCCGCGACCTTGATCCGCGCGTGCCGGAACAGCGCCGCCATGCCCGGCAGGTCGCCGGCGTCGAGCAACGCCGCGTAGCGGTACAGCAGGTTCGCGATCTCGACAGCGCTTGCGGTCATGCGGCCTCCGGCATCGATGGACGATGACGGCGATGGTGCGCGGTGCGGGGCCGCGCCGCTTCGTCCAGGTGGACTAAGGCGGCGCATCGTTCAGGCGCGATGCCGCGCACGCATCCCGTCATGGCTTAGCATCGCCTGGCGCGACCTGCCAGCCTTGCGGGCTGGCGTAGGTCGGTCGCGTTCGCTATATTGGCGCACGGCGGCACCCGGTCGTGTCGCTGCCGCCGTGCGCGCCCGCGCCGGCATTCCGACAATAATTCGAATCCTGAGAGGCCCGCCGTGCGCATTCCTGTTTTCTGTCTGATGTTGTTCGTCTCGATGTCCGCGCGAGCCGGCAGTGCCTGCGACGGGCTGCTCGGCGATTACGCGCCGGCCGCCGGCAAGCCGGCGACGCTGCGCGTCGAGAAAGTGGGCGGCAAGATCGTGCTGCGCGGGCGCGACGCCGGCCAGTGGAGTGTCGAAACGGCACCGACGCAGGAGGCCGAGCTGGAAACCGACGGCCCAGACAAGGCGCCGCCGGGCGCCTGCGTGCTCGAGGTGCCGGGCGGCGAACTGATCAAGATGCCGATCGGCTCGCCGTATCAGGTCACGTCGATCACGGGCAACAGCTTCACCACGAAGCACTCGACCACGGGCGTCCTGCTGCGCACGGTGCAGGGCTTCCAGGTCGACGGTATCGAGCTGTATCGGGTCGCGCGCCGCGGCGACTCGCCGCCGGCCGCGGCGCGCTGACGGCGTGCGAGCCGACGTACCGCGATACACGACGACACGACGACGAGGGCGACCCTTCCGATGGGCAATCGATCATGGCTTTATCTTCAGGCCGGTGACGGCGACGACGCGCGAACGATCGAGTTCGCGGAATCCAACAATCACTTTCCGCTGCTGTGGCGCGTGCTGCTGGCCGACGGCGGCGCGGGCGACGCGATAACGGATCAGCGCGTGTTCGGCGACGCCGGCACGCCGAACCTCGCCAGCGATGCACGCGCGGCGCATGCGCGACTCAGCCGGCTCGCGTCGTTCGTCGTCGCGTATCCGCTGCCCGGCGACGATCCGGCGCTCGCGCGCCAGTTCGATGCGGTCGTGCGTCACCTCGGCGAGTCGATCGATGCGTTCGGCGATGCGCATGGCGCACCGCGGCTGTCCGCGAATCTCGACGAACTGTCATGGCTCGACGGCGGCGATCCGGGCGAATACATCCGCGACGAGCGCGACAACTGCACGCGCCTGTGGTGGCGGGTCGCGAACTGCATGGATTTCCGCGACGTGCGCGGCGTGCGCGACGTGCTCGAGATCGATACGCCCGCCGACTGGCGCGACTGGGCGTGGGGCTTCGGGTTCGGCGGCGTGTCGCATCACTATTTCCAGAGACAGGAGCCGCCGCGCGGCGTGGCGTTTGCCGAGATGTTCGACGCCGGCGAAGTGCACGGCAACTGGCTCGGCTACGGCACGTTCAGCTTTCGCGCGCGCAACGGCCTGTGGGGCGTGCGACGGGAAGTCGACGACGCATGGCACGTGATCGTGCCGCCCGAGTGGACGAACCTGTGGACGAGCGGCGCGCGCGATCGCCGGTTGCTGTGGGCCGCGCGCGACGGGAAGGTCGGCCTGCTGTTCGCCGATGGCGATGGCGACGGTGGTGGCGACGAGATACGGATCGTGCGCGAACCGGCGTTCGACGCCGTGTGGGATTTCAGCGGCGACGTCGCGTGCGTGCGCGTCGGCGAGCGGTTCGGGCTCGTGGGCACGGACGGCACGTGGGTGCTCGAACCGTCGCTCGACGATTTCGGCGAATTCACCGGCGGGGTCGCGTCCGCGAGCCTGGACGGCCGCTGGGGCTTCGTCGACACGCACGGCGCGTGGGTGATTCCGCCGCGCTTCGACGATGCACATGAATTCGTGAACGGCGCCGTCGCGGCGGTATCCGAAGGCGGGCAGTGGGGGCTGATCGGGCGCGACGGGCAATGGCGCGCGCCGCCCGAGTGGGCCGCGCTCGAATGGTCGTCCGAATGCGGCGCCTTCCTCGCGCGACGCAACGGCCATGTCGGCCTGATCGATGCGAAAGGCCGGGTCGTCGTCGAGCCGTTTTACGCGGAAATCGCCACGCTGACCGACGACGAACGGACGGACATGCTGTCCGAGCTTGGCGCGATCCGCCATATCGTGCGGCGCGACGACGGGCGTTGCGCGATCGTCGACGGGCAGGGCCACGTGCTGACGCCGTTCGATTTCGTCAACATGGGGGCGCTGCCGTGGTTGCCCGATGACGAAGCCGTGCCGGGCGAACTGTTCACGCGTTACGCGATCGGCGTGCTGCCGGGCGAGCCGGTGAAGTTTGCGATCTGCGATCTCGAGACGGGCGCGACGGTCGTGCAGGGGCGCTACGACGACGTGGCCGGCCTGTTCTGGGGCGCCGATCACGGCTGGCTGGCCTGCGTGCAGGACGAGGGCGGTGACGACGTGCGGGCGACGGTGTTTCGCGCGGACGGCACCGTGCTGCATCCGGCGCGTTACACGCGGATCGGCGACGATGCGCTGTTCGACGACGATCCCGACGCCGCTGCCGGGCACACGACGTTGATGCCGTGGTACGTCCGTCGTGCCGAGGTCGCGCAGAACTGGAGCATGGGCGAACCGGTCGCCGCGTTGCGCGACGACGGCATGCCGGTATGGCTGTACGCGGACGGGCACGCGACGACGACGCGGCGGTAGCCGGGCCGCTGGCGTGCATGCCGGCGTGGCGTGCCGGCACGACGATCAGCGGAAGAACTTCAACCAGTCGAACAGGCCGGGGTGCGGACGCCGTTTCGGCGCTGGCGCCGGTGCGCTGCGCGGCCGGAAGTCGGGCGAGAACTGCGCACGCGGATCGATCGCGCGCGTACGCAGTGCCGCATCGTAGAACGCCCCGACGATCGGCAACGCGCTGTGCGCGCCCGCGCCCCAGTAGTCGCTGCGCAGCGTCACGTTGCCGTCGTCGAAGCCGACCCACGCGCCGGCCACCAGTTGCGGATGCATCAGGATGAACCAGCCGTCCGTGTTGTCCTGCGTCGTGCCGGTCTTGCCCGCGACGTCGACGCGGATCCCGTAGCGCGAACGGATGTCCTCGCCGGTTCCGTAATCGACGACGCCGCGCATCACGTCGACCAGCGTTTGCGCGGCGGCCACCGGCAACGCGCGTTCGGGCGGTGCGCTGTTGAATGCGGCGAGCACCTTGCCGTCGCGATCCTCGATGCGCGTGATCATTTGCGGCGCGACGTATACGCCCCGATTCGCGATCGTCCCGTAGGCGGACACCATTTCCTTCAGCGTGACGGGGCTCGTGCCGAGCGCGAGCGACGGCACCGCGTCGAGCGGGCTTTCGCGCACGCCCATCGCGCGCGCGAGCTGCGCGACCCTGGCCGCGCCTTCGCGCTGCATCACCTGCGCGGTGATGCGGTTGCGCGACAGCGCGAGCGCGTCGCGCAGCGTCATCGGTGCGTCGGTCGGCGGCTCGGCATCGGTCGGACGCCACACCGCGTGCGTGCCGATCGGGATCGCGACGGGGCGATCGACGAACGTATCGCCCGGCCGCATGCCGTCCGCGAACGCGGCGCCATAGACGAACGGCTTGAACGTCGAACCCGGCTGGCGCCGCGCCTGCACCACGTGATCGAACGGCTCGCTGCCGAAATCGGGGCTGCCGACCCATGCGCGAATCGCGCCGTTGCGCGGGTCGATCGCGACGAAGCCGGCCTGCACCTGCGTCTTGCGTTCGCACAACGCATGCATGAACGCGCGATTCGCGCCGAGCTGCTTCAGCGCGGCGACATCGGCGAGCCCTGCGGCGCGCGCGTCGCGATAGTCGGGCGTCTGCCGGATGAAGCCGCGGAACAGGTCGTTGCGCAGCCCGCAGCCGGACGGGCCGCGCCATGCGCTGTCCGCGACTGCCTGCAGGCGATCGGTTTGCTGCGTCAGCGCTTGCGTCGCCATGTCCTGCAGTTGCGCATCGAGTGTCGTGCGCACGACGAGGCCGTCCGAGTAGAGGTCGTAGTTGTTGCGGTCGGCCCAGGCGATCAGCCACTTGCGCAGCTGCACCGCGAAGTGCGGAGCCGGGCCCGGCTGAGCGGTCTGCGGCTCGAAGTCGACGCGCAGCGGCCGGCGCTGCAATTGCGCGAGCTGCCGCGGCGACAGCATGCCCATCGCCGCCATCCGCGCGAGCACGATGTTGCGGCGCTGGACCGCGCGTTCCGGATTCAGCACCGGGTTGTAGTAGCTGTTGCCCTTCAGCATCCCAACGAGCGTCGCGCTTTCGACGATGTCGAGCTGGTCGGCCGATTTGCCGAAGTAGGTACGCGCGGCCATCTCGACGCCGTATGCGTTGTACAGGAACGGCACGGTGTTCAGGTAGGTCTCGAGAATCTCGTCCTTGCTGTACACCGTCTCGATCTTGAACGCGGTGATCAGCTCCTTCACCTTGCGCGTGAGCGTCGGTGCGCGGCCGACTTCGTCCGGGTACAGGTTGCGCGCGAGTTGCTGCGTGATCGTCGAGCCGCCCTGGCGGCTGCCCGAGAACGTATGCAGCCCGGCCGCGAGCGTGCGGCGCCAGTCGATGCCGTGATGCGCGTAGAAACGGTGGTCCTCGGTCGCGATCAGCGCGTCGACCATGTGCCGCGAGATCTGCTTGAGCGGCACCCATTCGCGGTTGACGGGCCGGAATTCGGCGATGACCTGGCCGTCGGCCGACAGCACGCGCGCGGGGCGGTCGATGCGGGCCTTGCGGATGTCGCCGATGCTCGGCGTGAACGGCACGAACGCGAGCAGCACCAGCAGGCCGATCATCGGTATCGCGGCGAGCGTCAGCGCGACGCCGCGGCGCGTCGGATGGCGCAGGCGATGCCATGCGCCGGCGCACAGCGCACGGATGCGCGCGCGGCTGGCGGCGGCCAGCGGTGCGACGCGGGCGCGGCAACGGAGCCACGCGTCTCGAAGAAGCGGCACGAAGCGGTTCAAGGCGGCAGGAGCGCGGATGGAGGAGGCGCGATCCTAGCAAACGACCCACGTGCGACGCCCGCTAAAACGGCCGTTTGCTTGCAGGATTTACAGACGATTACGTTTGTTGCCCATCGACAACCTTTTGCGGCACCCGCCGCCGCGATTCCGCTGACGATACGACGTCCGCGAGCCGTTGCGCGGCCGCTTCCATCTGCGCGCGGCCGAACCCGCCGAAGCCCAGCACGAGCCCCGGGCGGGCCGTGCCCGGCGCGAACATCGGCGACACCGCGCGCACCGCGACGCCGGCTTGCGCGGCGCGCTCGACCACGTCGAGATCGTCGATGCCGCTTGCGAGCCACAGCACGACGTGCATCCCCTGATCGCCCGGCTGCACCCACGCGCGTTCGCGCGGCAGCCGCGCACCGAGCGTGTCGATCAGCAGCGCGCGTTGCTCCGCATACACGCCGCGCACGCGGCGGATGTGGCGGTCGAGATGGCCTTCCGCGATGAACGCGGCCAGCACGTGCTGGTCGGCGGTCGGCACATGGCGATCCATCAGTGCGCGCGCGCCGCAGAACGCGGGCACGAGATCGTGGGGGGCGATCACGTAGCCGAGCCGCAGCGATGGAAACAGGATCTTGCTGAACGTGCCGAGGTAGATCACGCGATCGGGGTCGAGACCCTGCAGCGACGGGAACGGATAACCTTCGTAGCGCAGCTCGCTGTCGTAGTCGTCCTCGACCACCCATGCGTGCCGTGCACGCGCCCACGCGAGCAGCGCATTGCGCCGTGCCATGCTGAGCGGCATGCCGAGCGGATACTGGTGCGACGGCGTGACGAACGCGGCGCGCGCATCGGGCGCGAGGCGGATGCCGGCGTCGACGTCGAGGCCGTCGGCGTCGACCGGCACGCGCACCATCGCGTCGTGTCGCCCGGTGCTCTCGAGCAGCGCGGTGATGCCGCGATAGGCCGGGTTCTCGACCCAGGCGCGGTCGCCCGCGCCGAGCAGCAGCTGGCTCGCGAGGTGCAGCCCCTGCTGCGTGCCGCTCGTGATCACGACCTGGCCGGCATCGCAGCGCACCGAGCGCGAACGGCGCACGTAGTCGGCGATCGCTTCGCGCAGCGGCAGCGCGCCTTGCGGATCGGCATAGCCGGACGGCGCGCCGGCGCCGCGCGCGCGCAGGCGGTTGCCGAGCCGGCGCCAGATGTCGTCGGGCGCGGTGAGGCCGATCGGCACCGAGATCGCGAACGGCATCGCCGGCAGCGGGCGGAATTCGCGGGCGATCCGCGCGAAGGCGGCGGCCGGCTCGGGCAGCCCGGCGTGGGCCGCGCGCCGTCGTGGCGCGGGCGGCGCGGGTTCGGGGCCGGGCGGCGGTTCCGCGAGCGCGTTCGCGACCCGCGTGCCCGCGCCGCCGCGCGATTCGAGAAAGCCTTCGGCGATGAGCTGCGCATACGCATCGACGACGGTGCCGCGGGCTACCTGCAGCGACGTGGCGAGCAGCCGCGTGGACGGGAGCGCGTCGCCCGGCCGGACGTCGCCGCGACGCACGGCTTCGCGCAGCGCCTGCGCGAGCTGGCGGCTCAGGTCACCGGCCGCACGGTCGAGCGCGCCGAGCGACGGGATTTCGACGATCCGGGTCGTTCTTGCCATGATTCTGGTCTGCTGAAATTGTTCCAAACCGGCTCTACAGCATAAACCAGTTTGAAGTCACAATCGGCGGGTGACGGGCTCGCGCCCGCGCCGTTTCCAACCCCGCATGACCGTGGAGCCGACATGTACGTCCCCGACGAATTCAACGAGCCCGACCCCGACGCGATGCGCGAGCTGATCGTGCAGCATCCGTTCGGCAGCCTGATCACGCACGGCAGGAACGGGCTCGACGCGAACCACATTCCGTTCGAACTGCTGCCCGACGACGACGGCGGGCTCGGCGAGCTGCATGCGCACGTCTCGCGCGCGAATCCGGTCTGGCAGGACGTTGCGAACGGCGACGAGGTGCTCGCGATCTTCCGTGCGGGCGACGCCTACATCTCGCCGACCTGGTATCCGAGCAAGCACGTGGCGCACCGGCAGGTGCCGACCTGGAACTACGTGGTCGTGCACGCGCACGGCCGCATCACGGTGCGCGACGACGAGAAGTTCGTGCGCGGCGTGGTCGCGCGGCTGACGCGCACGCACGAGGCGTCGCAGCCGGTGCCGTGGAAGATGGGCGACGCGCCGAAGGACTACATCGACAGGATGCTGGAGTCGATCGTCGGGCTGCAGATCGAGATCACGCGGCTCGTCGGCAATCGCAAGCTCGGGCAGAACAAGGACGAAGCCGATATCCGCGGCGCGGGCGAAGCGCTGGTCGCGGAGGGCAACCTCGCGATCGGGGAGGCGATGCTCGCGGCGGCCGACGCGAAACGCGAGTGACGCGCGTGACGCGCGTGACGCGCAAGCGGCGTGCACGCCGTGACCCCGGCGGTGTGCGCGGGCGAGTGCCACGCCCGCGCACCGGCGCCCGTCATTGCGTGCGCGTCGCGCCCTTCGTGCCTTCTCCCGCCTGCGCGAGCGCGTCGCGAATCGCGGCCTCGGTCTGGTCGTACGCGCCTTCGCCATAGCGCGTATAGACGACCTTTCCGCTCGCGTCGATCAGGTAGAGCGCGGGCCAGTACTGGTTGCCGTACGCGCGCCACGTGTCGTAGCGGTTGTCCTGCGCGACCGGATAGCGGATGCCGAAGCGCCTGATCGCATCGGCGACGTTGCCCGCGTCGCGCTCGAACGGATACTCGGGCGTATGCACGCCGACCACCACGAGCCCCTGGTCGCGATACTTGCGATCCCACTCCTTCACGTACGGAATCGTATGAATGCAGTTGATGCACGAGTACGTCCAGAAATCGACGAGCACGACCTTGCCGCGCAACTGGCCGAGCGTCAGCGGCGCGCTGTTGTGCCAGCGGTCGATGCCCGTGAAATCGGGTGCCGCCGTCCCGGCCTGCGAGGCCGGCATGCTCGCATCGTCGCGGGTGCCGGCGAACGCGGCGAGCCCGGCCGTGGCGGCGAGGGCGATGACGAGGGCGGTGGTCTTGAGTCGGGGCAGCATGGCGTTCTCCTGAGCGGGAGGCCGCCGCTCGGAGGCGGCGGCCGGACGGGTTTCGACAGGCCCCATTAGGCGGCGCCGACGTATCTGCGATGTGTCCGGCGAGCCGCGCGTGTGCAATGTTGTGTGTCGTCACGGCGGCGCGATACATTGGGATACAAACGCGTGCCCGCCGTGCGGTATAAAAGCGGACATCGCCTGCCTCGACTCATCGACTCATCGATACCTCGATACCGAAACGACCCATGGACAAGATCGACCACGTGCTGATCGTCGACGACGATCGCGCGATCCGCGAACTGATCGCGGATTATCTGGAGAAGAACGGCATGCGCGTATCGCTGGCCGCGAACGGCCGCGAGATGCGCAACGTGCTGGACGACGGCGCGCCCGACCTGATCGTGCTCGACCTGATGATGCCGGGCGAGGACGGCCTCACGCTGTGCCGCGACCTGCGCGCGGGCAAGTTCCGGACGGTGCCCGTGCTGATGCTGACCGCGCGCGGCGAGGAAACCGACCGCATCATCGGCCTCGAGATGGGCGCCGACGACTACCTCGCCAAGCCGTTCGCGGTGCGCGAACTGCTCGCGCGAATCCGCTCGGTGCTGCGGCGCGCACGCATGCTGCCGCCCGGCATGCAGGTGACGGAAACGGCCGCGATGCTCGCGTTCGGCGAATGGCGTCTCGACACGACCGGACGCCACCTGCTCGATACCGACGGCACGCTGGTCGCGCTGAGCGGCGCCGAATACCGGCTCTTGCGCGTGTTCCTCGACAACCCGCAGCGCGTGCTGACGCGCGACCAGTTGCTCAATCTCACGCAGGGGCGGCAGTCCGATCCGTTCGACCGGTCGATCGACCTGCTCGTGAGCCGGCTGCGCCAGCGCCTGCGCGACGGCGCGCGCGAGCCGCGCTACATCAAGACGCTGCGCAACGAGGGCTATGTGTTCTCGTCGGCCGTGACCGCCGTCGACGGTACGCCATGAGCGCGCGCACGTTGACGTTGTGGCATTGGCCGCGCTCGCTGTTCGCGCGGCTCGCGCTGATCCTGTGCGTGGGCCTCGCGCTCGCGCAGACGCTGTCGTTCTGGCTCACGGTGACCGAGCGCGACCAGGCGACCACCAACCTGATGATGGGCTACATCGAGCGCGAGGTCGCCAGCTCGGTCGCGCTGCTCGACCACCTGCCGCCGGCCGAGCGGGCAGCCTGGCTGCCGCGCCTCGCGCGGCGCAGCTATGCGTTCATCCTCGGGCCCGGCGAGACCGGCACGCCGCCGGAAGCGCGGCTGTCGGCGCGCGTCGAGCGGTCGATTTCCGACGGCATCGGCGGCGACTATCCGCTGACCGCGAACGCGATCCCCGGCGACCGCGAACATCTGCAGGTGCATCTGCGCCTGACCGACGGGTCGCCGCTCACGATCGACATCCATCCGATGTCGACGGTGCCGCTGTCGGGCTGGCTGCCGGTCGTGCTCCTGCTGCAGCTCGCGGTGCTGGCCGCGTGCTGCTGGCTCGCGGTGCGGCTCGCGACGCGGCCGCTCAAGCAGCTCGCGCAGGCTGCCGATGCGCTCGGTCCCGACCTGAAGGGCGAGCGGCTGAACGAGGGCGGACCGTCGGAAGTCGCGCGCGCCGCCCGGGCGTTCAACGCGATGCAGGACCGCATCGCGCAGTACATGGCCGAGCGCATGCAGATCCTCGCGTCGATCTCGCACGACCTGCAGACGCCGATCACGCGAATGCGCTTGCGGGTCGACGTGATGGACGACGACACGCAGGGCGCGAAGCTGCGCCAGGACCTGCTCGAGATGGAGCATCTGGTGAAGGAGGGCGTGGCGTATGCGCGGACGCTGCACGGCACCGAGGAGGCCGCGCGCCGCATCGATCTCGATGCGCTGCTCGACAGCATCGTGTGTGATTACACGGATGCGGGGCAGGACGTGGCGCTGCACAGCCGCGCGCCGCTCGCGCTCGTCACGCGGCCGAAGGCGCTGCGCCGCATCGTCGGCAACCTCGTCGACAACGCGCTGAAGTTCGCGGGCGCGGCCGAGATCGACGTGCACGCCGCGCCGGACGGCGGCGCGGTGATCGCCGTGCTCGACCGCGGGCCCGGCATTCCGGACGATCAGCTCGACGCGGTGTTCGAGCCGTTCCGGCGCGTGGAGACGTCGCGCAACCGGGAGACGGGCGGCACGGGGCTCGGCCTCGCGATCGCGCGGCAACTCGCGCTTGCGATGGGCGGCACGCTCACGCTGAACAACCGGGCGGATGGCGGCGGGCTGGAGGCGCGACTCACGCTGCGCAATGCGGGGTGACGGGGGGCGGCGCGTGAGCCGCGGGGTATCAGGTTCGTGCCGAAGCCGTAGCGAAAACTGACGCCGACGCCGACGCCGACGCCGACGCCGACGCCGACGCCGAAGCCGAAGCCGAAGCCGAAGCCGAAGCCGAAGCCGAAGCCGAAGCCGAAGCCGAAGCCGAAGCCGAAGCCGAAGCCGACGCGCGCGACGTCACACGCGCTGCAGATGCGCGTCGACGAGCGGCGCGAGCGTCGCCGCATGCACGGCCGCGAGATCGTGCCGGCCGCCCGGCACGACGTGCAGCTGCGCGTCGGGCAGCCGCTCGAGCAGGCGCCGGCCGGCCGCGACGGGGCTGAGCGGATCGTCGTCGCCCCACAGCAGCAGCGTCGGCTGCGCGATGCGGCCGATTTCTCGCGACAGGTCGGCACGGAACGTCAGGAACCAGTCGGGCAGTTGCGGGTTGGCTTGCGCGAACCCGGCCCGCCAGTCCTGCGCGCCGAGCCCTTCCATGTCGAGCCCGCCGGACGTGACCGTCAGTACGAGGTGCGTGACCAGGCCGGGCTTGTCGAGCGCCGCGCGCATCGCGATCACGCCGCCCATCGATTGCGCGATCACGGCGGTCGGCCGGTCGATCGTTTCCAGGACATGACGCACGAGGCTGTCGAAATCGTCGACGGCCGGATCGCGCGGCGTGTCGCCGAAACCCGGATAGCCGACGATCCGGCGCTCGGCCGGGTGCGTCAGGCTGCCGGCGAGCGGTTGCCAGAAGGCGGTGCTGCCCGATGCACCGGGCAGGAAGAGCAGTTGCGACGGAACGGGCATGGTGGCGCGGTTTTCCTGTGAATGAAGTAACAGCGGGTGGCGGGCAGCGCGTGTCAGCACCGGCCGGTGCGCAGCGCGACGGTCCAGTCGTCGCGCCCGCGCGATGCCGCGGTGGCGGCCGCCGTGTGCCAGTCGTATTCGACCGCATGAAATTCGACGTTCCAGCCGGCCGCCGTGCGCGACACCATCGCGTAGCGCGCATGCGGCGACCCCGTCTCGATGCGGTGCGGGTGCGGCAGGTCGTCCGCGTAGGCCTGCAGCCCGACGCTGCCCGGGTTGACGATCAGCCGGCCGTCGTCGAGTCTGGCCGTACGCGGGATGTGCGTGTGGCCGCACAGGATCAGCGATTCCGGTTCGTCGCCCGCGCGTTGCGCGATTTCCGCGGGTGTCGCCGCGCGGCAGCCGTCGGGCGTGACGGTTTCGAGGAAATAGGCGAGGTCGCTGCCGGGCGTGCCGTGCACCATCAACACGTCGCCGTCGAGCGTCGCGCGCTCGGGCAGCGCGGCGATCCATGCGAGATGGTCGGCGCGCAGCGTGTCGTGCGCCCAGCGATCCGACAGTCGCATCGACTCGCGATCGCCGCCGAGCAGTTGCCGTTCGTGATTGCCCTTGATGGTCGGCAGGTCGAGCGCGATCAGGCGGTCGGCCGTTTCGGGCGGATGGAGCGCCCCCGACAGGATGTCGCCGAGATTGACGATCACGTCGGCGCCGCGGCGGCGGACGTCGTCGAGCACCGCGTCGAGCGCGGCGAGGTTGCCGTGGATGTCGGACAGCGCGGCGATTTTCATGGTGGATCGTCGGGGAAGGGAACGGCGATTGTCGCCAATTCGGCTCGGGCCGTCCAATGGCTTGCGCATGCATGTATGCATGTATGCATGTATGCATGTATGCGATGCCGCAAGCCGCAAGCCGCAAGCCGCAAGCCGCAAGCCGCAAGCCGCAAGCCGCAAGCCGCAAGCCGCAAGCCGCAAGCCGCAAGCGCCAAGCGGTTTGGCGTGAAGCTGCAGATGTCGCGTCAGTCGGTCGCGAGGCGCGCGTACATCGCGAAGTCGCCCGGTGTGCCGCGCACCATCCTGTACGCGCGCAACAGCCCTTCGTAGCGGTAGCCGCACTTCTGCAGCACGCGCGTGGAGCCCGCGTTGCTGGTCAGCACCACGCCCTGCACGCGCATGAAGCCGCCGTCCGCGAAGGCCCACGCGGTGACGGCCGCGCACAGCGCGCTCGCGACCCCGCGTCCCCAGTGCGACGGCGCGAGATCGTATGCGATCTCGGCCGAGCGGTTCACGGTGGAGACGGTATGCAGGCCGATCGTCCCGGCGAGCGCGCCCGATGCGTCGTCGATCACGGCGAGACGCCGGATCGAATCGGGGTCGGTCGATTCGATGGTGTCGAACAGCGGCAGCAGATCGTCGGGCGAGCGCAGGTTCCAGCTCGTGTGGCGGAAGACGTCGGGCATCGACAGGTACGCGTACCACGCGTCGAGGTCGGCGCGTTCGAGCTGGCGGAGCGATAGGCCCGGAAAGCCGGAGCGGGGCGGTGCGGCGATTTTCATCGGCGTCCGCCCCTACGCCGCATGACGCCGGTACAACGCCAGCGACCCGGCGAGCGCGAGCAGCATCGCGCCGCACGTGCGTTCGAGCCACAGCGCGCCCGCGCGCTTCAGCAGCCGCACCGCGCGTGCGCCGAGCAGCGCGTAGCCGAACATCACCGCGCCGTCGAGCAGCGCGAAGGTGACCGCGAGCGCGACGTATTGCGGCGCGAGCGGCGCGGACGGATCGAGGAACTGCGGCAGGAACGCGGAGAAGAACAGGTAGCCCTTCGGATTCGTCGCCGCCGTGAGGAAACTCTTCGCGAAGATCGACGCGTTGCGCCCGGATACCGCTTCACCGTGCGCGGCGGCGACGTCGAGCGAACCCTTCGACATCAGTAGTCGGATGCCGACGTACGCGAGGTAAGCGGCGCCGAGCCACTTCACGACCGAGAACCAGAACGCCGACGCCATCAGCAGCGCGCCGAGGCCGAGCGCGACCGCGACGATCAGCACGAAATCGGACAGCATCGCGCCCGCGAAGCCGTAGGCCGCGCGTCGCACGCCGTAGCGCGAGCCGTTGGTCAGCGCGAGCAGCACGGTCGGGCCGGGTGTCGCGATGCCGACGAAGGCGACGGCGGCGAAGACCAGCAGGGTCGTTTCATGCATGACGGAACTCCCGAGGGAAGGGGCGCGCTCGATTATCGGCTGCGTCCGCCCGGGCTGTACAGGGACGGCGCGCCGCGCACACGGCCGCCCGGTCGACTATCTCGATTTTGGCAATAAACTTTTTTCATTATTCCGCTTTAGATTGAAACCGGTTCCATCTACCATGGCGGCCGCAGCGGGCATGCCCGCCGCGTCGTCGCGCGCGGACGATGCCGGCCTCGCACCGCCGGCGGATCTCGCCGCCCGCGCGCTACTCGCAACTGACAGCCAGAACAACGGGTTCACCGCCCGGAGACACGACAATCATGAACAAGCAACTGATCGCAGCCCCGCTGCTGCTCTCGCTCGCGGGCGTCGCCGCCGCGCAAAGCTCCGTCACGCTGTACGGCATCGTCGACGCGGGCGTGACCTATCGCAGCAACGAACGGGTCGGCTCCGCGGGCGCGTACACCGGCCATTCGAACGTCGGGCTCACGACCGGCAACCTGTCCGGCAGCCGCTGGGGCATCAAGGGGGCCGAGGATCTGGGCGGCGGGATGCGCGCGCTGTTCGTCCTCGAGAACGGCTTCGACATCACGAACGGCACGTCGGGCCAGGGTGGCCGCCAGTTCGGCCGCCAGGCGTTCGTCGGCCTCGGCAGCGACCGCTACGGCACGGTCACGCTCGGCCGCCAGTACACGTCGCTCGACGACTTCGTGAGCCCGGTCGGCCCGTCGTCGTTCATCGGCGGCTTCGGCGCACACCCGGGCGATATCGACGACCTCGACCAGACGGCGCGCGTCGACAGCTCGATCAAGTACACGAGCGCCAACTACTCGGGCTTCACGTTCGGCGCGCTGTACGGTTTCGGCAGCCAGCCGGGCAGCATGAAGCAGCGCAACACGTGGAGCGTCGGCGCGGCCTACGCGGCGGGCCCGCTGCGTGTCGGCGTCGGTTACGAGCGTTCGGACAACAGCAAGACGGGCGCGACCGACCCGACGGCCGGCAAGTGGCAGAGCACCGACGACGGGCTGTTCAACTCGTCGATCAACGAAGGCTATGCGAGCGCGCAGTCGCAGCAGATCATCGCGACCGGCGCGACCTACGATTTCGGCCCGGCCGTCGTCGGGGTGAACTACAGCAACGTGCAGTACCGCAGCGGCGACCAGTCGCGGTTCACGGGCCACGCGACGTTCAACGTCGCGGGCGTGTTCACGCGCTGGAACGTGCGCCCGCAGACGCAACTGTTCGCGGGCTACAGCTACACGCGCGGCAGCGATGTCGATGGCGTGGACGACCGCGCGCAGTATCACAACGTCACGCTCGGCGCCACCTATGACCTGTCGAAGCGCACCAGCGTGTACCTGCTCGGCGCGTACCAGCACGCATCGGGCATGACGCTCGACGCGCTCGGCCGGCCGGTGGCCGCGACCGCGTCGGTGTCAGACAAGGCGAACGGCCACTCGTCCGATTCGCGGTCGCAGGCCATCGTCAGCCTCGGCCTGCGCCAGAAGTTCTGACGCGCAGCGATCGTTGCGCCCGCAACGTTGCCCGCAGCCGATGAGGGCGACGTTGCAGGCATGCCCCTATACTGTCGCCTCTGTTCTTCGAGGAGATGACATGACCCGAACGTATTCCGCGAGTTGCCTGTGCGGAACCGTCACCGTGACGTTGCGCGGTGAGCCGGCGGCGCGCGCGAACTGCCATTGCGCGACCTGCCGCGATTTCTACGGCACGCCGGTGCTGTCCGCGACCGCATGGCCGCCGGAGCAGGTGGCCGTCGAGGGCGGCCATGCGACGTTCCCGCATCCGGCAAAGTCGATGTCGCGCACGTATTGCGCGTCCTGCGGCGAGATCGTGTGCGGCACCAACCGGTTCGGCATGCGCGTCGTACCGAACAGCCTGGCCGCGCGTGCGCACGGCGGGCAACTGCCCGGCGACCTGCAGCCGACGATGCACCTGTTCTACCGGCACCGCGTGATCGACGTCGTGGACGCGCTGCCGAAATTCCTCGACGGCTGGGACGGCCCGACGCTCGACGACGCGAATTGAACGATCGCGGCTGCGTGCCGGCATGGCCGGCGCGCGGTTCTCTCCGCCGTATCCCGCTTTCTCCTTCCTTCCTCCCGCCGCATGCCGCCGCGCTGAATCGCACCGACGCGATCGAGCCGGATAATATTTTTTCCCTTTCATTTCAATTTCGATTTGTAATCATCGAACCCATTTCCGGGGAATGAAAAAGGCAATGCGGGAATTTCAGGAAAAATGACGTATTTGCATTGAACAATCCGGAAGAAAATGCCGGGGAAAAGCGCCGAAGCCGTGCGGCCGGCAAGCCGTTGCGGCGCGGTGGGCGGGTTTGACCATCGTTGACGGAAAAGCGCCGGACGGCAAAAAGAATGGCGTGAATAATTCGTGATGAAGGCGAATGCGCTTTAGCCGGAATCACCAATATTTCATGTGCCGCGATTTACAGTGTCGACAATTGAACGTTCGGGAGCATTATTCATGTCAATGAAACAAATTCGGGCGGCATTGCTGGGAATGTGCATGGCGATGCTGGCGCCGGCGAGTCACGCGCAGGTGTCGTACTCGACCGACTGGCTCGCGAACACGTACGGCACGCTGGCCCAGCACGTGGGCAATGCCGCGCGCTCGATGTGGGTCGCCCCCGAGGGCGTGATCTACACGGCGTCGCGCTGGGACGAGAACGCGGGCGGTGTCGCGCTCTACCAGAACGGGCAGCCGATGGGCACGATCGGCATCCACGACGAATTCCAGGGCGGCGCGATCACCGGCAACGCGACGTCGATCTTCGTCGCGCTCGGCTACAACCGCAACTTCGGCAGCGGCTCGGTGGGCCGCTACAACCGTGGCACGAACCAGCGCGACCTGCGCATCCCGGTCAGCACGTGGACGGGCCTGCCGAATCCGGACGTGATCACCGGCCTCGCGACGGCCGGCAACCTGCTGTATGCGAGCGATTTCTACGGCAACCGCGTGCGCGTCTATACGACCGACGGCGTCTGGCAGCGCGACATCGGCGTGACCGGGCCCGGTGCGCTGGCGCTCGATGCGGCGGGCAACCTGTGGGTGGCGCGCATGAGCGCGGGCGTGGTCGTGCAGTACAGCGCGACCGGCACGCTGATGAACACGATCCAGATGGCGGCCGGCGCACGGCCGTCGGCGCTGTATTTCGACGCGTCGACGGGGCAGTTGCTGGTGGGCGACCAGGGCCCGGACATGAACATCAAGCTCTACAGCCTCGCCGGGCTGCCGCAGCAGGTCGGCACGTTCGGCGTGCAGGGCGGTTATCTCGACACGACATCGGGCATCAAGGGGCAGGTCGGCGACAAGCGCTTCACGCGCGTGGTCGGCATCGGCAAGGATGCAGGCGGCAACCTGTACGTGCTCAACAATGCGTGGGGCGGGGGCTGGGATCTCGGGCGCAACGGCAGCACCGACCTACATGCATACGGCCCGACGGGCACGCTGCAATGGAAGCTGCAGGCGCTGAACTTCGAGGCGATCGCCGCGCCCGACCCGGCGACCGACGGCGCGTTCTTCTATAGCGGCAACAACGTGTACACGGGCTCGGCGGGCGGCACGTTCGTCGCGAACACGGTCGATCCGTTCAGCTATCCGAAGGACCCGCGCCTCGACATGAACGACTACCAGCGCGGCCAGCACTTCGGCCAGCTCGTGACGGTCGGCGGCAACCGGATTCTCGTCGCGTCGGGCCAGAACCCCGGCAACTTCAACTTCTACTACTTCACGCCGGCGACCGGCTACATCGCGAATCCGGCCGGCTCGCTGCCGGGCAAGCCGTTCAACACGACGCTGCAGGTCACGGCCGGTTTCGACATCGACGGCAACGGCGACGTGTGGGCCGGGTTGAACGGCTCCAACGTGATTACCCGCTACCCGATGACGGGCTTCGACGCGACCGGCAAGCCGTCGTGGGGCAAGCCGACGACGACGGCCGTGCCGAGTACCGTGGCGCCCGTCACGCGCATCATCTACCAGGCGGACAGCGACACGATGATCCTCGCGCAGGGCCTCGCGGGCAACTGGGACTGGACCGCGATGAACGGGCATATCGAGGTCTATCACGGCTGGAAGAACGGCAACACGAGCGCGCCGAACCCGGTGATCAACCTGACGAGCGCGAACCCGAAATCGATCGCGGCGGCCGGCCACTACCTGTTCGTCGGCTACGTGCACACCGTGCCGAACGTCGACGTGTTCGATCTCAACACGGGCGCCCTCGTCACGACGCTGACCAACTCGAACACGTCGGCGATGGATGTCGGCAACGACGTCGACTCGATGTACGGGATCCGCGCGTACCTGCGCTCGACCGGCGAATACGTGATCACGAAGGACAACTACAACGGCACCAGCATGATCGTGTATCGCTGGCGTCCGTGAACGCGCGGGCCGGGCAGGCCGCGCGGTCTGCACGGCCTGCCCGGTGCCCGCGTCACGGCGCGCCGAGCACGCGGCCGTTCACGCTGAGCCCGTACATCGAATCGGGCGAATCGTGGAATTTCGCGCGCGTGTCGTGCACCGAGCCCGTGAAGCGCGGGTCCTGCGGACGTTCGTGGCTGTCCATGAAGGTCGCGACGTCCCACGCCTCCTGATCGGTCAGCGTGCCGCCGAGTCCGAGCGGCATGTTGGCCTTGATGAAGCCGGCCGCATTGCGGATGTCGCCCATCCCCGCGCCCCAGTTGAACGAACGCGCGCCCCACAGCGCCGGGAAGACCGCCTTGCCGCCGCTCGACTGCCCCTGGCCGTCCGCACCGTGGCACAGCGCGCAGTGCTGCGTGTAGACGGCGGCGCCGCGCGCATAGTCGGCCTTCTGCGCGGGCGGCGGCAGTTTCAGGAAACCCTGCCCCGGCAGCTTCGTGCCGACCGGCGCGCCCTTCGCGAGCCAGTACGAATAGGTTTCGAGCGCGACGAGAATCGGGTCGCCGGCCGGCGGCGCCTTGCCGTTCATGCTGTAGCGGAAGCATCCCTGCAGGCGCTCGGCGAACGTGTTCACGTGGCCGTTCTTGCTGCGGTACGCCGGATACAGCAGGTACGCGGCCCACATCGGGCTCGAATCGGGCCGCCGGCCCGCGTCGAGGTGGCAGCTCGCGCAGGTCAGCTTGTTGCCGACGTACTTGCCCGCGAACTCGGGCGTGTGCAAAAAGATCTGCTCGCCGAGCTTCACGGTCTTGCCGAACTCGTCGGCGGGGATCGCGGATTCGGCGGGCGGCGCGAACGGCCTGGCGGCCGCCGCAACGGCGGAAGGCGCGGATGCGGAAGCGTTGGCCGGTGGTGCGTCCTGCGGTGCGGCCGCGAACGCGAGCGCGGGCATCCAGGCCGCGCCGAGCAGTGCCGCGCGGGTGCGGCGGATCAGCGTCGTGCGGTCGATCATCGCTTGTCTCCCTGCGCGGCGCCGCCGCGCGCGTAGTAGGCGGCCACCGCGTCGATGTCGGCGTCGGACAGCTTGCCGGCGATCGCCGGCATCAGCGCCATCGGCCCGGGCGGGCGCGTGCCGTGTTTCCAGCCGTTCAACTGGCCGGCGATATAGGCGGCGGGCTGGCCCGCGAGCGGCGGAAACGCGCTGCCCACGCCGAGGCCGCCGGGGCCGTGACACTGGGCGCATGCGGGCAGGCCTTGCGACCAGCGTCCGCGCGTCGCGAGCCACGCGCCGGTGTTCGCCGGATCGATCGACGTGTCGTCGGCGGTGACGATGCCGGCCGGCGCGGGCAGGCTCGCGAAGTACGCGGATACCGCATCGCGCTCGTGCGGCGTCAGCAGTTTCGAGAGCGGCTGCATGACGGGATTCTGGCGGCTGCCGTCCGCGAACGCGGCAAGCTGCGCGGACAGATACGCGGCGCTCGTGCCCGCGAGGCGCGGGAAGCCGGCCGCCGCGTTGCCTTCGCCCTGGCTGCCGTGGCAGCCGATGCAGGCGGCGACGCCCGTCGTCGAACCCTGTGTCGCGAGCGTCTTGCCGAGCGTCGCGTCGTCCGCGCGCGCATGGCCGGCCAGCAGCGTCGCCGCGGCGAGCAGCAGCGGCGCGAACCGGCGTCGCGGTGTGTGCACCGTATCGTTCACGTGTCCCCTCCTTGTTGTAGGCCGCGAGCGCGCCGCCGGGCAGCCGGCGCGGCCGCGCGGTCAGCCCGCGTCGGGCTGCTTCTCCTGCTGCGCCGGCGCGAGGTGCTGCGGCGGTGTCGCCGCATCGTATCGGCCGAAGCCGTAGCGCTGGAAGATTCCGAACGCTTCCGGCGACCGGATGAACGCGAGCCATGCGCGCGCGGCTTCCGGATGCGGCGCGTCCTTCACCATCGCGCCCGCATAGATCGCAGTCGTATTCTGCTCGGCCGGAATGTCGATGTGCATCAGCGGATGCCCGACCTGTTCCTGGAACGCCGCCTCGGATTGCCACAGCACGCCCGCGTCCGCGCGCCCCTGCATCAGGAACAGCGCGGTTTCCCGATGGTGGATGTGCGTGAGCTCGGTCGTGCCGGCGCGCACCTTGTCGTCGTAGACGGTACGCGCGAGCGCGTCGCCGCCGGCCTTCACGAGCGACGCGCGGATCTGTCGCGCGACGCCTTCGAATGCAGGATTGGGCATCGCAAGCTGCACGTCGGGCCGCGCGAGGTCGTTCAGCGACGCGATGCGCTTCGGATTGCCGGCGCGCACCATGATCGTCAGCTGGTTCGTCACGTAGGGCACGGCCGGGCCGGCGAGCGTGCCGTCCGCGATCAAGCCGTCGATCTTGCCGAGCCCCGCGAAATACGCGTCGGGCTTGACCGTCCACGTCATGTTGCCGACGGTGATCGTGCCGCCCGCATGGATCTGCTTCACGAGCAGGCCGGGCGGGATCGTCTCCCAGTAGATGCGGCCGCGGTACTCGGGATGGTCTTCCTCGAACTTCGCGACGAGCGGCGCCATCGCGAAGAAATAGTTGCCGCCGACGAACAGCACGAGCTTCGGCGCGGTGAGGTCGCCGTGGAAATCGGCGAGCACGTCGACCTGCGGCACCGTGAATTCGAGGCCGCGATGCGTCGCGTCGTTGTTGCGGCCGTCCTGCCAGGGCGGGAAGACGTTCGCGGCGGGGCCGGCCGGCGCGGCGAGCGACAGCGCCGATGCGCAGTAGAGCCAGGCGGCCAGCACGGCGCGCAGCGTGCGCCGACGGCGGGGCAACGGTGATGGCGGTTGCATGGGGATCGATGTCATCGCGGTGCTCATTTTGCGTACGTGAAGCCGGCCTGCTGCAGTTCGGGCAGCGTGCCGACCGCGCCCGGCGTGACGATTGCCGACGGGATCACGTGGTTGGTCAGGTCGGCCGCGAGCGCGTCGAGCGGCAGCTTGTCGGGATTCGCGTTCGCGCCTTCGAGCCGCTCCGCGAGTTCCCAGATCGCGTTGTGGCACGACAGGAACACGACGCCGCGCTGCTGCAGCGCGGCGATGCTGTTGTCGTGCGACGAGAACGCGCCGTCGGGCGACTCGTGGTCTTGCGCCCCCTTCGATTGCGCGGGTTTCGCGTCGAGCAGCGTGTTGGCCGGAAAGGCGGCGCCGGCGAATTTCGCGAGGCCGTATTTGTCCCACGCGGCCTGGTCGAACAGTGCGAGATGCGCGCTGCCGTGCGTGGCCGATACGACGAGGAAATCCGGATGGCGGTACGACCAGATCTGCGCGTTCAGCGAATTGCGCATCAGGTTCAACCACGGGCCGCCGAGCTCGGTGTTGTCCCATACCTGCTTCGGGCCGCCGCGGTAGCCGGTCAGTTCGGCGAGCGCCGCGTGATCCCACTGGTCGGGGCGTTCGAGGATCATCGGCACCGTCTTGAAGTCGCGCCGCCGCGGCGCGGCCGCGAGGCGGCGCGTGAGGTCGGCGAGGTGCGTGGCGCCGCCGGGCAGCAGCGCGCCGGTTTCGGGCGCGGCGGCGCGAGCGGGGCGCGCGGCGGCGAGCAGCGCGGTGCCGGCCGCAAGGCCGAGTGTCTTGAGCGCGCCTCGGCGCGCGTGCCGGTCGGACATGGGGTATCTCCCGGAATCGTTTTTGTGGGGCGTGCCGCGTTGCGGTACGGCGCTGCGGCGTCGCGAATGCGTAGCCAGTCTAGCGGCGCGCGTCCGGTACGGAAAATCGCGGTATCGGATGGGAGATATTCGGGAGGCTGATGATTGGGCGGCAGGGGTTGGGGCGATCGGTGAAACGACCATCGGTTCGATCATTGCACTCGGCTTCGTTCGGCGAGCCCGTCGTTGAGGGGCTTCCTGCGGCCGGTTCCGGTTCCGGTTCCGATTCCGGTTTTGATCGGCGAATCGATCATCGAGTTGATACGGATGGCTGATTATCTGAAACGGGCTGCACAGGATCGACTTGTATAATCGCCTCCTGTGAATGCACACATGCCTTACCGAGAGAGAGAACGTTACTCATGAATTGGGACGATGCCCGCGTTTTTCTGGCCGTTCATCGCACCGGGACGCTGCGCGAGGCCGCGGCCGTTCTCGACGTCGATCAGGCCACCGTGGGGCGACGGTTGACCGCACTCGAGAAGGCGCTCGGTGCGAAGCTGTTTCTCAAGACATCGTCAGGTTATGTCGTGACGCAGGTCGGCGAGCATTCGCTGCAGGCCGCGGAAGCAATGGAACAGGCGGCGTGTGAATTCGAGCGCCGCGTCCAGGGCTCGGACGATCGCCTCGAAGGCGAGGTCCGGGTGACGACGACCGATTCCCTCGCGATGGATTTCGTCGTTCCCGCGATACGGGAGCTGCGCCGGAAATGTCCGGCGATACACGTGATCCTGACGACGTCCGTGCAGGTGCTCAACCTGACGCGACGCGATGCGGATCTCGCGATTCGCACCGTGATGCCGGAAAATCCCGACCTCGTGCGCCGGAAGCTCGCCGAATGGGAGGTCGGGCTGTTCGCGAGCCGCGAGTATCTGGATGCGCATGGCGAGCCCGCGATCGGAGCCGCGTTCGAAGGGCACGACCTGGTCGTCTATCAGCCCGGCACGACGTCGAACCAGGGGAGCGCGCTGTGCGGCGAGTCGATGGAACGCGGGCGCATCGTGGCGCAGGTGAGTTCGAGCCTGATGCTGGCGGCGTCGATCCGGTCGGGTATCGGCATCGGCGAACTCCCCGCGTATATGGCGCAAGACGACGATTCGCTCGTGCGAATCTGGCCCGACCGGACGCGGGCCGTGCCGTATCAGGTCTGGCTCGTATCGCATACCGACCTGAACCGGACGGCGCGCGTTCGGGCGGTCACCGCAGAGATCGCGGCTACGTTCGATCGTTATCGATAGCGGCCGTGGCCCCGCCCGCGCAGGGCCACGGGCTCAACGGGGTAGCGTGTCGCGCATCGAGAGCGTGCGCCGCGCGGCACACCAGCGCGGCACGATCGCGATGGCCGCGACGATCGCGAAGAACGGGATGGCCGCCGCCAGCACGTGGCTTCCGGTGCCGAGCAGGCCGCCGGACACGGTGGCGGCGAGCGACGCACTGCCGATCTGGAAGAAGCCGACCAGCCCCGACGCCGTCGCCGCGCGCCCGTGTTCGCTCGCGATGGCGCCCGAGACCGCGAGCGACAGCGACGATCCGTTCGACAGGCTGACGAGCACCATCGGCGCCACGATCGCGACGACCCCTTTGACGTGCCACGATTCGCACAGGGCGAACGCCATGCCGCCGGCAACGAAGCAGCCCACGCCGGCCACGACGATCGAGTCGTAGGACATCCGGTCGAGCATGCGGCGCGCAATCAGGTTGGCGGAAACGATGCCGGCGGTCAGCGGCAGATAGAGCCAGCCGCTTTGCCGTTCCGAAAGACCGAGGCCGGAGAAGATGAACGGCGACTGCGTCAGGTAGACGAACCACGCGCAATAGATCGCGCAGACGACGAGCGTGTAGCGGATGAAGGCCCGGTCCGCGAGTACGCCGGTGAAGCCGGCCAGCGGTGCGGCGCGATGTTGCCCCGGCGCGACGGGCGGCCGGGTTTCCTTGAGGAGCAACTGAACGAGCGCGAGTGCGACGACGCCGAATGCGGCGACGAACATGAAATCGCTTCGCCACCCGAACCCCGCAGCCAGATATCCGCCGATTGCGGGGGCGATTGCCGGAGACAGCGACACGAGCGGATACACGATGCTGTAGATCTTCGCGGATGCGTTCTTGTCGCAGGTGTCGGCGATGATCGCGCGACCGATGACGAGACCGGACGCCGCGCCGAGCGCCTCGAGCACGCGCCATCCGAGAAAGCTCGCGAAGCCGCCGGCGCTTGCGCAGCCGATCGAGCCGAGGATGTACAGGACGATGCCGGCCGTCAGCACGGGTTTGCGTCCCCATCGATCGGAGAGGGGGCCGTAGACCAGTTGCGCACAGGCGAGCGCGATCAGGTAAGCCGATACCGTCTGCGGCATCTGCCATGCGCCGATCGAAAACTCGTGGGCCATCGACGGCATCGCGGGCAGGTAGACGTCGGACGCGATCAGGCCGAAGGCGCTCAGCATGGAGACGACGAGGATGAGTGAGAGGTTGGACATGTTCGCAGGTGGTTGGAGCGGAGCGCGTGAGCGAATGGAGAGGTAGACGCGCATCGGGCCGCCGTGGAAAAAAGCCGGGGCGATCATACGGCGCGCGATGCGGTTCGGGAGCGGGCGGAATTGCATCGCTCGGATGCATTTTTGCGGGCGGTGAAGCGAGTGCGGGGGAGGTGTGTGAAGGGTGGCGTCGGGTGCCGCGCGGGACGGCAGTCAAGCGGAATCCGGCGCTGGTGTGGGCGGCAAGCAACGGGGTGATTCGCTGTCGTTCGTGCTTCGCCGGCGGATCGGACGATGTTCCGTCGCCGCGTCGTTGGTGGTTGTCCGGCACAATGCGCGGATTCGCTGTGACCGCTTGCGAAGCGGCAAGGATGCTTCACTGGGGCAAGGGGCGAGCCGCTACGCGTCGCGAGCGGCTGCGAATACGGCCGTGGTGCATGGGGCGCCGCGTTTGGGCCGGCCCATGCACGCATCGGGCGATCGGAACGTCAGGCCATCAGAACGACACCGTCGTCGTCAGCGTGACGAGCCGCGGCTCGCCGACCGCGACGATCAGGTTGTTGTTGCTCGACGGGTAGTAGGTCTTGTCGAGCAGGTTCTTCACGTTGAGCTGGAAGCGTGTCGGGAACTTGCCGATCGTCGTTTCGTAGGCTGCGAAGGCATCGACGGTCACATAACCGGGCAGCGTGAAGCTGTTCGCCGTGTCGCCGGAGCGTGCGCCGACGAGACGCGCGCCGCCGCCGAAGCGCCAGCGGCCGGGCAGATTCGCGATGGCCGTGTCGTACACGGCAAACAGGCTGCCCGTGTGGCGCGCGACGTTCGTGAGCGGGGTGTTGCTGTCGCGATCGGTCGCGTTCGTATACGCATAGCTGCCGATCACGCTCAGGTGGCGCGTGATCTGCCCGGCGACGTCGAGCTCGATCCCGCGCGAGCGCGCGGTGCCGATCGTCGACGTGATGTCGCCGACCGTGACCGCGACGTTGCGCTTGTCGATCTGGTAGACCGCGAGCGTGCCGGTGATCGCGGGCTTCAGGCTGAACTTCAGCCCGGCCTCGAGCACGCGGCCGTATTCCGGCGCGAGCGGCGCGGCGACGTTCGATGCGACGTTCGGCTTGAACGACCGGCTCACGTTCGCGTAGGCGGTCAGCGCCGGCGTGAGCGCGTAGGCGAGCCCGAACTGCGGCAGCCAGACGCTGCCGCGCGAGCGGTCGGCGAACACGAACGGCCGGCCCATCCCCGATTCCTGCTGCCAGTTTTCCCAGCGCAGCCCGCCCACCGCGGTGAGGCGGTCGGTGATCTTCACCGAGTCCTGCACGATCGTCGAATACGCATGCACGACCGAGCGCGAATCGCTTTGCTTCGCGTTGGGTGTGCCGCCCGCCGCGAGCAGGCCGTACACGGGATCGTAGAGATTGAAGCCCGTCGTCGCCTTGCCGCGGATCGTGTCGCCGCGGAAGCTGCGCTGCCGTTCGTATTCGCCGCCGATGTAGATCGCGTGGTTCATCCCGGCGAGCGTCACGTTGCCGAGCAGGCCGAGCGTCGCGATCTGGTCGGAGTCGTTGCGGCCGAGGTTCGCGTCGGACGAGCGCGTCATTGCGCCCGTCTTGCTGTTGAACGAGTTGCCGCGGGTGATGGTTTGGTCGTAGCGGTCGCGGCCCCAGCCGTAGGTCGCGCGCACGCGCCATGCGTCGGAGAAGCGGTGCTCGATGCGCGTCCGCAGCGTTTCCTGGATGCCGCTGCTTTGCGACCATGCTTCCTCGTAGCGGCGATAGCGCAACGCATCGTCGAGCTGGCCGTTCACGAGCACGGTGCCGCGATCGAACGGCATCGTGTAGTCGACGTACTGATAGCTGACGTCGATCGACGTATTTGCGTCGTGCCACGACAGCGCGGGCGCGATCAGCGCGTTGCGTTCGCGGCCGAAGCTGCGCCAGTAGCGGCTCGTGTCGTATTCGCCGGTCAGCCGGAACGCGAGCGTGCCGCCCGCGACCTGGCCCGGCTTGCCGAGCGGGCCCGTGAGATCGAACTGCGCGTTGCTGCCGCCGTGGTTCGTGCGCGATGCGGAGATCGAGCCGCCGAACGTGTCTTCCGGCTTGCGCGTGACGAGGTTGATCACGCCGCCCGGATCCTGCATCCCGTACAGCAGCGAAGCCGGGCCCTTCAGCACCTCGACGCGATCGATCGTCGCGAGATAGCTGTGCAGCACCGGCGTGCGCACGCCGTCGACCAGCACGGAGCCGTCGTTGTTCGATCCGAAGCCGCGCTTGATGAACGCGTCGCGCGTGCCGCCGAGCGTGTTGGTTTGCGTCACGCCGCTGATGTTGCCGAGCACGTCGTCGAGCGAACGCGCCTGCTGGTCCTGCATCACGCTGCTGCTGACCACCGCGACCGATTGCGGAATCTCCTTCAACGGACGGTCGCTGCCGCCGGCGACGCTGCTGGTGCGCGGCTGGTAGCCGATGGTCGGGTCGACGGTCGACGATGCGTTGACGTTGATGGCGGGGAGTTCTTTCCCGGCCGGCGTCGCGGGTGCCGATGCGGTTGCACCGGCTTCGGCGTTGGCCGCATGCGCGCCGCTTGCGACGCAAAGGGTAATCAGGGCAGGCAGGCTCGAGCGCCACGGACGCGGGGTCCGGACGCGGCGGGGCGTTCGACGGGATGGCATGAATCGATACAGGAGGGAGTGCTAAGGATCGTGTTGCGGGCCGCGGCGTTTCGTTACGGCCAAGGCGTGCATGATATATGTAATGAGAATCATTTGCAATTGGTGATGTGCCAAGAACGGGAGATTCCCGAGCGAGCTATCCTGAGCCACGTCGCGTTCGCTACTGGAGATTTGTAACGCTCGCCGGACCAACGTTCCACGCCGCAGGTGTTTTATTTGTTGGGTGGAGCCATGATGTTCGGCACGTAGATGAATTCCCATTGTTGGTAGCTCCGCGCAGTCGAGAATCCTGTCTGATCGTTGTTGAAGCCGGTTATTTTGATGGGATTTTGGGGGGATGCACTGCGAACGCCGATCACGCCTCCTGCCGGTGCTTGAATGGTCTCGAACGCTTGTCGGGTGATCGGGTCGCGATAGAGTTGTCGCAGATAACGGCGTATCACCGGATAGCGCGGATCGCGCAACAGGTCGTCGAGCTTGTCAGGGTACGGTCGTGTGCCTGCAGGTGTGCTCTCCGAGTACTGTCGGATTGCGTCCCGATACAGGTTGCCGACGTAGAGCAGTTCCGCTTCGCGCGCCCGACGATTCGATTTGGCGACATTGTCCAGCAGCTTGCCGAGTCCGAGCGTGATGAACAGCACCATCAACAGCGCCCAAAAGTAGGCGACGCCGCGCTGACGGCCAGGACGTGTGCGACGACTCACCATGTGCTGTAATCGGTCCCGTCGAGTGCTTTGCCCATCGCACCGCTCTTTACGTCCACGATGGTTTTTTCGTCATTGTCGGTTCCCGTCACCGGCACCCAGCTATCCGCCCGGTTGGTTACGGGGTCGAGCGGAAATGCCCGTAGATAGTGCTGCTCGGTGAGTACGGTCAACTTGTCCGGATACTGGCCGGTATCGCCGTAGTACTCGTCCAGTGCCCGACGCATCACCGACAGATTTTCCCTGAGCGCAGCTTCTTTCGCGCGGTCGGTCTGGTGGATGTATCGGGGCGCGACGATCGACAGAAGCGTCGCAATGATCGCGAGTACGACCAACAATTCGATCAGAGTAAAACCGCGGGCGGGCTTGTTCGGCATCGTCGATTACCACTCCCGGTACGGAATCCCGTTGGTGCCTTTACGATGGCTTGGCGAAAACACGTCGTACACGTCGGCTCCTTCCCGTGGGTTGTCCACTTCGCTGGCATAGCTGCGCTTGCCCCAACTGTCTGCGGCGGAGATCGACGACGACGGATTCATCGGGTCACGCGGAATACGTCGTAAAAAACGGATTGTGCGGCCCTTCGGATCGCGTTGATCGGCGGTTCCCGAAACCAGCTGGTCCAACGAGATCGGATAACCGGTCGAATCGACTGAGCGTGCGATCCTCCCTTCGTCGCCGGCCAACTTGTAGGCATCGATCGCAGAGCGAATTTCCCGCAAGGCGGCCTTCAGCTCGCGCTCCTTTTCGCGTTGTTGCTGCATCTTGAGGAACGGCGTGGCGACGGACGCGATGATGGCCACCAGTGCGACCGTCACGATCATCTCGATCAGCGTGAAACCTGATTCACCGGATCGCTTCATTTCAGTCGGACACCGTCAATTGCTTGGGCAGGGCGACCGTGCCGGTCAGCAGCGCGTCGTTCCTTCGGACCTTCGGATTTTGCAGCGACAGGTTGACCGGATCCGTCGATGCCTGCCTGGCCTGGAACGTCAGCATGCCGAGCGAGCCGTCGGCGCTTGCGTTGCCGAGCGTAATGTGAACGACACTGCCGTCCTGGCGCGCGTCGAGCGCGATACCGTCGCGGGGCTCGACCTTCAGCAACCGGATTCCCGGTTGGTCTAGTACCAGGTCTATCTGTGCCTCTTCGAAGCTTGGCCCGTTCGCCAGCAAATTGACCGTAAAGCTATGGTTCGGCGGGGTTTGCGATGGCGTCGCGAGATCGAAGAGGACGCTATCCGGGGGGCTGCCCGACGGTGGCGCACCGAGCGCGGGTGACGAGGCGATGGCGATGCTGGCTCCCGATGCCGAAGCGGAGGAGTCGGCGACATCGCCGGCTGGATCGATCGTGGCGGGGGCGGGCAGATCGTCTGAATCGCTGTACCGGGCTGACGGCGTTAGCCGTAGCGGCCGGGTCGACACCTGCTCGGCCGTGCCGCTCGGGAATGCTTGAGCGTATGCGTTCGGCATCGCGAGCGAGCGGGCGATATGCGGCGTGATCAGCAGTACGATTTCCGAGCGCGTGGCGGTGTCGCTGTTGTTCGAGAACAGTCGCCCAAGCATGGGAATCTTTCCCAGACCAGGAACATGCGTGCCGGATTCCTGAGTGTCGTTCTTGATCAGGCCCGCCAACGCCTGCGTTTCGCCTTCGTGCAGCCGCAGCACCGTATTCGCGTTGCGTGTGCCGATCTGATAAGCGAGGAGGCCGGTGGCCGAAGAACGAACTTCCTTGACGATATTGCTGACTTCCAGCGCCACCTTCATCGTCACATCGTTATCGACATGGATCTCCGGTTCGACCTCGAGCTTCAGGCCGACATCCAGATAGTTGACCGATTCGGTGATCGCATTGGACGTTTGATTTACCGTCGACGTGATGACCGGCACCTTGTCGCCGATCAACACGCTGGCCTTTTCGTGATTGACGACGCGAATGCGCGGATTGGCCAGCGTACGCGTGCTGCCGCTCGTTTGACGCAGGTTCAGCACTGCGAGCGGATCCGGAAAACTCAACGGGAAGCTATCCTTGTTCAGGTGCTTCAGATCGCCGATCGTCATGCTGCCGGCCATGCCTGTCGGTCCGACCATCCTGGCGCTGACGCTGTCCGGAAACTGGATCCCCAGATTGAGCAGATCGCTCGAATTGACCTCCAGCACCTCGACGTCGAGAATCACTTCCGGGCTCGCGATGTCGTAGAGATTCAGCAGCCGGACGATCGTGTCCTGCACCGTTTCGGTGTCGCGTACCACCAGCATCTTCAGCCGATCGTCCACGTACATCGATTTTGGCGCGACGATCGTGCGCAGCATGTCCTGAACCTTCTGCGGATTTGCGCTATTCAGGTAATAGGAACGCACGACCAGATCGTCGTAGCGCTTTTTCTTTTCTTCGGTCGACGGATAGATCAGCATCGTTGTGTCGTTCAACACCTTCCTTTCGAGCTGCGAAGTCTGCAATATCAAGTTCAGCGCATCGATTACCGATGTATCGCGTGCGTAGACGGTCGTGCGCAGATCGGGGCTGACGTCCTTGTCCAGCACGAAGCTGACGCCGGATGTCTGGGTCAGGATCGACAGTACCGAGCGGATGTCGACATCCTTCAGTTCCAGCGTGACCGGCTTTTGCAGCGATTGATTCAGCGCCGGCAGGACCATCGTCGCACGCGTGGATTGCGCGTCGACCTGTTGCAGCGTCGAGCTGGCTACTTTGTGACCGGGGTGTTCCGACAGGATCGCGTTCAGCAACTGCCGGGCAGTCGTGGTGTCGCCCTTGCCGAGCGCCGCGCGCGCTTCATCCAGTTCGGCTCGCGCACGCTGTTCGCGAGCGATCAGACCCACGCCGCGCAACGCCTCGCTATGCTGCGGATCGTAACGCAGCACTTGCTGATACGCGGCCAGTGCTTCGTCGGCCTGGCTGTTTGCGCGCGCGATCGCAGCCTTTTGCATCAGCAACCGCACCTGATTGTCGCGCTCGGTAATGAATTTCATTCGATACCGCTCCGGATTCTCCTTCGATGCCTGCTGAATCTGCACCAGCCCCTGTCCGACCTGACCTTTTTCGATCAGCTTGTTACCTTGGCGCCAGTCGGTATAGCCCACGCAGCCGCTGAAACCAGCGACGAGTACAGTCAACGCCAAGGCCCGCGGCAACCGTCGAATCGAGCCGGAAACAGCGTTTGCTCGACACTTGAAACACATCTGGTTCATTCTTCTGCCTGTCAATGGACGGGTTGGATCTGTACGTCGGCCGGATTACTGGCCAGAAAGCCCTGGCCGACCTGGGCGGGCATTCCGCCGGGCTGACCGCCGCTGGCGCGGCCACCTATCGCGATCGAGCGGGTTTCGCCGGAATGCACGTGCCGCAGCGTGACGTTGGTCGACGAGATCGACTGGATTTTCCAACTGCCGTCCAACATGCCGCCTTGACTCAGCACGATCGGTTCGCCGCCGCTCGATGCGAAGAAGACCTGCGTATTGCCGTCTCGAATCATGCGGCCCAGATACACGATGTCCGGTGCGGTGGGTCGGGACGGGGGAGAGGACGGCAACGGCGGCGGATTATCCGTACTGGCGAGCGAGCCGGCTGGCGGTAATGGCGGCAGATTCGATGCAGTCTTCGGCTCGGGTGCGTCGGCCGTCGTCATCGGATCCGGCAACCGTGGACGCCGCCAGGGCGCATCGGGCTGTTCGGCTCGTGAGGGAACGGTTGTCCGGGAGTCAGGGGGCAGTTTGTCGGCCCGTTCCATCAGCACCGGTAGTTCAACGGGATCCGGTTTCAGCAACGAAACGACCGAGCCGACAATCGTCGCGGCCAGCACGAGCTGTACGGGAACGGATACGGTCCGCTTCATGCAGCCGGTCTCACCCTGTAATACAGGTGGATGTCCAGTTTCTGTTCGACCTTCGTCGATCCGTCGGTGCCTTTCGCGTAGGCCAGACGGGCGATCGAAAGATTCGGCAATGCATTGAGCATCGCCTGCAGGAACCGGCGGTGGGCTTCGTCAGACCCGTTGATATCCATATGCATCGCGAGCTTCTCGATCGGTAGCTCGGCAAGCGACTCATACCGGTAGTCCGCCCGCGTGATGACGATGCCATGCTTGTCCGCGAGCGTATGCAAATCGCGTAGCTGATCCGGGTAGGTGTCGAACTCCGGCAAGGTAGCTGCGAATTCCTTCGCCAGATTGCGCGGCCCGGCCTTCAGTGCAGCAGGTCTGACTGGCGCAGGTTCCGGTATCGACGTCAGTTGTATCGCCATCCGCCGCGTTTCCTTGAACAATGGATAATCGATCGCACCGATCAGCAGCGCCCACAGAGCCAGTAGCGCGGCGACGGCGATGTGCGGCGATTTGAGTCGATTCAACAGCCAGGTCCCGCGCCAGGATACGACTTGCAGGATGCGTTGACGGTTCATGGTCGTCTCCAATCAGCGCTTAATGTAAAAGACAGCGTCGACGATAGCGTGCCCGACAGCCCCGGCAGGTTCGGCAGGTTCGGCAGGGGGGGAACGGAGTCCTGAGCAAGCGTCGGGCTGGCATCAGCATTTCTCGTCTGGCTGACTAGCTGGATGGATGACCAGGCCGGATTTTCGTGCAGCGCGGTGATCAGATCGAGCACATCTTGTGTTCGATTGGCGATGCCACCGATTCGCACGTGCCGAATATCGACGTCGGGCTCCAGCGTCAGCAGATTGACGCCGGGTTGCGTTGCCGCTCCCAAGCTGTCCAGCATGTCGGTCCACGGATAACGCATCTCGACGAAGACGCGATCGAGTACGACAGGGGAGGGGGGCGCCGCAGGACGCGTCGGTACGGCGGCCTGGTGCGACAGATGCTTGGCATGCTCGACGATCTCGTTGCGTTGCGTAAGCAGCACGTCGCGCCACCACAATGCATGAAGACATGCTGCGAGTGCGACGCCGCCGACGGCGACCCACGGCCGGTTCCAGCGGGACCGAGGTGCATAGTTCCAGTTCAGACGACCCATTCAGACGACTCCGCAAAGCGCGTAGGCAAGCTGCGCGTCGTCATTCGGTGCGTGACCGTCGAGCGTCAACGCGCCGCCGGTAGCAGCGGCCTTGCTACGCGCTGGAAAGATCCAGGTTGCGTCGACGGGCATTGTGGATGGCGGGGTGTCGGAAAACGGCTGAATCGAGAAGGTCGTCACGTGGCCGTGGTCGTAACCCACGCGTAGCAGACGCGGCCCCTCGACGAGCGCGAGTACCCCGGTACTCTTCTTCATCCGTGCAAAAAAGTGGTCCCACACCACGCTCATGGCGGGGACGATCAGCCGGGCCCGGCTTGCCCGCCGCTTGGAAAAAGTCGTCAGTTCGCGAATCACGTCGTTCGCGATCAGTGATACCAGGCGTGGCCGGCCAAACGCGAGCGGCCCAAATCGTAGCTGATAGGTATCGATGGGGATGTCGCCGCCAAAGCTTTGTACAAAGAGCGCGGTCGTCAGAGACCGGCAGAATGCGTCTCGCGCCAAGCGCGGATCCCAGGGCAGCAGCAAATAGCGAACATGACCGATGCCGACGATCCACTCGATTTCGCCGCGCATCGGCTGCACGTCCAACCACGCACCGAGCGTCGTCAATTGGCCGGCCAAACCATGTGCGTCGCTACTCGGGCGCAGGATTGTTTTATGCCGTACCACCGGCTTGAAGCGCCCGGTGAGGCGGCACACGGCCAGCGCATCGTGCCCGAGATATACGCGCAGCCGCTCCGGCCGCGTCGCCCTGACCACCCATTCGTTGACTTCGAGAGCGAGCTCGGCAGTCCGCCGGACGGCTTGCCGAATGGCGGGCTCAATCGGAAAACGTGACACGATTGATTTCTTCCAGGGTAGTCTGTCCGCGCTTGACGGCTTCGATCGCCTGTTCGCGCATCAGGCGCATCCCGCGCTGGCGTGCCATCTCTTTCAGTCGACTGGTCGGCATTTGCTGCAGAATCGCCTCGCGTAGCGGGTCGTCCAACACCAGCACTTCCGCCAATGCGCACCGGCCGCGATAGCCGTTGCCTCGACAGTTCGCGCAGCCCGTGCCCTTCATCAACGTTCCATCTGCCAATTGTCCGCGCGTGACGCGCGAATCCCGCAGTAATGCTTCATCCGGCATGACCGGTACCGCGCAATGCGTGCAATTCAACCGGACCAGACGCTGTGCGACTACTCCGTTCAACGCCGTCACGAAGCTGTACGGATCGATCTGCATGTGCCTGAAGCGGCTCAGCACGTCGAACACGTTGTTCGCATGGACGGTCGTATAGACCAGGTGTCCGGTCAACGCCGCTTGAATCGCGATTTCCGCCGTTTCGCGGTCGCGAATCTCGCCGACCAGAATCCGGTCGGGGTCGTGCCGCAGAATCGAGCGCAGCCCGCGTGCAAACGTCAGGCCTTTTTTTTCGTTGACGGGAATTTGCAGAATGTCGTCGAGTTGATACTCGACCGGATCCTCGATCGTGATGATCTTGTCGTCGCCGCGCTTGATCTCGGATAGCGTTGCATACAGCGTGGTGGTTTTGCCGGAGCCGGTGGGGCCCGTGACGAGCAGCATGCCGTAGGGTTGATTCGCGAGCCGGCGCATCACCTGACGTGTCGGCTCGTCTATGCCGAGCATGTCCAGGTTCAACTGCGCCATGTCTGTAGTCAGCGATTGCCGATCGAGAATCCGCAACACCGCGTCTTCTCCGAACAGGCCTGGCATGATCGACACCCGGAAATCCACTTCGCGCGGTTCGATCGACACGGAGAAGCGCCCGTCTTGTGGGATGCGCTTTTCTCCGATGTCGAGTTCGGCCATCACTTTCAGGCGCGAAATAACCTGTTCGGAGATTGTTGGGTCCGGCAGGATGCGCGCGGTCGAGATGACGCCGTCGATTCGGTACTTGATCGCGAGCCCGCGCGGCGAGTTTTCGAAATGGATGTCCGATACACGGTTACGGTGCGCGTCGTACAGCGTCGAATTGACGAGCCGTACGACCTGACTTTCGTCGCCGGCGATCGAGGCCAGCGATATTTCCTCCGAATCACTCGCGCCGTGGTCCGTCTTGTCGAGCCGGATCAACTGGGACAGCGCGTCCTGATCGCTGCCGAACCGGGCCAGTAATGCCTTCAGTTCGAGCGGGTGCGCGAAGGCCAGATCGAAATGGCCGGGAATGCGGTAGCTTGCCTGCGTAATCAGCGTGGTATGCCAGGGATCGTCGCAGACCAGGGTGCGGCAGTCGCCGCCGTCGTGCAAAACCACGCAATTTTGCTGCAGGCATTCCGCATAGCTGAAACCGGAAAAATCCGGTGTCATTGCTTCCATCTGCGCGAGCCGAAGCAGGGCCATCCCGCTTTCGGTGGCGACGAACCGCAGCATTGTATCGGCAGAGAAGCTAGCGGTCTTCTCGAGTATGCATAGAACGGGCTCGCCGTCGGTGCGGGCCAGCGTTCGGGCTTGCGCGAGCAGCGATGCTGTGTCGGTCAATGCGTCGCTCATTGCAGACTCCCCGCGAGATCGAATACCGGCAGATACAGCAGCACGACGATCGAGCCGATTCCCAGGCCCATGATTAGCATCAGGACCGGTTCCGCGAGACGTGCGAACCGCTCGACCCATTGGGTGATTTCGCGCTCGTGGAACCTCGCTGCCTGTTCCAGCATTCCGGCGATCTGGCCGTTGCGCTCGCCAGCACGCAGCAGGCGCAGTGCAATCGTGGTCGTCAGCCCTTCATGCCGCAGGCTTTCGCTCAATTTCCTGCCTTGTGCAATGTGGGTCATGGAGCGGGTGAGGCCGTCCTGAAGCGTGAACGGCAGCAATTCCCGAGTCATGTCGAGCGAGGGCAGCAGCGGGACGCCGCCGTGCAGCAGCATCCCGAGCGAGCGGTAGAAGCGTGCAAGTTGCATCAGTTTCAGCATTTCGCCGATCCAGCCAATTCGGCCGAGCAATGCCAGACACCGTCGTTGCCACGCAGGACGCGTGAACACTGCGGCGGCACCAATGAGCAGGGCGAGCAAGCAGCCAAGCGAAGCGAGCGTGTGCTCGCCGACGAGCAATCCCGCATCGAGCAACCACCGTGACAGCAGCGGTAAATCTGCCGACGGCATCCCTTCGTAGACGTGCGCGAAGCGGGGCGCGAGAAACCAGACCAGAAAGAATGCAACTGCGGTTCCCGTGAGCATCAGTAGCGCGGGATAGAGCGACGCGGAGATGAGCTTTTGCCGGACGATGCTGACCTGCGCGTGATACTGCAGGTAGCGCTCCAGCGCATCGGTCAATCCACCCGTCTGTTCGCTGGCGGAGACCATCGCGATGAACAGCGCCGAAAAGCAATCGGGGTGTGCTGCAAGCGCCGCCGAAAACGATTTGCCCTGCCGCATCAGGCGGACCAGTTCCGGCAGCACATGGTGGCCTTGTTCTTCTACAGCGCCGGGTCGGCTTTGTCGCTCGCGTTCGTCCAGGGTCTCGAGCGCTTCGGTGAGCGCCAATCCGGCACGCAGCAATACCAGTAGTTCGTAGACGAACAGCGGCAGGTCGAAACGCCGACGCCTGAAGAGGCCGGCGAGCGGCAGGCTGGAGCGTGTCGCACCCGAACGCCCGCCACCGGTTGAGCCGATTTCGACAACCTGCACGCCCGCTTGTCTTGCGCGGCGCATCGCTTCCCGTTGTGCGTCTTCACGATTCGATGCGATCAAATCGAACTGTTGCAGTTCGCCGCGCGCATTCAGGCCAAGCAAGAAGAATTTCGACACGATACTGACCAACCGACGATGACGGCCTGCTGGAAAACACCAGGGGCTCAGTTGTGGAGGGTGTTGGCGGCTGACGCGCTTTTGCTCGGGCCGTACGACACGACGTCGTAATCCGGGTTGTGCGTGCCGGGCGACACGTACTGGTACGGCATGCTCCATGGGTCCAGCGGCACAGCTTTTTTCAGATAAGGGCCGTTCCAGCCGGGGGTGCCGTCGGCGGGCGGAGAAACCAGCAGCGCTAATCCTTCCTGGGTCGTCGGATAACGGCCGATGTCCAGCCGCAACTGGTCGACGGCTTTGCTCAAGACATGAATCTGCGCGTTCGCGGTGGTCACTTTCGACTTGTCGACGTTCGCAAAAAGTCGCGGCCCGACGATGCCCGCGAGGAGCCCGATGATAACCAGGACGACCAGCAATTCGAGGAGCGTAAAGCCCCGCTGGTTGATCGTGCTCACCTTTTGGTTCGTCAATTTACGCATGGTCTCTGCAGGAATTTTTGCCGAACTATATCGGCTTGGTTTCCATATGTAAAGGCATGCTAACCGTTGTGAATTATGTGGCTTCAGGGTGGTGGGTGGTGAACAGGAATTGAATTTCAGGGTGGCGATGCTTCGTTGTGACACTTTTTGACGAAGGATTTCATGCGGTTGGCGCGTATTCGAGTGCGGTGAAATCGAATGGGGGCTTGCATGGAGAGGATTTGGTGCGTCGTGTTTCGAATTTGTCCGATTTATCGAGTTTGATGTGTGTGCAGTGAATATGTAGATTCGCTTCGGGAAGCGTTTGTCTTGTCGTTCGCGTTATGCAATGAATATTCGGATTTGTACGATATATAAATCCTTCGTTGATGAAGTGAAGATCAAAAAGGAGGGGCGTCGCCATGTATGAACTTGAAGATATGTCCGGGACGAGGGGCGCGAGGATACCCGAAGGCTGGCGAGATCGCTCGGCGCCGGGAACGATGCGATCCGCACCGGGGTGGGTGGTAGGCGTCGTTTTGCTGGCATTGTCGGCAACTGCGTATCCGGCCAGTCAAGCCGACTACACGTACGACGCTTTGGGCCGATTGACGAAGGTGGTCTATAGCGATGGCGCCAAGGCCACCACCATCATCTACAACTATGATGCTGCCGGCAATCGTACAAGTGTCGTTTCTTCAACGCCGTCGGCATAACAAGAATTTCGGTGGATGTCGCAAGGGGAGTTTGGTATGTACGAAACTAATGATTAGGAATTCGTACAAAATCGAAGTTTCCTTGATTCGTTTCGGCATTTGTCCATGGTGAGAAATGGACGTTCTTTTTGCATAATTTTTACGCAAACCTGATCGCCGCCATAAAAATACTTACATCCAAGGAGCCGTTCGATGTCCGAGGTTGAATCCGTGCGCATGCGCGAGGCCATTCGCCGCGTTTTCCGAAAATTGAAAATCACTCGTCCCGTCGCGTTTGCATCGCTTGCAGGATTGCTGACGTTGTGTCTTGGTACGGCCGAGGCCGGCAATGTGCAGTTCTCCAGTACAACACCGGCCGTTGTTGACGTAAATCCTGCGTCGAACGCGCAGCCGTCTTCGCAGCGACCCGAGATTCGTCGCGGGCGCGAGCCGTCGGAAGGGTTGTCGCGTTCGCTTCGAGTGCCGACGGGGCAGGAATTCGCGCCTCAGCCGAATGCCATCCGTGCGCGGATGGCGCCGGTTGCCGCAACCGAAGCGATCGAGCACGACAAGCGGGTCGCACGCGAGATGCCGGCAGGCATCAACGCCAATGGGACGATCGAGACGATGGCGAAGCTCGACCGCAAGCGTGGCAGGAAAGCCGCCCGTGACGATGTTCCGTTGCAGAATTTTGCGCAGCCGTCGCGAATGACGCGCGGGGTTGGTGTTACGGCCGACAACGGCATCGTCACGAACAGCCCGCCGCCTGGCCCGGCATCGCTCGAGGAACTGGCCCGCGCATTGCGCTATCACCCGGACCTGATCTATCAGTTCGTCCGCAACAACATCGAAATCGATCCAGTGCGCGGCATCCACAAGGGTGCGCTCGGCGCGGTGCTCGACAATCACGGTAGCGCAGCCGACCAGTCGCAACTGATGGTGTCGCTGCTGCGTCTGTCTGGCTATGACGCGAGAATCGTGCGCGGCGTGATCAAGCTCAGCGCGCAGCAGTTTGCGGATTGGTACGGGGTGCAGACCCATAACGTTTGCGCGGTCCTGAACCTGATGGGGCAGACCCAGATTCCGATCTACGATGTCAACGCGACGCAGGCAGGGAGCTGTCCCGGGTTGAACGCATCGCTGACCGGAATCTCGATCGAGCATTTCTGGGTCAAGACCAATATCGACGGGACGTGGTACACGTTCGATCCGAGCTACAAGCCGCACGTCGTCAAGACGGGCATCGACCTGAACGCGGCGGCGGGCTACAGTACGACGACACTCCTGCAGAACGCCAGGGCCGGCGCGACAGTGACGCCCGACTTGGTGCGTGGCTTGAAGCGGACCGGCATCCATGACTATCTCGGACGTGCGGCAAACAATCTTGCGGATTGGATCGGCAAAAACAAGCCGACCGCGACCCTGAGCGATATCGTCGGCGGCAAGTCCATCGTTCCGTTCTATTCGGGTGCGTTGCGACAGACCCAAAATGCGTTGCTCGATACACGCTGGGCGTCGCAGGAGTGGGGCGACATTCCGGTCGGATACAAGCCGACCGTGCGCGTGCAGTACCAGGGCATCGATCAGACCTTCACCGCCGATGCCATTTACGGCAAGCGCCTGACGATCACGTACAACGCGTCGAATCAACCGGTGCTCCGGCTCGACGGCCAGACGATGGGGGCGCCGGGTACGGCAGTCGCGCCGGGTGCGGATAGCGTGGTTACCTTTATGGTGTGGCACAACGCCTATCCGAACGATCAAGCGGACCACGCGTTCGAGCAGCACATCAAGGGCGGCGGCAAGTACCTGATCGTGAACGGCTGGGGGCCGACAGGCCGCGGGCTGTCGCAGCATTACCTGAAGAATCTGGAAGGGCTCCGCGCTGCCGGACATGCGGACGACAGCGAGGCCGTCCTCGGCGCGAGCCTTGGCGTGATGGGCGCGCAATGGGTATCGCAGACGACTCGCAGCGCATCGATCACGGATCGCCTCGCGAACGCCTTTACGGTGCAGCACCATCAGGTCGGCATCGCGGGCTATACCGACGGCCCGTACGTCGATCTGCCGAGCAACATGAGTTCGCCCGTTCAAATGGACGGCAACACGGTGCTCGAACGGGCGGTGTTCGACAGCCTCGGGATGCACTCGTCGATTCTCGAATCGACGGCGGTCAATCAGACCTCGGGTGTGTCGGCCGTGTCGACGGTGAAACTGCTTGACCTGGCGATGATGCGGGGGCAGACGATCTACAGCGCCAAGAGCGGCAACTATGCGGGCGTGGTTCGGCCAGCATTGAAGAATTGCCAGGCACATCTCGGTAATTTCCAGTACTACGTGAGCCGGGGCTTTCAACTGCTGCTTCCGGGCAACTGTCAACTGGTCGAGAATCGCTGGAATGGCGTGGGCTACTTCGTGCGGGGCATGGGGAACACTCGCCTTCTCGGAGCGATCATCAATGGCGGGTACTCAGGCGGGTTCTTCACGTCTCCCGTTCCTGCGCCGACGTATAACATCAGCACGTTGAATAGCTCGAAGTCGCCGATCAACCTGACCGGCTATTTCGGGCCGCAAGCCGTTGCAGGTGATCCGGTCGACATGGTGCACGGGAATTTCCTGTTCGAGCATCAGGATCTCAAGACCGGTTACGGCGATTCGTCCGACAGTCTGAATTTCCAGCGCTTCTACAGCAGCGGCATGAAGAATCAGGCCGGCGTGCTCGGCAAAGGCTGGACGCACAACTACGATATCAATATCCGTACCGCGTCCGACGGCTTCCTCGGCATGGGAGACCGTCTGGCGCTCGATGCGGTGGGGGCAATCGTCGAGCATAAGGTATCGCTGGATTTGCTGAACGATCCGGATGTCCCGGCGGACCGATTCCTGACTGCGGTGATCGCGCAGCGCTGGTTTGGCGACCAGCTCGTCGACAATACGAAAATTGTCCGGATGGGCTTGAACAGCGATGTATTCGTCGAGCTGCCGAGATTCGATTGCTGCACATCGGGCGGATATAGTTCGCCTCCCGGCAAGGCGGTGCGATTCGAAGACCTTACTGTCAGCGGGACGGCGCGCTACGTACTCATGCGAAAAGGCACGGACGAGGGCGCGAGCTTCACGTTCGATATGAAGACGGGCAAGGCTTTACGCTACGTCGAGCAGAGTGGCAAGGCGATCGACTTTACGTGGGCTGGCGACTTGCTGACCCGGGTCGAGAACAGTGCGGGACGTAGCCTCACGCTGGCTTATTCGAACGGCCTTTTGCAGAGCGTTTCCAGTCCGCAGAAAACCGTTCGTTATGCGTATGACGGCAATGCCAACCTGATCGGCGTGACTGACCCGGAGGGGTTTGCGACGCGCTTCGAGTATGACAAGCCTGGCCGGATGACGAAGTTCTATGAGCCGAGTTTCCCGGGTACGCCTGTCGTGACGAATGTCTACGACACGTTGGATCGTGTGCGGACGCAAACGAGCGCGGCGGGCAACGTGTTCAACTATTACTTCGCCGGTTCTCGAACGGAAGAGGTGGGACCGGGAGGCTCGGCGCGCACGAACTACATCGACGGAGAGGGCAATCTGCTGCAGTCCGGCGATCCGACGGGCAACTGGACGGTGAAAGCCTATGACGGCCAGAATCGGCTTGTACGGGAAACGCGTCCTGAAGGCAATCGCATCGAGTACGTTTACTACGATCTGACATGTGGTAACGCTTCGCATCTGTGCTCTCACCAGCCTGCGGCCATTACGCAATATCCGCGTCCCGGATCCGGTGATCCGGTTCTGACGCAAAAGTTTGTTTACTCTGGTGACCGGTTGGCGTCCGTAACGGACTCGCGCGGCAACGTGACGGCGTATTCCTATCACCACTCCGGGCTGCTGGACCGGATCACGAAACCTGCGGTAGCCGGTGTGTCGCCTGTCACGACCTTCACGTATGAGTTTGTGACGCCGCCGGGTAAAGATCCGTTCTTTCGGCAGACGCGTATGACCGAGTCGATCCGCGCCGGAAGCACCACGTCGACGGCGATCAGTTATGCGGCAGATCATACGCCCTCTGTCGTGACGCAGGACGACACTGGTCAGCGTATCAAGACCGCAATGACTTTCGACAACGAAGGGCGCCTGGTGTCGAGCCAGCGCGATGGCGCACCGAAAATCACTTACACGTACGACAAGCGCGACAACGTAACGCGAACGAACGCGAGCTTGCTTGGCGCGGACGAAGTGATTGCCTATGACGCGAACAATCGCGAAATTCGGCGCGGCGTTGCCATCGTGGGCGGCGCGATGGTCACCTGCAAGCGCTACAACGCAATGGGCGACGTGGTGCGAGTGTGGGGGCCGGCAAAGACGGCGAATGTGACGACGTGCCCGGTCGAGGCGTCGCCAACGCCGATAACCGACACGGCGTACGACGATCATCATCGCCCGAGCCGTGTGATGCGCTATCAGAGCGCGGCCGACGGCGGCAACCGCGTGACGGACACGGAGTACTACGCGGACGACCGTGTGAAGAGCGTGCGCAAGGCGGTGAGTACGGGGCTGGCGCAGACGTACGTGAGCTATACGTACAACCCGAACGGGACGGTGGCGACGACGACCGACGCGAAGGGCAATACGACGGTGAGCCTGTACGACGGCCACGACCGGCTTTATCGGACGCACTACCCGCTGGAAGGTCGTCCGGGCATGGGCAACGCGAACGACTTCGAGCAGTACACGTGGGATGCGAACGGCAATCTGGTCGCGCAGCGCAAGCGGGATGGGCAGACGGTCGCGCAGACGTTCGATGAGTTGAATCGCGTGAGCGCGCGGACGTTCCCGGGAGGCGTGGGTAACGTTCGGTACAGCTATGATTTGCGCGGCCTGAAGACGGCATCGCGGTTCAGCGATGGCAGTCACACGATCACGAACAGCTACGATGGATTGGGGCAGCTGACGCAGACCAGCGTGGCAGGCCGGACGCTGAGCTACCGCTACGATGCGGCGGGCAATGTCACCGATGTCGCCTGGCCGGATGGTTTCCACGTGGGGATCGCGTATGACGGCTACGGCCGGCCGTCGCAGTTGCTGGAGAACGGCACGACGAGTCTGGCGAAGTATAGCTACGACGCGTTGAACCGTCGTACGCGAGTGGATCTGGGCAACGGCACGCGAACGGAGTACGCATACGACAACCAGGGCTGGTTGTCGACTCAGAATCACCGCTTCACGAGCAGCGCGGAGGACTGGCTGTCGAACTTCACGCGTAACCAGTTGGGGGAGATCAAGCGGTCGAGCGTGACGAACAACCGGTATGGGTGGGTGCCTGCGGCGATGTCGAATATGTACACGACGAACGCACTGAACCAGTACACGGGGGTGGCGGGGAAGGCGGTGCGGTATGACCGTAACGGCAACCTGACGGGAGACGGGGCGTGGACGTACACGTACGACCTGGACAACCGGATGAAGACGGCGGTTCGGGCGGGGACGAGCGCGGCGCTGATGTACGACCCGGAAGGCCGGCTGGTCAAGACGAGCATCAATGGTGTCGATACGGTGTTGTTGTACGACGGTCAGAATCTTGCTGCCGAATATGACGGTGCCGGCAAGCTGGTGCGGCGTTATGTGTTCGGTCCGGGGATCGATGAACCGCTGGTGCAGTATGAAGGGGTAGGTACGGCGAAGAACTGGCTGTATGCGAACCAGCAGGGCAGTGTGGTGGCGCTGGCGAACGGCAGCGGTGCGACGACGAGCAGTCAGGCGTATGGACCGTTTGGGGAGACGAATGGGACGCCGGCATCGCGGTTCGGGTATACGGGGCAGCAGTATCTGGCGCCGCTGGGTTTGTATTACTACAAGGCGCGGATGTATTCGCCGGCGCTTGGGCGGTTCCTGCAGACGGATCCGATCGGGTATAAGGATGACCTGAACTGGTATGCGTATGTGGGCAACAATCCAGTCAATCTGACGGATCCGAGCGGGCTTGCGGCGGCGTCGGCCAAGGCGTTTAATAACTCGACGCTGGGGAGTGCGACGGCGTTTGAGTTCCGCAGTGCGGGGTTCTCGAGCGGTCCAAGCTATCAGACGGCAGCGGCTCCGTTTGTAGCTCTGTTTGTCTTTGGATCAATTGCGAATTCCATCGCGAACGACGATGTGCCGCTGGGTGTGGGTGGAGCGTTCAAGGCAGTTGCCAAAGGGGGGGCGGTTGCGGCAAAGAGTGTGACAGAGACTATCAGGGTTGGAGAGCTGGTCGCTACACATGGTAAGACGATGAGCAACAAACAACTCGACAAACTCGTCAAAAATATCCGCACCGAAGGGGTGAAAGAGCCACTCACCGTTACTGAATATCAGGGGAAATTGCATATTCTTGATGGCCACCATCGAGCACTCGCGGCGCCACGAGCAGGTGTAGCCGAGGTGCCGATCAACAGAGTTGAACTGCCATGGGGCCCGTATAAGACGCCCGCTGACTTGACTTTTACGCCTAGGGGGTACTGATGTCTGCAAGAAAATCGATTGCCGAATGCCTAATAGGATGCAGGAATTTTCTGTTGGGAGGGCGCACAAATGAGCACGTTCTACCATGTCTTCACGGAATCTTGGCGGATATCAATTTAATAACGGTATTGAGCACCAGGAGGATCGTCGAGCGGTGTGTAGCGGAGGCGATCGATCAAGTTAAGGGCGGCAATTTCGTTAGCGCAGGATGGATCTTGAATTTGGTTCACAACCTGCCACTGGATGAGATGAGCGAGCGACGTTGGGATATTGACTATTTCCTGTCGATGGAACTGCCCACCTTTTTGGATCATTTCGAGGAGATCAGGTCTGCAAGGAAGATAGCGCTCTACGTCTGCAAACAGCTCGCGTGCCAGTATTTATCCGACGGATAACGTTCGGTACAGGTACGACTTACCCGATCGCTGGGGAGTGCGGTTGCGTTTGAGTTCAGCCGTGCGGGATTCTCGAATGGTCCAAGCCATCAAACGGCGGCAGCTCCGTTCGTAGCTTTGTTTGTCTTTGGATCAATTGCGAATTCCATCGCGAACGACGATGTGCCGCTGGGTGTGGGTGGAGCGTTCAAGGCAGTTGCCAAAGGGGCGGCGGTTGCGGCAAAGGGAACATCATGGGGACTGTCAATTTCCGAGACCAAGGCTGCTTTGTCGTCAGCGCAAGAAGCCTACAAAGGCAGCACAGCTATTGGTCATGCACTCTCCAAACATGCGGGTCGGAGTCCCGAGACGTGGGGCACTATGACCGGTTCCATGAAGACGTGGAACGAACAGGGTATGGCCCAACTACGAGATATCTTCCGTGGCCCGGGGCAGTTTACGAAGTAAACCTACGACAACCGCCTTACGTTTCTGGAGAAGCGGCTTCCGGACGGAAGAGGGGCTCGACTCAACATGGATGGCTCATTTAAGGGTTTTTTGGATTGGTCATGGACGGACTTATTGAACTGATTTTTGATCGAGTTCCAGATGGCAACATTGATAAGTTGGTGAACGATTTACTACAAGGAGAGGATGTCCTTGAACTTACCCATAGCGAACTCGGTAGTCTTGATCCCAAGAAGGCCGACCAGTATCTGAAGCCGATTCAGCAGGAAGAGATGGAATATTCGTCAATTTTTATACGAGCTGAAAATTAACTAATTGGTAGCGTATCGATTCGCAGCCCACTGATACGGGTTCTTCGATTTGAGGGGGTAATCGAAGTGGCAATTGTCTTTGACAGCGCCGACATTGAAACTACCGATCGACAATCCGTGGTCACAAAGCTTGCAGTTGGTGCCGCAGCCATTGCCAATAGAGCAGAAGTGTCTGAGTACTATTGCGGATTCGAGCCAGCGAGTGATGAGAAAACGCGGCTGTTCTCCAGAGACAAGATTGGACCGCTCGTTGTGGTCTGATGCCTAAGTTTACCAACGGACCGAGCGGTGAGGTCGGACGGAAAAAATGGAAGCCAACGTTTCGTAAATCGGCCCCATTGATGGGGAAGGCACCTGCTGCAGTAATGGCAGGATACAACATCAAAACAGGAGAGGTTGCTGCCAAAGCATGTGGGGCGTTTGTGCGCAGAGAACCACGTCGTCAATGCGCTTGGTGGTGTAAAAGACAATGTGCGATTTACTGAAGCTGTTCGGCCAAGAGCTGGCGCTGAAGTGCCAGTATGCCCCGTTGTGAGGCGACCTTCGGGCGTCAACCGTTTCCGCCCAATACCCGCTTTAAGAGTGATCAATGAGGAAATGAAAATGAGCATGCGATCATATCCAGAAGGTGTCGATTGTGTCTGGTTGGCATCTGATCGTGAAGGAAATATAGGTGCATTCATTACTGCGGGGTGTGGGCCAATTCCTGAAGTAACGTTTGATTTTGAATATATTAATATCGAGGATATTGAAGGTCGGCTTTGTGAGTTGCCGCTTGTTTCGAGAGCCCAACTTCTTGTGTCAGTCAAGCGGCCCGATGATTTTGTCGATTTGGCTGAGCGAGGTTTGTTTGTTTTTGATTGGGCGGATATTGTTCGATCCGAACAGTCGGCTTTGTGTGCATATGAGTTGGTGGCAATTCCGACTAATCCAATTTCTGAAATTTCATTGCTATCCACCCCCGATTTGGTGGAATTGGCAAAGGCTGTATTTCTCGACGAAATGGATTTTTCTTCCCAAAAAGTGGTGAACATTTCCTCGTGTGTGAACTGCGTAGAGGCCGGATAATTTAGTCATAGAGAGTTGTTCTGATGCGCGCCATGTGCGGGTATCGTTGTTGAGGGTGTCAAGCACGGAGAACTCCTAACTCGGGGAGAGAACTACGCGAGGTGAAGCTTGACATGACCTACGCGAACGACCGCCCCAAAGACGTTGTGAGTGAGCAGAAGATCCTCGGCCGATGGGGCTGGCGGGGTGCTCAAGTAGCAACCTGACACAAACATTGGGGAATTGGTGGAACGCGTCTGTTACAGGATTCAAGTCCGAAGGCGTAGCTGAGTCTGCATCAAGGTTTTTAGATGGACTTCCGGTCGGTGTCGCCGCAGTGGGTGCGCTTGGTGCCATCAAGGGAATGGGGGCTACGGCGAAGAAGGGAGTTGCGGTCACTGATGATGCGATTCGTGCCGCTCTGAAGGGTTCCGAACTGAAGACAGCCCAAGGTGCAATTTCGAGGCCCGCAGTTGAAAACTATGTTCGCCGCCTGGAAGCTGGCGAAGTTGCACCCGCAATCAGGGTCGATGGTAGGGTTATCGTCGATGGTAATCATCGATACGTTGCGGGAAGGATCGTGGGTAAAGAGCCGGCTCAGACGGCAGGCACCCTTTCCCCTAGCCAAGCTGGAAGAACTCAACCTATACAGAACGTAAAAATTGATCCTAGTGATTGGGGTAATCGATGGTTGTTATTTCTTGTCAAACCGGAGCTATTGTCGAGGTCGACGCGCAGACACTTCGTGGCGCGAAGTTCAGTGGCTTAAATCTTCATCGAGCGGTATTCGAGGGCAAGGATCTCACCGATGCCATTTTTGTAGGCGCAGATTTGCGCGGGTCTCTTTTTACGGGGGCAATCGTAAAGCACGCCAAGTTCGAGCGAGCCAAGATGATGAATGCGGCGTGTGATATAGCCGATCTAGAGGGCGCAAATTTAGTTGACACCAAGCTGGTCGGGGCGGATTTTTCCGGTGCCAATTTACGCGATGCAAACCTCGGTGGCGCAGACGTAGGATTTGCTAGCTTTAAAGGCGCAGACCTCAGAGGGGCGAACATGGTCTGCACACGAATAGAGGATGCCGATTTTGAAGGGGCTCTGTTTGATGATCGGACTGTTTTTCCTGACGGATTTACTCCACCAGACTGCTGATATTTAGAAGCTGTTGCGAAATTCGTTGAACAGAGGTTTGAGACGCGTCCGGCAAATCAAGACACAAGCAAGAGACTGGAGTTGCCCCTGTAATACCGGACACGGCGTCACACTAAGGTTGCTGAATTGTATTATCCGGGACTCGATCTGACAGGTAGTCGGACCGACAAAGAACGAGTCATTGGACCGGCCAGAGTTTCATAGACACTCACGAGCCGTTTAACGCGTAGCGCCGCTCGAACTCAATCGGTGAAAGATCGCCGGCGGAACCATGCCGACGAACCGGGTTATAAAACATTTCGATGTAATCGAACAAGTCCGAGGTCGCGGTCGCCCGACTCGGATAGATGCGCCGCTTGATTCGCTCCTTCTTTAGGGCACTGAAGAAGCTCTTGGCCACGGCATTGTCGTGACAATTACCGCGCCGACTCATGCTTGGCACCATATGGTGTGCCTTCAGAAATGACTGCCAGTCATCGCTCGTGAATTGACTGCCCTGGTCGGAATGCACCATGACACCGGGTCCCGGTTTGCGTTTCCAAACCGCAGCCAACAGCGCCTGTAAAACCAGATCGCTGGTCATCGTCGAGCGCGTAGCCCAACCGACGATCTGGCGCGAGTACA
>Ga0209147_100256_pt1 | contig 49622 bp, 37 predicted proteins | sample AraplaCol_mLB_r2_FD_184278 | JGI IMG/M metagenome (GOLD analysis project Ga0209147, IMG submission 184278) | Arabidopsis root microbial communities from North Carolina, USA - plate scrape CL_Col_mLB_r2 (SPAdes) (version 2) | ecosystem: Host-associated > Plants > Roots > Endosphere | place: USA... | reverse complement strand
GGTCGTGATGCCCAGCCGCTGCGCCACATCCGCCACCGAATGACCCCGTTCGGTTACCTGTTTGACTGCCTCGATCTTGAACTCATCCGTGTACCGCTTGCCGCTCATCCTGACCTCCTCGGTTGCCGTAAATTATGGCTTGAAGATGTCTACGAAAGGCTGGCCGGTCCAAACAGCTACGACGCGCTAACCTCAGCGTTCGGGGAGACGAGCGGGACGCTGGCATCTCGGTTCGGGTACACGGCGCAGCAGTATCTGGCACATGAAATTACTGACAGGCCCGCCACGGCAGCAGCACAAGCTGCGGCGCGACGCTCGTCGTTACCGGCGGAGGCCCTACCGTTTAACGGATGTCCACAGTATCCGGGGCGCTATTACAAACCGATATTGCACGTCATTCACCCGCCTGCTAACGTAGCAAAAATCAGACGCAGTGAAATTCAACGAGAGAACCGGGGGCCGCACCATGTCATCTTCCTGTCACGTCGCGTTCCGCGCGACGTCACGCACCGCGCACGACCACGCGGGCGATGAAGTGATCGCAGCCGTCATCCGCCATTCGAACGATTAAAGCAACGGAAGCGAATTCATCCGGCGTTGCGCCGGGCTTCAATCACTTCAACCACCACGCTAGACGGGAGACCACCCATGAAGAAGATTTCCGCGCCGTTCGCGGCGGCCGCGCTTGCGGCCTGCGCGCTGCTGGCAGGCATTCACCAGGCTGCTTGCGCGGCTTCCGATGCCGACCCCGCGATCGACGCGCATTACGGCGCCGTGATCGAGGCCTACACGCAGGACGTGGCCGCCGCGAAGACGAAATATGACGGCAAGCGCCTCACGTTCGTCGGCGCCGTGATCCGGATGGGCAGCGATCCAGGCGGCACCTACTTCGGCGCGCTGACGGCCGACGGCGAGCAGTTCGATACGCATTTCGACGTGGCCGACCAGGATGCGCTGAAGCCGAAATTCCCCGGCGGCGAAATCAAGCCGTTCGTCACGTCGGCGGCTTTCCGCTTCAGCTGCGTGAACGAAGGCTATATCGATGCGCCCGTGTTGCCGGGCCTGAAGCTGGCCCACTGCCGTCTCGCCAACTGACCGCCGCACGGGCGTCCGGCGTTCAGAACTTCTGCTGGATGCCGGCCATCACGCCGAGCTGGTTCATCCCGGTGCCGACTGTCCCGCCCGCGGCGACCGCGTTCGCGGCCAGCGTGCTGTTGAACATGTAGCCCACCGACGTATAGACGGTCGTCCGCTTCGACAGGAAATAGTTCGCGCGGCCGACGAGCAGTGTCGCGTTCGTGCCGCCTTCGCTGTTTTCCCGGCGTTGCAGGTAGCGGACGCCCTGAAGGTCGAGCGCGAGGTAGGGCGTCGCGTAGTACGTGCCGCCGGCGAACACGATATCGGCCTGCAGGTGCTCGGCTGCCGCGAGGTTGCGGCGAATCCACCCGGCACCCAGTTTCGCGGGGCCGATCTTCACGTAGCCGGCGACGATGTCGCGCGTGTCGGTGTATGCCGGATTGTTCAGCGGCGTGAGCGCACCGCCGCCGCCGCGCATCACGTCGTGCGACGCGGCGAGCCCGAAATTGCTCGCGTCATACGCGAGCATCGCCGTGTATTGGCGGCAAGCGACGAAGTCGCCGGGCACCTGTCCGGCACAGCCCGTCGCCGACGGCCCTGCCGGCCCGGCCGCGTCGCGGCCGAAGCTGTAGGTGGCGCCGAGCGTCACACCGTGGAACGTGCCCTTGTAGCCGATCGCATTGTCGCTGCGCGCGTTCGGCAGATAGGAATCGAAATCCGCCATCGAGTGAATCGACGGGCCGATCACGTCCGCATTGGTCAGCACGATCATCGACATGTTCATCTGGCGGCCGAGGGTCAGCGCGCCGAACGGACTGTTCACGCCTACGTTCGCCTGTCGCCCGAACAGGCGCCCGCCGTAGTTCAGTGCGCCCGTGCCGGGCTGGAAGCCGTTCTCGAGCACGAAGAAAGCCTGATAGCCGCCGCCGAGATCCTCCGTGCCCCTCAGCCCCCAGCGTGACGGCACTTCGCCGGTCAGTGTCGGCATACCCGTGAACGATCCGCCGTGTGCGGCGTTGTTGTAGTAGGACACGCCGGTATCGATGATCCCGTACAGCGTCACGCTGCTTTGCGCGCAGGCCGGTCCGGCCAGCGCCAGCGTCAGTGCCATCGCCGTCGCGAGTGCGGCGCCCAGTTTCGTTTTCATGGCTGTCTCCAAACAGTATGTAGATATGCTTATTGATATTTTTATGACCCGAGCCGATCCGGGATGCCGACGGGTATCGGCAAGGCTGCGTGCGTCGTGCGTTACGACATCGCCGGGTCGCGTTGCCTGCGCGGTGCCGCGGCGCGCGTACCCACCACGGCGACGGCGATCGCCGCGCCGATCATCGGCACGAGGAACGCGAGATACAGATGGGGCACGGACCAGCCGTCGTCCAGCAGCGCACCGACCGTCATCGGCGACAGGATCGCGCCGAGGCGGCCGATGCCGACCGCGAGGCCGATGCCGGTCGTGCGGATTTCGGCGGGATACGGTGTCGGCGACAGCGCATACATGCCGGCCACGCACGCATTGATCACGGCGCCGAGGAATACCGCGACCGTCATCCCGATCCCGAGCGAGCCGGTGTTCGCGCCGAACACGACCATCAATACGCCGCCGAGCAGCAGCGTCGCGCCGAGCAGGTTGCGGAGGCCGAACCGCGTCGACAACAGGCTGAAGAGCGATGCGCCCGCAATGCCGCCGAGATTGAGCAGCACGCCACCGGTGACCCCCTGCGATGCCGACAACCCGGCCTGAACCAGCAGCTTCGGTGTCCAGCTCACGACGAAGTAGAAGCTGCCCATCACGAGAAAGAATGCGATCCACAGTGCGATCGTGCGGCGCGTCAGCGGCGCGCGCAGCACGGCCGTCCAGCTCGACGCGGCGTTCGCCGAGTCGATGGCGGCAGTCGCCGCGGGCAGCATGTCGAGCGGCGCGCGCTTCATTCTCGCGAGGATGCGGTTGATTTTCTGCAGCGCGTTGTCCGGACGCCTTGCCAGCAGGAAGTCGAGCGATTCCGGCAGCAATGCGAGCACCATCGGGATCGACAGCAAGGTCAGGATGCCGCCGAACGCGAACACGCTGCGCCATCCCCACGTCGACAGCAGGTAGCCGGCGATGACGCCGCCGCCGGTCGCGCCGATCGCGTAGCCGGTCGACTGCATGCCGATCGCGGCGCTGCGCCATTTGCTCGATGCGTATTCGCCGCTGATGACGGTCAGGCTCGCCAGCATGCCGCCGATGCCGAGCCCCGTGTACGCACGCGTGACGGCGAGTTGAATCGTGCTGTGCGTGGCCGCGCAGGCGAGCATCCCGGTCGAGATCACCGCGAGGCAGAGCAGGATGATGCGGCGGCGGCCGACGCGGTCGGCGAGCGGCGCGATCAGTACCGAGCCGATGCCCATGCCGGCCAGCCCGGCGCTCAGCAGCAGGCCGATTTCCTTGCCGCTCAGTTTCCACTCGGCCGCCAGGTGCGGCGCGGCGAACGCGATGGCCAGCACGTCGAAGCCGTCGAGCATGTTCAGCACGACGCAGGCGGTGACCGCCATCGTCTGGAACGTGCTCATCGGGGATTCGTCGATCGTATTGCGGATGTTTGCGCTCACGTCAAAGATCCTTGTAAATAGTATGACTAATTAAATGGGGTGAAATCGAAGCCGGTGATGGCGAATCGGGCGAAAGCGATTGAACGGGCCGACGGGGCACCCCGCGGAGCGCCCGTCGCGGCCGGCGGGTGTTGTCGGCGGGGCGGCGCGATGCTCAAGCGGGTTCGAGCAGCAGCCGCTCGATCACGCGCCGCGCGCGATTGGGGCCCGCGTCGACGTGAATGTCGATCTGGCGGCCGCCCGGAAACCGCAGCTGGTTCCGGTATTGCGCTTCGATCACGGTCTTGTCCTCGTCGAACGTCGCCGCGGATTGCTCGATGACCGTTTGCGCGACGCGCTCGATGTCGTGTTGCGGATTGGTCGCGACGGTCCAGAAGTAGTGCGTCGTCGTTTCCGTCTCGGGCGTGATGCCGTGGAAGCCGCGCATGTGAAAGCCGCCGCGTGCCGGATCGTGCAGGTCGCCGGTTCCGGCGTCCATCGCGCCGGTCCAGATCCGGATGTGCGATACGTGGAATTCGATTTCCTGCCAGCGATCGACGCGGCCCGCGAACGGCCACGCAGCGGTATAGGTTGGCGGCGGGTCGGAATCCGGCATCCGGCGAACCAGCGTCACGGTATCGCCGTCGCTGCTGACGCGGGTTTCCGCACCCATGTGCAGCGCCGCGTTGCCGCCGATCGTTTTCAGATGGACATAACCGAGGTGGCTCAGGTCCATCAGGTTGTCGTGAATCAGTTGATACGGTGCGTCGTAGTGGTAGTGGCCGCCGCCGAACCGGTATTGCGGATCGGCATGGAACGCATAGCGTGGCGGCGCGCTTGTCGGTCGAACGTGCGCGTCGGCGCCGATCCAGATCCACACGATGGCATCCTGTTCCCGTACCGGATACGACGACACGCACACCTTCGCCGGAATCCGGTCCTGGCCGGGAATCTCCACGCACGTGCCGCTGCGGTCGAACAGCAGGCCGTGATAGCCGCAGCGCAGGCCGCGCGATTCGAGCGAGCCGCACGACAACGGCAGCGACTTGTGGCAGCAGCGATCCTCCAGCGCGCCGATTTCCCCGGACGGCAACCGGAACAGGACGACCGGGCGGCCGAGGAGCGTGCGGGCGACGGGTTTGTCCGTCAGTTCGGATGACAGCGCGGCGACCCACCATCGGTCGGCCGGGAACTGAGTAGTACTGACCGGTGCCCGGGCATGTTGCTCCATTGATCGTCTCCAGTATTGTGGTTGGCCGCCGCGAGTCGGGCGGTCCGTCTACAGATTTGCGGATCTACAGATCGAGGACCAGCAGGTCGCTTCGCGATCGCGAGCAGCACGGCATGAACTGGTCGCCGGCTGCCTTTTCGTCGTCGGTCAGATACGCGTCGCGATGATCGGGCTCGCCTTCGAGCACACGCGTCGCGCAGGTGCCGCATACGCCTTGTTCGCACGACGTCAGCACGTCGACGCCGTTCGCCGCCAGCGCCGCGATGACCGTGCATTCGGCCGGCACGTCGATCACCATGCCGCTGCTCGCGAGCCGAACCTGGAACGCACGGTCCGCGCCGGACGACGCAACCGCGCCGCCGAAGAACTCGTAGTGCAGCCGCGCTTCGGCCCAGTTGCGCTCGCGCGCGGCGTTCAGCACTGCGTCCATGAAGCCGCGCGGGCCGCATACGTACAGGTGCGTGCCTGCGGGCGCGGCGGCGAGCACGGCGGCGAGGTCGAAGCGTTGCCCGGGGGCGCCGTCGTCGACGTGGAGGCGGGCGCGATCGTGAAACCCGGCCGCGTTGATCCGCTCGACGAAGGCCATGCGATCGGTCGAGCGCGCGCAGTAGTGCATGTCGAACGGCATGCCGGACGAGAACAGTCGTTCCGCCATGCTGAGGATCGGCGTGACGCCGATCCCGCCCGCGAGCAGCAGGTGGTGCGGAGCGTCGGGGGCGAGCGGAAACTGGTTGCGCGGCATGCCGATCCGCACGGTATCGCCTTGCCGGACTTCGTCGTGGATCGCACGCGACCCGCCGCGGCCGTCGGCGTCGCGCAGCACGGCGATCTGATAGCGATCGGCGTGTTCCGGGTGATTGCACAGCGAGTACTGGCGCACGAGCCCGCCCGGCAAATGCACGTCGATGTGGGCGCCGGCTTCAAAGCCCGGCAACGGCGAACCGTCGTCGCTGACGAATTCGAAACCGCAGATGTCGCGCGCTTCCTGCCACTTGCGGGCCACCCGGACCGTCAATGTCGCGGCGCTCATGACGCCTCCTTGATCTGCGCGACCGGAATCACGGGCCGCTGCGGGCTCGCCGCGTTTTCTTCGGCGAGCAGCCGTTCGATCACCTTGCGCGACAGCATGCCGCCGGCGTCGATGTTGAGTTTGAGCAGCTTGCGGTCCGGCCACTGCTCGAGGTTGAGCTGCTGGCGTTCGAGCATCTCGAGATCCTCGGCGAAGATATTGCCCTGGCCTTCGCGGATCTCGGCGGTCAGCGCGTGATCGTCGGGCCGGAAGTTGCGCGCCATGCCCCAGAAATACCAGATCGACGTGTCCGTCTCGGGCGTGATGAAGTCGACCACGATCGACGACGCCTTCAACTCGGCCGGCGCGTCGTAGCCGCCGTGGCCCGCATGGGCGACGCCCACTTCGATCATCACGTGGCTCGGCGGCGTGAAGCGGCAGATCTGCCAGCGATCGACCGGCACATCGTCGGCGAGCCCGTTGCCGCGCAGCGCCATCCGCCAGAACGGCGGCGGCATCACGTTTTCCATGAAGCGGCTCGTGACGACTTCGTCGCCGCGGCTGATCGTCTTCGGCGGCGCTTCGTCGATTTCCTTCTGGCCGATGCTCGACGCATGCACGTAGGTTTCGTGCGTGAGGTCCATCAGGTTGTCGATCATCAGCCGGTAATCGCAACGGATGTGATAGAGGCCGCCACCGTGCGCCCAGGCCGGGTCTTCGGCCCAGGCCAGCGCGGGCAGTTTGGCGGGATCGGCTTCCGACGCATTGCCCGGCCAGACCCAGACGAATCCGTACCGCTCGATCACCGGGAAGCTGCGAATCGGCGGGAAGCCGCCGACGCGCTGGCCCGGCATGCCGGACGCCTTGCCGTCGCAGCCCATTTCCAGCCCGTGATAACCGCACACGAGCACGCCGTCGCGCACGAATCCCAGCGACAGCGGGGCGCCGCGATGTGGGCAGAAGTCCTCGAGCGCGGCGACCCGGCCGTCCGCCGCGCGGTAAAACACCATCGACTCGTTGCAGATCTTGCGGCCCAGCGGCTTGCCGTCGATTTCATCGGGCGTGCACGCCACATACCAAGCGTTCTTGAGAAACACGTTCGTCGTCTCCTTCGGGGCGGTGCCGCTGACATGCGGCAGTTCGTCATTCCGTGTACTGAATGAGATTCAGTGTACGCATTGAGATTGGCCGGGGCAAGGCGAGCGGTATACTGGTTTTCCCGGGAAATGGCGCGAGGCAGCGCCATGCCGTCGGCGCGCGCAACCGGCGCGCGCCGCCTATGTCATCGACTCATTCATGGAAAAAACGAATCCCGCCGACGCGCCGGCTTTCCCGCTCGACCTGTACGACGAGCCGGGGCACCTGATCCGGCGTGCGCACCAGATTGCCGTCGCGATGTTCTACGAGAAGCTGGGCCGCGACGTGACGCCGGTGCAGTACGCCGTCCTGCGGATGCTCTACGAGTGTCCGGGGCTCGATCAGGTGACGCTGGCGCAGCGGGTGGCGCTCGACACGTCGACCACGGCCGACCTCGCGGTCCGGCTCGAAGCGAAAGGATTGATCGTTCGCGAAGTGCTGCCGCGGCGTCAGCGGCGCCTGCTGCTGACACCGACGGGCGTCGAACTGCTCACGCACCTGATTCCGTCAGTGCAGGAGCTGCGTGCCGGCCTGTTCGACGGGATGGGCGAGGAAGATTCGCAGGAACTCGTGCGCCTGTTGCGCAAGTTCGTCCATTTGAACAACGAGCAAAGCCGTGCGCCGCTGCGTGTCGGCGAGGATTCGTAGCGGTCGGTCACGCGCGGCGCACGATGCGACGTGCGCCGGGCCGCACCCCTGCGTCACGGGCGTGACGCTTCCCCTTCCAGCCGCCGCACGGCTTCCGCCACTTCATTCCTGAACCGCACGAGCGCCGCCTGCTCCGGCGCCGGCGGCTGCACGGCGGCCCACAGCATGTCGACGAGCTGCGTGGCCGTCGTTTCCGTGTCGAGCTTGCGGTGCCCGAGGATCGCATCCCACAGCACGTGCTCGATCGGCCCGAACACCATCGAGCGCAGCAGGCTCAGCGGCAGGTCGGTACGCACTTGCCCGGCCGCCTGGCCGCGCGCGAGCACGTCCATCAGCGGCGCGGTGTAGCGGCGCTGCAGCGCGGTGAGCTCGTCGCTCAGCGCATGCTGCTTCGCGCGGCCTTCCGACAGCACCAGCGCGCACAGCCCCGTGCCGTTCACCAGCATCAGCCGCAGGTGGGTGCGCACGATGAACGCGAACTGCTGCCGCACCGACGCATCCTGCGGCATCCCGTGCTCGAACGCGGCGATGTTTTCGTCGTACCAATCCGCGATGACACGCGCGCACAGCTCGCGCTTGCCGCGGAAGTAGCTGAACACCGTCGCTTCCGACACGCCCACGCGCTGCGCGATCTCGGCGGCCGTCGCATGCTCGTAACCCTTTTCGGCGAACACTTCACGGCCGGCGCGCAGAATGTCCTGCACGCGCTGCTGGGATTTGCGCCCGGCGGGCGCGCGCGGCGCGTCGGCGCGGTCGGCTTTGACGGTGTCGGTCATGGTGTCGGCGGTAGCGGCTGTCATCTCTGCATGATATCTGAGTGTAACTCAAAAAACTATTGACGCCGAACCCGACGAAGCGCGAAACTGTGCAAAATTTCCGCTGTATTGGTCAATGAATCGGCGCATTCATTCGATTTGAGCGAAACTCAGAAATCGGTGAGTGCAACACACTTTCTGGAGACGGAGGAGACATGATCAACCTGCCCGGCGTGCAATTCATGCTCGGTGAAGACATCGAGATGCTGCGCGACGCCGTCGCGACGTTCGCGGCGAAGGAAATCACGCCGCGCGCGGCGGAGGTCGACCGCACCGACCAGTTTCCGATGGATCTGTGGAAGAAGTTCGGCGATCTCGGCGTGCTCGGCATGACGGTGGCCGAGGAATACGGCGGCGCGAACATGGGCTATACCGCGCACATGGTCGCGATGGAGGAGATCTCGCGCGCATCGGCGTCGATCGGCCTGTCGTACGGCGCGCACTCGAACCTGTGCGTGAACCAGATCCACCGCAACGGCACCGAGGCTCAAAAGCAGAAATACCTGCCGAAGCTCGTGTCGGGCGAACACATCGGCGCGCTCGCGATGAGCGAGCCGAATGCCGGCTCGGACGTCGTCAGCATGAAGCTGCGCGCCGACAAGCGCGGCGATCGCTACGTGCTGAACGGCACGAAGATGTGGATTACCAACGGGCCCGATTGCGACACGCTGGTGGTCTACGCGAAGACCGACCTCGAAGCCGGCCCGCGCGGCATTACCGCGTTCATCGTCGAGAAGGGGATGAAGGGCTTCTCGGTCGCGCAGAAGCTCGACAAGCTCGGCATGCGCGGCTCGCACACGGGCGAGCTGGTGTTCCAGGACGTCGAAGTGCCGGAGGAAAACATCCTCGGCCAGCTCAACGGCGGCGTGAAGGTGCTGATGAGCGGCCTCGACTACGAGCGCGCCGTGCTGTCGGGCGGCCCGACGGGCATCATGGCCGCGTGTCTCGACGCGGTGGTGCCGTACATCCACGACCGCAAGCAGTTCGGCCAGGCGATCGGCGAATTCCAGCTGATCCAGGGCAAGGTCGCCGACATGTACACCACGTTCCAGGCATGCCGCGCGTATCTGTACGCGGTCGGCCGCCACCTCGATTCGGCCGGCAGCGACCACATCCGCCAGGTGCGCAAGGACTGCGCGGGCGTGATCCTCTATACGGCCGAGAAGGCGACGTGGATGGCCGGCGAGGCGATCCAGATCCTCGGCGGCAACGGCTACATCAACGAATACCCGGTCGGCCGCCTGTGGCGCGATGCGAAGCTGTACGAGATCGGCGCCGGCACGAGCGAGATCCGCCGGATGCTGATCGGCCGCGAGCTGTTCGCGGAAACGATGTAACGCCCCACGTCACGCGAACGGAGCCCCGTCGATGCCGATCATCGAATCGAAACTGAACCCGCGCTCGGAAGACTATCGCGCGAATGCCGCCGCGCTCGAGGCGGTCGTCGCCGATCTGCGCGCGAAGATCGAACAGCTCGCGCAGGGCGGCGGCCAAGCCGCGCGCGACAAGCACCTGGCGCGCGGCAAGCTGCTGCCGCGCGACCGCATCGCGCAACTGCTCGATCCGGGTGCGCCGTTCCTCGAGTTCTCGCAGCTCGCGGCGAACGGCATGTACAACGACGACGCGCCGGGCGCGGGCGTCATCACCGGGATCGGCCGCATCGCCGGCCGCGAATGCGTGATCGTGTGCAACGACGCGACGGTCAAGGGCGGCACCTATTACCCGGTCACCGTGAAGAAGCACGTGCGCGCGCAGGAGATCGCCGCGGAAAACCGGCTGCCGTGCGTGTACCTCGTCGATTCGGGCGGCGCGAACCTGCCGAACCAGGACGACGTGTTTCCCGACCGCGACCACTTCGGCCGCATCTTCTTCAACCAGGCGACGATGTCGGCCGCGGGGATCGCGCAGATCGCCGTCGTGATGGGCTCGTGCACGGCGGGCGGCGCGTACGTGCCTGCGATGAGCGACGAGTCGATCATCGTGAAGGAGCAGGGCACGATTTTCCTGGGCGGCCCGCCACTGGTGAAGGCCGCGACCGGCGAGGAAGTGAGCGCCGAGGATCTCGGCGGCGGCGACGTGCACACGCGCCTGTCGGGCGTGGCCGACCATCTCGCGCAGAACGACGCGCATGCGCTGTCGATCGCGCGCAACATCGTCGATCATCTCGCGCCGAAGATCGCGTCGCCGGTCGCGCTGCGCGAGCCGAAGCCGCCGCGCTACGACGCGAAGAGCCTGTACGGCGTGATTCCGGTCGATACGCGCAAGCCGTTCGACGTGCGCGAGGTGATCGCGCGCATCGTCGACGATTCGGAGTTCGACGAATTCAAGGCACGCTACGGCACGACGCTCGTCACGGGTTTCGCGCACATCTGGGGCCACCCGGTCGGGATCGTCGCGAACAACGGCATCCTGTTCTCCGAATCGGCCGTGAAGGGCGCGCATTTCATCGAGCTGTGCTGCCAGCGCAAGATTCCGCTCGTGTTCCTGCAGAACATCACGGGCTTCATGGTCGGCCGCAAGTACGAGAACGAAGGCATCGCGCGGCACGGCGCGAAGATGGTGACGGCCGTGTCGAACGCGAAGGTGCCGAAGTTCACGGTGATCATCGGCGGCTCGTTCGGCGCCGGCAACTACGGGATGTGCGGCCGCGCGTTCGGCCCGCGCTTCCTGTGGATGTGGCCGAACGCGCGGATCTCGGTGATGGGCGGCGAGCAGGCCGCGTCGGTGCTCGCGACGGTGCGCCGCGACGGCATCGAGGCGAAGGGCGGTTCGTGGTCCGCCGAGGAAGAGGACGCGTTCAAGCAGCCGATCCGCGACCAGTACGAGCGCCAGGGCCATCCGTATTACGCGAGTGCGCGGCTGTGGGACGACGGCGTGATCGACCCGGCGCAGACGCGCGACGTGCTCGGGCTCGGCCTTGCCGCATCGATGAACGCGCCGATCGAAGACACGCGCTTCGGCGTGTTCCGCATGTAACGGCCGGGAGGGCTGACCGATGCGATACGAAACGATCAAGGTAAGCGAAGCCGGCCGCGTGGCGACCGTCACGCTCGCGCGCCCCGATGTGCGCAACGCGTTCAACGAGACGACGATCGCCGAGCTGACCACCGCGTTCGAATGGCTCGACGCGCATGAAGGCGTGCGCGCGATCGTGCTGGCTGCGGAAGGCGCCGCGTTCTGCGCGGGCGCGGACCTGAACTGGATGAAGAAGATGGCCGGTTACTCGGACGACGAGAACCGCGCCGATGCGCGCAAGCTCGCGCGCATGCTCGAGGCGATCCATCGCTGCGGCAAGCCGGTGATCGCCCGCGTGCACGGCGATGCCTACGCGGGCGGCGTGGGCCTGGTGGCCGCGGCCGATATCGCGATTGCCGCCGACGGCGTGAAGTTCTGCCTGTCGGAAGCGCGGCTCGGGCTGATCCCCGCGACGATCGCGCCTTACGTGGTGCGCGCGATGGGCGAGCGCGCGGCGCGCCGTTACTTCACGACGGCCGAGGTGTTCGACAGCACGCGCGCGACGTCGCTCGGCTTCATTCACGAAGCGGTGCCGGCCGATGCGCTCGACGAAACCGTCGCGAAGCTGGCCGCGACGCTCGTCGCGAACGGCCCCGACGCGGTGCGCGCGTGCAAGCGGCTCGTTGCCGACGTGGCCGGCCGTGCGCTCGACGCGACGCTGATCGAGCAGACCGCCGACTGGATCGCGCGAACCCGGGCCGGCGCGGAAGCGCGCGAAGGGATTGCGTCCTTTCTCGAGAAACGCACGCCTGCGTGGCGTGAATGACGGCGTGCCCCTAACTTTCCGGACGACACCGAAGCCATGTTCGACAAGATTCTGATCGCCAACCGCGGCGAAATCGCGTGCCGCGTCGCCGCGACGTGCAAACGTCTCGGGATCGCGAGCGTCGCCGTCTATTCCGACGCGGACGCGAACGCGAAACACGTGGCCGCGTGCGACGAAGCCGTGCACATCGGCGGCTCGGCCGCCGCGGACAGCTACCTGCGCATCGAGCGCATCATCGAAGCCGCGCGTGCGACCGGCGCACAGGCGATCCATCCCGGCTACGGATTCCTGTCGGAGAACGAAGATTTCGCGCATGCGTGCGAAGCGGCCGGCATCGTCTTCATCGGGCCGCCGGTCGACGCGATCGCGGCGATGGGATCGAAGGCCGCCGCGAAGGCGCTGATGCACGCGGCCGCCGTGCCGCTCGTGCCCGGTTATCACGGTGACGACCAGGACGCGGCCAACCTGCATCGCGAAGCCGACGCGATCGGCTACCCGGTGCTGTTGAAGGCGAGCGCGGGCGGCGGCGGCAAGGGGATGCGAGTGGTCGAGCGCTCCGACGATTTCCCCGCGGCGCTCGCGTCGTGCCAGCGCGAAGCCGCCAGCAGCTTCGGCAACGACCGCGTGCTGATCGAGAAATACCTGACGCGCCCGCGTCACGTCGAGGTGCAGGTGTTCGGCGACACGCACGGCAATACCGTGTACCTGTTCGACCGCGACTGCTCGGTGCAGCGCCGTCACCAGAAGGTGCTCGAGGAAGCGCCGGCGCCGGGCCTGCACGACGACGTGCGCCAGGCGATGGGCGAAGCGGCCGTCGCGGCCGCGCGCGCGGTCGGTTATGTCGGCGCGGGCACCGTCGAATTCATCATGACGGGCGAAGCGTTCTACTTCATGGAAATGAACACGCGCCTGCAGGTCGAGCATCCGGTCACCGAGATGGTCACCGGGCTCGATCTCGTCGAATGGCAACTGCGTGTCGCATCCGGCGAGCCGCTGCCGCTGCAGCAGGACGAACTGCGCTTGCAGGGTCACGCGCTCGAGGCGCGCCTTTATGCGGAGAACCCGGCGCGCGGCTTCCTGCCGTCCACGGGTACGCTGAAGCACCTGCGGCTGCCGGCAGGCGTCGAGTTCGCGATCGGCGCATCGGTGCGCGTCGACAGCGGCGTGCGCGAAGGCGATGCGATCACGCCGTTCTACGATCCGATGATCGCGAAGCTGATCGTCCACGGTGCGGATCGTGCGGAAGCGCTGGGGCTGATGCTGCGCGCGCTGCGTGCATGCGAAGTGGTCGGCCTGCACACGAATGCCGCGTTCCTGCAGCGGATCGTCGCGTGCGAGCCGTTCGCGACGGCCGATCTCGACACGGGCCTGATCGAGCGCAATCACGATGCGCTGTTCGCGCCGCAAGAGCCGCCGCGCGCGATGCTCGCGCTCGCATGCGCGGCGCTGCTCGCGCGCGAACGCGGCGCAGCCGCGCAGGGTTCGTCGCCGTGGGGCGCGCTGCCGGACTGGCGGCTGAACGGCGGCTATCGCCGCACGCTCGACTGGCATGCGGCCGAGCGCGAAGCGGACGTGACGGTCACGTACGAGGACGACGGCGCGGTCGCGCGCCTCGCGACCGGCGGCGCAGCCGCGCAACCGTTCACGTGGACGCGTGGCGCCACGCCGCTCGATTTCGACGTGACGCTCGGCGGCGTGCGCAGCAGCGGCCGCGTGTATGCGGACGGCGACACCTTCCACGTGTTCTCGCAAGGCGCGGCCGAGACGTTCGAATGGCGCAACCTGCTCGCGCATGCGGGCGATGCGGAGCAGGGCGGCGGCCGCCTGACCGCGCCGATGCCCGGCAAGGTGATCGCGGTGCTGGTCGAGCCGGGCCAGAAGGTCGAGGCGGGCACGCCGCTGATCGTGATGGAAGCGATGAAGATGGAGCACACGATCGGCGCGCCGAGCGCGGGCGTCGTCGCGGAAGTGCTGTACGGCGTCGGCGACCAGGTTTCGGATGGCGCGCAGTTGCTGATGATGGCGGAAGGCTGAGCGGCGCCGGTTTCGCGGTATGCGGGCCGGCTGCCGCGGCTGCCGGCCCGTAAGACAGGCGTCGTGGTGCGTTGCTCGACCGGCACCGCGACAGATTCGCTTCGATCGCTTCGGCAAAAACAAAGCAATGCGAATCTTTCGATTGCATTACGTCAACCTCTCGTAATCCCCTCCGCCGCGACATGCGCGCCCCTTGCGTGCACGCGGCGCGCCTCTTTGCACGACACCATCGTGTAACACGTGATAATTAGCATCTCGCCGTCGACACGACCGGTGCGCACCCGCGCCTGTGTCAAGTCATCACCTCCACGGAGAGACGTTATGCGAAAGTCGGCCCTACGGCCTTTCGCGATCGTTGGCCTGATCGCGCTGACCGCACTCCTCGGTGCCTGCAACGACGACCTGACCGCACCCGCCGCACCGGTGGCGCAGCAGAAGGCCGCATGCGGCGGCGGCGTGGTCGCCACCGCGCAGATGCACTGCCCGCCCGGTTTCACCGCGCCTGCTTCCTCGCCCGCTTCCTGATCCCGGCTGTTTCCACCAGAAATCCAATCAAGAGCAACCAGCATGGCCACCCATTCGCGACGCGATTTTCTGAAGTTCTCCGCCGGCCTCGCCGGCGCGACCGCCGCCACCGCACTGCTTCCCGAATCGATCCGCAAGGCGCTGGCGATCGAGCCGAATACCGTGACGGGCACGATCCAGGATGTGCAGCACATCGTCGTGTTCATGCAGGAAAACCGCTCGTTCGACCACTACCTCGGTCACCTGAGCGGCGTGCGCGGCTACAACGACCGCTTCCCGGTCACGCTGCCGAACGGCAAGCCGGTGTGGTTCCAACCGCGGCAGGAGGACAAGACGAGCGTGATCGCGCCGTTCCGCTACGACACGACCAACCCGGGCGTCAACGCGCAGTGCATCGGCGGCCTGCCGCATACGTGGGCGACGACGCACGGCGCGATCGACAACGGCCGAGCCGACCAGTGGGCGGTGCAGAAGTCCAACATGACGATGGGCTACCACGTCCGCGACGATATCCCGTTCCACTACGCGCTCGCGGATGCGTTCACCGTGTGCGACAACTATTTCTGCTCGATCCCGGGCAACACGCACCCGAACCGCATGTACCTGATGACAGGCATGGTCGACCCGCTCGGCACGGGCGGCGGCCCGCTGCTCGACAACACCGACTACATCGACAACCAGTTCGACAAGATCAAGTTGCCGCCCTTCAGCTGGACGACCTACCCGGAGCGGCTCGAACAGGCCGGCATCTCGTGGCAGGTCTACCAGCAGGGCACCGGGTTCGACAACTTCACCGGCAACTACGGCACGAACATGCTCGCGTGCTTCAACAACTTCGTGAATGCGCCGGCCGGTTCGTCGCTGCAGACGCGCGGGATGAGCACGCGCCCGATCACGCAGCTGAAGGCCGACGTGCAGGCGAACGCGCTGCCGCAGGTATCGTGGCTGCTGCCGCCCGCCGCGTATTCGGAGCATCCGAAGTTCACGCCGCTCTACGGCGCGTATTACCTGTCGACCATTCTCGATGCGCTGACGTCGAATCCGGACGTGTGGAGCAAGACCGTCCTGCTCGTCATGTACGACGAGAACGACGGCTTCTTCGATCACGTCGTGCCGCCGTCGGCCCCGACGCTGCCGGGCTCCGGCATGAGCACCGTGGACGTGTCGCTCGAGCGGCACAACGTCGTGACGTCGACGCAGACGGGTACGTACACGGCCGACAACCTGCCATACGGCCTCGGCCCGCGCGTGCCGATGTTCGTGGTCTCGCCGTGGTCGAAGGGCGGCTTCGTCTGCTCGCAGGTCTTCGATCACACGTCGGTGCTGCAATTCATCGAGAAGCGCTTCGGCGTGATGGAAACGAACATCTCGCCGTGGCGCCGCGCGATCTGCGGCGACCTGACGTCGGCGCTCGACTTCTCGAAATCGGATGCGACGCTGCCGACCCTGCCGAGCACGCAGGCGTATGTCGCGCAGGCGGACCTGCAGTGTTCGCGCGCGTCGTCGCAGACCGCACCGGCCAGCACCGCGCAGCAGGTCGTGACGGCACAGGAGCCCGGCACGCGGCCGGCGCGTGCGCTGCCGTACGAATTGCACGTGACCGGCCAGCTCCAGGCGCAAGGCTACGCGCTGACATTTGCGAACACCGGCACGCAGGGCGCGCATTTCTGGGTCTATACGGGCGACCCCACCGCGATGCCGCGCCGCTACACGGTCGAAGCGGGCAAGCAGCTGACCGACACGTGGGCGCTCGATGCGAACGGCAACTACCTGGTGAGCGTGTGGGGGCCGAACGGCTATTTCCGGCGCTTCGCCGGATCGGCCGCCGCGGATGCCGGCGCGAAGCCCGAAATCACGCCGTGTTACGACACGGCCAACGGCGACGTGTACGTGACGATCGCCAACGCGGGCACCGGCACGCTCACGGTCACGGCGACCGATGTTGCATACGGCGGCGCACCGCGCACGTTGACGGTTCCGGCAGGGCAGCGCGTCGAAGCGCACTGGGATCTGTCGTGCAGCAGCCACTGGTACGACCTGCAGTTCGCGGTGGCCGGGAACGCCGGCTGGACGCGCCGCATCGCGGGGCACGTCGAAACCGGCAAGGCCAGCATCACCGACCCGGCCGCCGTGGCGCCGACGACCGCGGCGATCTGACGGCGATCCATGCGTGCCGGCTCCGCGCCGGCGCGCGACGAGCGCATGTCAGAAACGAAAAAGGCGCCGCGCGGCGCCTTTTTCAGTCAGGTACACGAAATCAGATGGGGCGAAAAACTGTGTATTGATCGCCGTCGAGTTTTTCCAGGTACCGGGAATCATGGAGCGTCAGGTTGACCGGCTGGAGCAATTTCTCGTCGGTGGCCTCGTGTTCGTTGCTGGCGCGCGTATTGAACAGGCTCGAAGCATTGGCGGAGTTCACGAGAGAATCGAGGCGCGGTGCGTTCCAGTCGAGGTGCCCCCTGAGCAGGTAGAAGTGCATGATCCCGCATTGCTGATGGGCCCAGAAGTCATGCCACATGAATGAATCGGGCCGCCACACGGAGTTGTGGCTCTCGAAGTACGACGTGCTGCTCATCGGCATGCACTCGGGGGTCGAGATGATGATGTATCGCGATCGATAGTTGAGAAACTCCAGTAGATCGCGACCGTGGGAGTGGCGCATGTGCTCGATGACATCGCCCAGGATGATCGTGTCGTACGAGTCGCCGGACCGTTCGTACAGCGTGTCGCTGACGCCGGAAATGATGTCGTCGTAGCCGTTCTCGATCAGGAACGGATGTGTCTCCTCGTCACATTCCAGCGCCGTGAAACGGCAATCGGGCACGACCTTCCTGAGCAGGCGCCCGTATTTCCCGCCCCCGGCCCCGATATCCAGAATCTTGCCCGGGTTGATCGACTTGACCAGATGCTGCGTGAGTTGATCGAAGGTTGGCCACGAATACCCGATCTGTTCCACTTTGACCTCCCGTCAAGGCTGGTTTGTAAAATTGATCGTAGCGATGTCACAGCGTTGCTGCGAGGTCGTTTTCTGCCCACCCTGAATGCCGATACCGCCCGGCAACCCGGTGGCGCGGCGGGTCGCCCGAGTATCGCACAACCGTCTCGCGGATTTGCGTGTGCCGGCCGGGCGCTGACCATCCCTGACAGTATGCGGCGGGCACTCCGCTAGAATGCCGGGTTGCCGGCGGCGTGCGCCGCTTGACGCGGGCGGCGCTTCGCGCGCTACACTGCATCCATTCCATCCCCATCCAACTTCCCATCCCGCCGACGATGACATCCCCTGTCCTGAACGGCCTGCGCATCGGTATCACGATCGGACTGCGTGCCCCTGACGAAAGCATGTGGATCAACGGCATCAAGCAGAACGCGCTGTTTCTCGCGAAGCTGCTGATGGCGTCGCCGCACGGCTACCGCGTGACGCTGGTCAACACCACCGACGTGCCGCTCACCGATGCGTTGCCGTGGGATCGCAGCGTGTACGACACGCGCGCATTCGCCGAGATGAAGGATTCGCTCGACGTGGTGATCGAACTCGGCGGGCAGATCGACGGCGAGCAGACGGCCTACCTGAAGGCGCGCGGCGCGAAGCTCGTCAGCTATTGCTGCGGCGTCGAGTATGTCAACGCGATGGAATCGATTCTGTTCGGCCGCCGGCTGTGGGATTCGCTGTTCATCAACCGCGGCTACGACGAGGTGTGGGCGATTCCGCAGATCGCGCCGTCGTCGCTGCCGTTCCTGCAGTCGCTGCGCCGCTGCCCCGGGCGCGTCGTGCCGTTCGTGTGGGACCCGATGTTCCTGAGCGCGCGCGCGCAGTCGCTGCCGGAGCGCGGCGAATACCGGCCGCGCAGCGAGCCGGGCAAGCGGCTGACGGTGATGGAGCCGAACCACGACGTCGTGAAGTTCTGCGTGTATCCGATGCTGATCATCGACGAAGCGTATCGCCGCGATCCGGATGCGATCTGCTTCACGCACGTGACGAACGCCGATCGCCTCGCGCACGACAGCCCCGAGTTCGTGATGCTGATGAACTACCTGGACATCGTGCGCGCGGGCAAGGCGAGTTTCGTCGGGCGCTTCGATACGCCGCTGTTCCTGGCCGACCTGACCGATATCGTCGTGTCGCACCAATGGTCGAACCCGCTCAACTATTTCTATTTCGACGTGTGCTGGCAGGGCTATCCGCTCGTGCACAACGCGAGCCTCGCGCCCGATCTCGGCTACTACTATCCGGACAACGACGTGCAGCAGGGTGCCGATGCGCTGTTGCGCGCGCTGCATACGCACGATGACGACTGGGAAGCGTACACGCGGCGCCAGCGCGACATCCTGAGCCGCTATACGTCGGCGAATCCCGCGCTCATTGCCGAATACGACGCCCTGCTCGCGAATCTGGTCGGCGCATCGGCCGCATAAGGCCCGATTTTTCTCGCGGCGCACACGTTGCGCCGCGGCCCGCCATCGGGATTGTCCCGCCCTAATGTCTGACGAAATAATGCCGTTAAAAAAGAAACCGCCGAACCCGATCGGTTCGACGGTTTTTGAAGGCACGAATTTGACGGCTCCGAGGGAAGTCCGTCAGAAATCATTTTAGAGGTTAACAAGTCTTTAAGATTGTTAAAAATGGTTTGATCGATAATCATCATATGATTTAAATTGATATTATTGATTAACGGTTGTTTGATTCTGTTTAGAAATTTAATAATTCGTTTGAAACGGGAAAATTGAGCGCTGCGATGATCGAATGACGTGCGGCAGCCGATTTGCGGCGACGCGCAAGCCGGGCCGCCATCCTTCACGGCGAGTCCGGCAGCGCGCGAGGGCGCTGCCTCGCGGGCCGGTATTTATCTGATTAATTGAATTTTCGAATTTGCGAGGGATGCAAATTACGCGGGAATTGATTCGGGTAGGACTGTTTAGGTTCCTGGAATAAACAATATCCGGATCGGGTTTGTGTAATTTGCGTTAGTGTGACCTGTCGCACAATCGGTGTCGTGCATGCGTGGTGTATTCCAGTAATTGAATATCGTTGAAAATATCGAATTTGACGGCGCGCCGAAGCGAAAAGTACGCTCCCCGGAAAAGATCGACATAACAGGATGGGCCGGGTAGGCGGCGGAGCACGCCATGATCGGTTTGCTCCGCATGTTTGTTGAGGTCGAGCCGCGATCGGCGGCTCGCCATTTGCCGGAGCGCCGGATGAATGCGGTCGAAGCTCGCCAGGAGGCGAATCGGGAAGCGAATCGTGACGAAATCGATCTCGTGTTCGGCGCCCCCGACGATCATCCCGACCTCGCGTCGGTACGCAGTTTCGTGGAGAGCCGGCTCGCGTTCGCGCAAGAGCCCGTGTGCCGGGCCGACCTGTCGGGTGGTGTGCTGTACCAGGAATGCCTGGCGCGATTGCGGTGGGGCGAGCGTGATGCGCTGCCGCCGGTCGCGTTCCTGCCGCGCCTCGAGGCGCTCGGGCTGATGCGGTGGTTCGACCGGCTCGTGGTCGGCCGGACGATCGACGCGCTGCGCGCCGATCCGGCTGCCGTCTACGGCTGCAATGTGGCGGCGGCGAGCGCGGTCGTCGACGATGCGTGGCTGGCCATCTTCAGGCGGCTCGAGCGCGAGCCGTCGGTCGCGGCGCGGCTGGTGGTCGAGATCACGGAGACGGGGCCGCTGAATCCCGTCGCGGGTCGTTCGTTCGTGAACCGCTTCCGGCAGACCGGATGCCGCATCGCGATCGACGATTTCGGGGTCGGCTTCAGCGCATTGAACAACCTGGTGGTCGGCAATCCCGACATCGTGAAGCTCGACCGGTCGATCCTGTCGATGATCAAGCGCAACGCGATCGGCCGCTACCAGTTCCGCAGGTTGATCGCGTTCGCGCATGAAGGTGCGCGGCACGTCGTCGTCGAAGGCGTGGAGAGCGAGATCGACCGGCAGATCATCGTGGATGCCGGCGTCGCCTGGGCGCAGGGCATCCGTTTTTCATGGCGGTCGCCGGCCGCCGCGTGACGGCGCGGAAACAGGCGGGGTGGCGTGCATGACGCACGCCGGTGTCGGGCGTGGCCGGCGCGTGGCCGGGACGAATCGCAAAGGGGCATGGGCATGGCGGGGACGAAGGCCGGAAGCGGAACGGGCACGCAGGCAGCCGGTGCGCGCGAACTCGTCGCGATCGCCGAGCTGGCCGACATGCTGTGGCAGCTGGGCGCCGAATCGACCGAAGTGCCGATCGACGTCGCGCCGTATCTCGACGGACTGAAAACCATTGCGCGCCGCATCCAGCGGATGACGCCGCTCGACGCCGGCGGCCGCGAACTGGCGGCGCGGCACTATTACGCGGGTGTCATCGCGGGCGCGTGCGGCGACGATTCGGCGATCGCGCGCGGTGTGTCCGACAGCCTCGTCAAGCAATCCGGCGGCATCAGCCGGCGGGTCGCGCACTGCTTCGCGGTGCTCGCGCGGACGGGCCGGCGGCATGGCCGTGTGTTCGCCGCGCAGAGCGGCGACCGGGTGCTGGTCTAGCGCCTGTTCACGCCGGTCGCGGGCGCCGGCTCGGCGCGATGCGTGTGGCCCGCGTCGATCTCATCTTTTCGTGTAGCGGCCCGAGCGCGCGCCAAACCGGTCAATCCTTCCCGAATCCGCCGAGCACGAACGCCATCGCGCGGTCGACCGCGTCGTCCCATCGGCCGACGTGCGCGGCGCGCACGATCCGGACGCCCGGATAGAGGGCGGTGCGCGAGCCGGTTTCCCAGCGCGCGTCGGCTTTCGGGCTGAGCAGCAGCACGGCCGGCACGCCGAGCGCGCCGGCGAGATGAACGTGGGCGGTGCAGGTGGTCACCACGGCGTCGAGCGCGAACATCAGCGCCGCGAGGTCGCTGAAATCGCCGATCGCGTGATGCGGGAAGGTCACCGGCAGGTCCGATTGCTCGGACTGCGCGGACAGGTCGCGGTTGATGCAGTACGCGGCGTGACCGTGCAGCCGCGTCAGCGGCGCGAGGTCGCGCAGGCTGGCCGCGCGATGGAAGCGCGCGTCGCTGTCGTCGCGCCCGCGCCAGTTGAGCCCGATGCGACGCGTGCCGGCGGCATGACCGTCGCGCGACACGCGCTCGCGCCACGCGGCCGCATGCGCGGGCGGGCAGGACAGGTACGCGCCCGCCGATCCTTTGGGTGCCGGCGCGTAGCCGAACTGCGCGGCGAGCACCAGGAACGAACACCAGTAGTCGTGTGCGATCTGCGACGTGTCGATCCACGCGCCGTGCGCGCCGATGAATTCGATGTGCGGGAACGTGTGACGCATCAGGCCCGTCAGCGCGTCCGGAACGATGACGGTCACGCTCGTGCAGCCGAGCGTGTCGAGCGCATGCAGGTAGCGTGCGTACTGGAGCTGATCGCCGACACCGCCGTAGCTGAGCACCAGCAGCCGCTTGCCCTGCAGCGGCTGGCCCTGGTAGAGCCGCTCCGTCGGCAGCCCGAACTGCGCGGCCGTCAGGATGTTTTCGCTCGCGATGGTGGCGCGGGCCGCTTCGTCGCGCCGGCCGGCGCGCAGCAGCAGCATCGAACGCATCAGCTCGATGCGGCCGCGCGTCGCGTCGGGCAGCGCGTCCGCATCGCTGAAGCGTTCGAGCGCCGCGAGCCCGGCGTCGGGTGCCCCGGCGAAGCCGTAGCACGACGCGAGTTGCAGCGCGATCGCGTCGTCGTCGAGCCCGCGGCCGCGCGCGCGTTGCCAGCGGTCGATCGCGTGCCCCCACTCGCAGCGCGACTCATGATCGAGTGCGCGGTTCCAGTGCGTTTCAGGCGCGTCGGTGTCGGCGGCTGCGTCGGGGTGCGCATCGACGTCGGCCGGCGACGCGACGGCGATCGGCTCGATCGAGATGACCAGCCGCTGCCTGTCCCAGCGCGCGTTCGGCACGCAAAGCAGGTTCAGCGGGTCCATCCGGTAGAACGTGTAGTCGAGGCCGGCAAAGGTGGCGATGATCGGCGCCTCGCCGACTTTCCAGTATTCGACCCAGCACCAGGGCAGGTGCGTCTCGATCAGGCGGCGCGCGCCGCGCAGCGCGTCGATCTCCATGCCTTCGATGTCGAGCTTCAGGAAATCCAGCCGCGGCAGGCCGAGCGCGTCGAGCCTGACAACCGGCGTCGGCGTGCCGCCTTCCGCATGCGCGCCGACGAGCGACACCTGGCCGAAGTCGGCATCCTGTCCGTAGTCGACGTCGGGCACCTTCATCGTGCCGTTGGCGCCCGCAAGCCCCATGTTCAGCAGATGGACGTTGTCGAGCTGGTTGAGCGCGACGGTGCCGCCGAGCGCATGGAACAGCGTGCGCTGCGGCTCGAACGCGTACACGCGGCCGCCGCGCGCACGCAACCGGTGGGCGATCGGCACGCACACGAGCCCCGCATTCGCGCCGCCGTCCACGGCGATCGCATCGTCCGGCAACTGGTCGATCACCTTCAGGATCGTGTCGAGCTCATCCTGGATGTGCGGCCGCCCGGTCTTGATCAATGCTTCGGCCTGGTACGCGCAGTGCCGGTTGATGACGAACGGACCGTGAATCGAATCGATCACGACGAAATTGCGGACGGTCTGATTCATGGGCGGTAGCAGGGGCAAATAAGGTCAGCCGAGTGCGCGGCCGGCGAACAGTTGCTGGATCTGCGCGGAATACGCGTGGACGTTGTGCGCGGCGAGCGTGTCGACCTGGTGCAGGCAGCGGCGTGCCGCGGCGGCGTATTCGTCGAGCCGCGCGTCGTGCGTCTGCGCGGCGGTCGCGATCGCACGCGCGGCATCGAAGATCTCGAAGTCCGGGTAGTAATAACCGACGTCGCGCAGGAACGGCGAGTTGTGCACGAGCGGGTAGTTGCCGTACAGCGCGTCGTACAGCAGGTAGTTGAGGCCGTTTTCCCAGTGGTGGGACACGACGATGTCGGTGTGATGCGCGGCCCACGCGACGAACGGCGCGCGCATGTCGGCGGTCGCCTTGCCGTCGCGCACCATCTCGAGCCCGAGCGCGAGATGCTTGAAGGCGACGTTTTCCTTCTTGTCGAACGTGTTGGTCATGTACACGTGCTCGACGAGCTCCGGATGCTCGACGTAGCACGCGTTGGCGGCGAGCATCGGCACGATCGAGCTTTTCACGACGTTCAGGTTCGGCTCGAAGAACGCGATGCGTTTCGCGGGGCCGTGGTTCCGATAACCGAAGCGCGCCTTCAGTTCGGGATCGGCGTCGAGGCTGCGCTCGATGAAATACGGCGACCAGATGTGCGGCAGCTCGATCACCGGCGCGCGGTACACGGCCTGGAAATACGCGGCGCACGTGTGCATGTGCTGCGGGTTGGTCCAGATCTCGTCGAACTGCACGCGATGCGGGTTCGGCCGCCACTGGTTCTTCTCGAAGTTGATCGTCTCGACGGCGATCACGTAGTCGTTGCCGAAGCGGTACGACACGCACTTGCCGCCGCGCCGGCGCACGGCGTCGGTGTGCGTCGAGTCGATGAACGCGTTCATCTCGATCAGCAGGTCGGTCTGGTGAACGACGGCGGACAGCGGCCGCAGCGCGTCGCCGAACGCGTCCATCATCAGCGCCTGCGGATACTCGGTCACGCCTTCGTCGTGCGCGAGCCAGACCTCGCCGATCAGCGGCGACTGCTTCAGCAGCATGTACAGGTACACGCAGTGCTGGTTCGCGCCGTTGTACCAGATCGACTGCGTCGCGTCGCGCTGCACGTTCATCGTTATCGCGACATTGAGTTTCATGATGGCTCCGTGGTGCGGGCGTTGCGCGGGTTACGGCGCGTAGTTTTGCGACGAGCGCGGCACATAGCCGGTCAGGCGCCAGTGGCCGTCATCCTCGCGGCGAAAGCTCAGCTTCTCGAACATGGTCGCGCCGCTCGTCAGCGTCGTCGCGTAATCGACGTTCGCGTAGAGCCCGTCGGGTGTCGTCGACGCGTTGGTGTAGCGGATGCGCGTGATCTGCGCCCAGCCGCGATGACGGACCGCGCCGACCGACTGGCGCGCACGCTGCATGTCCGACGCGAACGGGTCCTGCTTGATGCGCGCCTTCACGAACGCGGCGGCATCGGTCCACACGGCGTTGTACTGGCCGGCGTCGAGCTGCTTGAACACGGCGTCCGAGTCGCGGAGCAGCGCGTCGGCCGATTCGCCGTCGGCTTGCGCATGCGCGCCGATCGCGATCGATGCGACGGCGCAGCCGATCAGCCATTTGGCGCGGGTGAGGGGCGTGCGTGCGGTCATGTCGGAGTCCGGAAAAGGGCGGCGAGTCACGCGTCGCGATAGAGGGTGGCGATCGCGTCCGTATAGGCGGCGACGTTCTCCGGGTTGTAGATGCTCACGGAGCTGAGCACATGCTTCGACTGCTCGCGGTACGCTTCCAGGTTCGCGTCGTGCTCGGCGAACGCTTTCAACAGTGCGCGGCCGCCGGCCTGGCAGTCGAAGTCCGGATAGAAATACCCGGCCTTGCCGAGGAACGGCGAGTTGTGGATCAGCGGGTAGTCGCCGTACAACAGTTCGTAGTACAGGTAGTTCTGCGCGTTTTCCCACGTGTGAGACACCACCGCGTCGCCGAATGCGGCCATGAACTCGTACACCGCGTAGCGGCTCTCGAACGTCGTGATCCCGTGGTTCACGATGTCGAGGCTTTTCGCGAAATGGACGAACGTCGCATGTTCCTTCAGGTGCAGCGTGTTGCATACGCGCACGAACTCGAGGAAATCCGGTTTCGCGCGATACGCTTCCTCGGCCACGAGCATCGGGATGACGCTCGTCTTCACCATGCAGATGTTCGGCTCGAACATCGTCACGCGCCAGCGCGGCTTGCCGGGTTCATAGCCGAACGACAGCCCGGCACCGAGCGTCGCGCGCGCCTTGTCGAACAGCATCGGGTGCCAGATGTGCGGAACGATCGTGACGGGCGCGCGCAGGCCCGTCTGGTAATAGTGCAGGCACGAGCGCTCGAATTCGGGAATCGTCCACACGGCATCGTACGGCGCACCCGAGAACAGGAAACCCGACGGCTTGTTGAACATCGCGCGTTCGATGTCGATCACGTAGTCGTTGCCGACCCGCATCGTGACGACCTTGCCGCCGCGCGCGCGGAACGCGTGCAGGTAATCCGCGCCGAACTGCGCGCTCATTTCGATCAGTACGTCGCAGCGCTGCAGTGCTTCGTCCATCGACAGGAGCGGCACGTCCCATTCGCCGAGCATCATCTGCGGATCGGCGACCTGTTCGCCGCCGTTCACCATCACGGCTTCCGCGACGAGCGGCGACTGGCGCAGCAGCAGGATCAGCAGCAGGCAGTTCTGGAAGATGCCGTTTTCCCACAGCGACTGGCCGGCGCCGCGCACGAACAGCGACACGCCGACGACGAGACGCTTGCCCTCGCCGGGCGCTTGACGGGCATTGGAGTCCGACATGCGTATTCTCCGGTTCAGGCGACCAGACGCGAGACGAACGCGTCGAGGTTCGCAGGGTTGTCGATCGAGACCGACTGCAGCAGCCGGCCGGCCTTCGCGCGGTAGTCGTCGAGACGTTCGTCGTGATGCAGCCACGCGTCGAGCAGCGCGCGGCCGCCCGCGGCGGAATCGAAGTCCGGGTAGTAATAACCGGCGTCGCCGATCAGCGTCGAGTTGTGGATCAGCGGATAACCGCCGTACAGCACGTCGTAATACAGATAGTTCTGCCCGTTTTCCCAGTGGTGCGACACGACCGCATCCGCGTGGCGCGCCATGAAGCCCGGCAGGTCGAGGCGCGGCTCGAAGGTCGCCTTGTGCTGGCGCACGAGATCGAGGCTGTTCGCGAAGTGCACGAAGGTCGGATGCTCCTTCATGTGCAGCGAGTTCACGACGAACATGTGCTGAACCGCGTCCGGACGCGCACGGTAGAACGCGTCGCACGCGAGCATCGGATAGTGGCAGGACTTGGCGACCGAGATGTTCGGCTCGAGCATCGCGAGATACCACGGGCGGCGGCCGGGCCGATAGCCGAACGTCGCGCCTTCCGCGGCGAGCGCGGCGATGCGCCGATCGAGAAAGTACGGCGACCAGATGTGCGGCATCAGGTGGACGGGCGCGCGCAGGATGGTCCGCAGCATCGGCGCCGCGGTCTTGTCGTATTGCGGCAGCAACCAGACTTCGTCGAACGGCGCGCCATTGAAGACGTGTCCCGACGGCTTCCCGAAGATCGGGGTTTCGCACAGGCCGGCGTACACGTGCCCGCAGAAGAACGCGGCGATTTTCTTGCCGAGCGCCTTCATGTGTCGGAGCCACTCCACCGGCAGCTGCGCGCCCATTTCGATCACGACGTCGAGTTCGTGCGTGACGTCGGAGGGTTTCACGAGCGGGATGTCGAGGCCGTCGAGTTCGAGGCCGGCCGGCAGCGCGTTGGCGTCGCCGCCGTTCAGGAAGTAGACCGGGCCGACGCGATCCGAGCGCTTGAGCATCATCGCGAGGAACGCGATGTTCTGGTGGATGCCGTTTTCCCAGATCGCCTGGCCGTCGCGCGCAAACAGCGAGATGCCGACCGCCGGCCGTTGCTTGCGGGTGCCGCCCGAGGCGGCTTCATTGATGTCCGTCACCGGTTGGTTTCCTCTGCGGCGTCTCGCGTCCGGGCATCGCGTCGAGCGTCTGGCCTGGAAGCGGCGCGCCGTGGATTGTCATGGTTGCATTTGCGCCGGTGCGCCGCGGCGGGCGAATCGGGCGACCTGGTTCGCGAGGGCGGCAGCCGGTTCCCGGCGTGTCATCGGGCACGCCTGGCACGGCGCGTGATTCGGACAGGTTGCCCCGGCGACTGTCTGCGGCGATTGTGGCACGGAAACCGCCGGTTTTGGCGGGACGTGACGAACTTTGACATAGCCGCCGGTCAATGCGAACCGGGCGCCGGCGAAGCGGCGCCCGGGGCGTCCGGCGGGGGGCGGGTGCGGGCCGGCGCGGCACTGACGGCCGGCCGGATCGGGGCGCCGCGCGCGGCGGCGGCCCGCTCAGTGCTGCAGGCGGATTTCGACGCGGCGGTTGCTGGCGCGGCCTTCGGGCGTCGCGTTCGACGCGACCGGGTCGGCCTTGCCGCGACCCGAGACCGTCAGCGAATCGGTCTTCAGGCCGTGTGCCTTCAGGTATGCCGCGACGGATTCGGCGCGGCGCTTCGACAGCGCGAGATTGTAGTCGTCGCTGCCCACCGAATCCGTAAAGCCGGTGACGCTCACCTGCGAGTACGTGTGGTCGGCGCGCTCGCTCAGCAAACGGTCGAGCGATTCGCGCGCGGTCGGGGCGAGCGTCGCGTGGTCGGTGGCGAACAGCGCGTCGCCCGACAGGTTGACCTGTTCGACGACGGCAGCCGCCGGCGCGGCGGCCTGCGCCGCTTCGGCCGGCGCCGCGCCGCACTGGAACACGAGCGTCGCGGGATCGGACTTGTCGCGCAGCGCGCGGGCCGAATCGACGGCGCGCACGGGCTCTTCGCCGCAGATCTTGCGGGCGGCCTTCATGCAGGTCTCCGGGCCCGACAGCAGGCCGTGGCAGTCCACCTGGAACGTGCGCACGCCGTCGCGCGGCTGCAGTTCGGAGGCGCTGAAGGTCGGGCCGGATGCGGTCGAGCACGCGGCGAGGGCCGTTGCGGAAAGCGCGAGCGCAAGAGCGAGTTTGTTCACGGTTACATCCTCAAAACTTGGGTTGACTGAAGCCCGCCACGGGTTGCGCGGCGGGCTCGTCCGGCCGTCGGGGCCGCCGCAGGCCGTCCGGCTGGCGAGCCGGGCGGTCTGGCGGCGCGACGCGTTACTTCCACTGGTACAGCATGCCGGCGCCGATCACCTTCTGACCGCCGCTGAAGCCGCCGTTGATCGACGCCTTCAGGTTCTCCGTGATGCGTGCCTGCATGTTGACCGCCATCGCCTTCTGGCCGAGGAAGGTCGACGTGCCCACGCCCATCCCGAAGTTGGCGTCGCGATCGAGCTGCGGGATCGACGCCATCGCGCCGACGGCCGCGATACCCTGCTTCGCCATCTGGTCGGTCTGCTGCAGTTGCGAACCCAGCGAGTTGATCTGCGCCTGCTGGCCCGACAGTGCCGTCGACAGCGTCGTCTGCACCTGCGTCAGCTGGTTCACGTTCACCGCGTCGGTGCCTTGCGTACCCGGCGCGACGTTCGTGATCTGGCGCTGCTGCTGGTCGTTGCCGACCGACACCACGTTCGAGCGGCCGCCGTCGTTCGAATTCGCACCGATCGCCACCGAGTTCGAGCCGGCGGTGACGGTCGGCACGTCGGTGCCCTTGCCGTTCATGTCGGCCGCGACGCCGTTGTTGTTGGCGGTGCGCGTCGTGTTGTTGTTGATCGTCGTCGACAGCTGGTTCAACGTGTTGTTGATGTTGTTCACGCCGGTCGACAGCGAGGCCACGTTGCTGTTCGTCGTGCTCAGGCCGGTGGACAGCGAACCGATGCCCGTCGAGGTCGACGTCGACAGCGAGTTGACGTTGCTGTTCGTCGTGCTCAGGCCGGTCGACAGCGAGTTGATCGCGGTCGAGGTCGACGTGGACAGCGAGGCCACGTTGCTGTTCGTCGTGCTCAGGCCCGTCGACAGCGAGTTGATGCCGGTCGACAGCGATGCGACGTTCGATGCGGTGGACGTCGACAGCGCGTTGACCGCGTTGTTCGTCGCGTTGAGCTGGCTGCCGTTGATCGCGTCCGTGCTGCTGGCCGAGATCCGGCCGGCGGCGACGTTCGTGATCTGGCGCTCCGCACCCGGTGCGCCGACGCTTACCACGCCGACCGGCGAGCTGCCCGCGAAGAAGTACGTGACGCCGCCGATCGTGGCGCTGGAGGTGCCGACGGCCGCGGCCGTGACCGAGTTGGCGCCGAGTGCGATCGAGTTGGCGACGTTCGCGGTGGCGTTCGAACCCAGGGCGAGCGCGTCGGCGGCGCTGGCCGTGGCGCTCGAGCCGTAGGCCTGTGCACCGACGGCGCTGGCCGTCGACTGGTTGCCCAGCGCGATCGTGTTGTCCGCGGTGGCCTGGTTCGAGCTGCCGAGGGCGAGTGCGCTGGCACCGGTTGCGGTGTTCGCGTTGCCGAGCGCCACTGCGCCGTTGCCGGTCGCCGTGTCGTTCGCGCCCAGTGCGACCGCGCCGGTACCCGTCGCGATGCTCGGGTCGCCGATCGCGACTGCACCGTCGCCGGTGGCCGTGTTGCCGGAGCCGATCGACACGGCCTTGCCGCCCGTGGCCGATGCGTTCTGGCCGATCGCGACCGCGCCTGCCGACTGCGCGTTCGAACCGTCGCCGACCGCCACGCTGCTCGCGCCTGCCGCGCTGGCGTTCACGCCGGCGGCGAGTGCGTTGGTGCCGGTGGCGCCCGTGTTGTCGTAGTTGGCCTGCTGCGTGCCGTTGTCGTTGACGCTGTAGTAGTGCGTCTTCGCGGCGTTGATCGCGGTCGAGGTCGAAGTCGACAGCGACGACACCGAGCTGTTCGTGCTGCTCAGGCCGGTGGACAGCGAGCCGATGCCGGTCGACGTCGAGGTGGACAGCGACAGGATCGTGCTGTCCGTGCTGCTCAGGCCGGTGGACAGCGAGCTGATGCCGGTCGAGGTCGACGTGGACAGCGACGTGATCGAGCTGGTGGCCGAGGAGAGGCCGGTCGACGTGGAGGTCGACAGGGAGCTGATCGAGCTGTTCGCCGAGGACAGGCCCGTCGACGTCGAGGTCGACAGCGACGACACCGAGCTGTTCGTGCTGCTCAGGCCGGTGGACAACGAGCTGATGCCGGTCGAGGTCGACGTGGACAGCGAGGTGATCGAGCTGTTGGCCGAGGACAGGCCCGTCGACGTCGAGGTCGACAGCGACGACACCGAGCTGTTCGTGCTGCTCAGGCCGGTGGACAGCGAGCTGATGCCGGTCGAGGTCGACGTGGACAGCGACGTGATCGAGCTGTTAGCCGACGAGAGGCCGGTCGACGTGGAAGTCGACAGGGACGTGATCGAGCTGTTGGCCGACGAGAGGCCGGTCGAGGTCGAGGTCGACAGCGAATCGATCGAGCTGTTCGCCGAGGACAGGCCAGTCGAGGTCGAAGTCGACAGCGAATCGATCGAGCTGGTCGCCGACGAGAGGCCAGTCGACGTCGAGGTCGACAGGGACGTGATCGAGCTGTTGGCCGAGGACAGACCGGTCGAGGTCGAGGTCGACAGCGAATCGATCGAGCTGTTCGCCGAGGACAGGCCGGTCGAGGTCGAAGTCGACAGGGACGTGATCGAGCTATTCGCCGACGAGAGGCCGGTCGACGTCGAAGTCGACAGCGACGTGATCGAGCTGTTGGCCGACGAGAGGCCGGTCGAGGTCGAAGTCGACAGGGACGTAATCGAGCTGTTCGCCGACGACAGGCCGGTCGAGGTCGACGTCGACAACGAGTCGATCGAGCTGTTGGCCGACGAGAGACCCGTCGACGTGGAGGTCGACAGCGAGGTGACCGAGCTATTGGTCGACGAGAGGCCGGTCGAGAGCGAGCCGATCGAGCTGGTGGCCGACGACAAGCCAGTCGAGGTCGAGGTCGACAGCGACGTGATCGAGCTGTTGGCCGACGAGAGGCCGGTCGAGGTCGAGGTCGACAACGAGTCGATCGAGCTGTTGGCCGACGAGAGACCCGTCGACGTGGAGGTCGACAGCGAGGTGACCGAGCTATTGGTCGACGAGAGGCCGGTCGACAGCGAGCCGATCGAACTGGTGGCCGACGACAAGCCCGTCGAGGTCGAAGTCGACAGGGACGTGATCGAGCTGTTGGCTGAGGACAGGCCGGTCGACGTCGAGGTCGACAACGAGCCGATCGAGCTATTGGCCGACGACAGACCGGTCGAGGTCGACGTGGACAGCGAAGTGATCGAGCTGTTGGCTGACGACAGGCCGGTCGAGGTCGAAGTCGACAGGGACGTGATCGAGCTGTTAGCCGACGAGAGGCCGGTCGAGGTCGAGGTCGACAGCGAATCGATCGAGCTGTTGGCCGAGGACAGACCGGTCGAGGTCGAGGTCGAGAGCGAAGTGATCGAGCTGCTAGCCGACGAGAGACCCGTCGAGGTCGAAGTCGACAACGAGTCGATCGAGCTGTTAGCCGAGGACAGGCCCGTCGAGGTCGAAGTCGACAGCGAGGTGATCGAGCTGTTGGCCGACGAGAGGCCGGTCGAGGTCGACGTGGACAGCGAGGTGATCGAGCTGTTCGCCGAGGACAGACCCGTCGAGGTCGAGGTCGACAGGGACGTGATCGAGCTGTTGGCCGAGGACAGGCCCGTCGAGGTCGACGTCGACAGCGAATCGATCGAGCTGTTGGCCGAGGACAGACCCGTCGAGGTCGAGGTCGACAGCGAGGTGATCGAGCTGTTCGCCGAGGACAGGCCCGTCGAGGTCGAGGTCGACAGGGAGGTGATCGAGCTGTTGGCCGACGAGAGGCCTGTCGAGGTCGAGGTCGACAGGGAGGTGATCGAGCTGTTAGCCGAGGACAGACCCGTCGAGGTCGAAGTCGACAGGGACGTGATCGAGCTGTTGGCCGAGGACAGGCCCGTCGAGGTCGAAGTCGACAGCGAGGTGATCGAGCTGTTGGCCGAGGACAGGCCCGTCGAGGTCGAGGTCGACAGGGACGTGATCGAGCTGTTGGCCGAGGACAGGCCCGTCGAGGTCGAAGTCGACAGCGAGGTAATCGAGCTATTCGCCGACGAGAGGCCGGTCGACGTGGAAGTCGACAGGGACGTGATCGAGCTGTTGGCCGAGGACAGGCCCGTCGAGGTCGAGGTCGACAGGGACGTGATCGAGCTGTTGGCCGAGGACAGACCCGTCGAGGTCGAAGTCGACAGGGACGTGATCGAGCTGTTGGCCGAGGACAGGCCGGTCGAGGTCGAGGTCGACAACGAGGTGATCGAACTGTTAGCCGAGGACAGGCCCGTCGAGGTCGAAGTCGACAGCGAGGTGATCGAGCTGTTAGCCGAGGACAGGCCCGTCGAGGTCGAAGTCGACAGCGAAGTGATCGAGCTGTTAGCCGACGAGAGGCCGGTCGAGGTCGACGTCGACAGCGAGGTGATCGAGCTGTTAGCCGACGAGAGGCCGGTCGACGTGGAAGTCGACAGCGAAGTGATCGAGCTGTTGGCCGACGACAGGCCGGTCGAGGTCGAAGTCGACAGGGACGTGATCGAGCTGTTAGCCGACGACAGACCGGTCGAGGTCGAAGTCGAGAGCGATGTGATCGAGCTGTTGGCCGACGACAGACCGGTCGAGGTCGAAGTCGACAGGGACGTGATCGAGCTATTAGCCGACGACAGGCCGGTCGAGGTCGACGTCGACAGGGAAGTGATCGAGCTGTTAGCCGACGAGAGGCCGGTCGACGTCGAGGTCGACAGGGACGTGATCGAGCTATTAGCCGAGGACAGGCCGGTCGAGGTCGAAGTCGACAGCGAAGTGATCGAGCTGTTGGCCGACGACAAGCCGGTCGAGGTCGAGGTCGACAACGAGTCGATCGAGCTGTTAGCCGACGACAGACCGGTCGAGGTCGAGGTCGACAGCGAAGTGATCGAACTGTTGGCCGACGACAGGCCGGTCGAGGTTGAAGTCGACAGGGACGTGATCGAGCTGTTAGCCGAGGACAGACCGGTCGAGGTCGAAGTCGACAGCGAAGTGATCGAACTGTTGGCCGACGACAGACCCGTCGAGGTCGAGGTCGAGAGCGAAGTGATCGAACTGTTGGCCGACGACAGGCCGGTCGAGGTCGAAGTCGACAGCGACGTGATCGAGCTATTGGCAGACGACAGGCCCGTCGACGTGGAAGTCGACAACGAGTCGATCGAGCTGTTAGCCGACGACAGACCCGTCGAGGTCGACGTGGACAACGACGTGATCGAGCTATTCGCCGACGAGAGGCCGGTCGACGTGGAAGTCGACAGGGACGTGATCGAGCTATTGGCCGACGACAAGCCGGTCGAGGTCGAAGTCGACAGCGACGAAATGGCACTGGTCGCGGTACCGACCTGTTGGGCGACGGAATAAAGCTGGCTACCGTTGATCGCGTCGGTACTGGTCGACGTTACCTGGCCGGCGGCGACATTGGTGATTTGCCGCTCGTTGTTGGCGCTGCCGACGCTAACGGTGCCAACCGGCTTGGTGCCTGCGAATCCGCCGAACGTGACGCCGCCGACGGTTGCGCTGCTCGTGTCGACGGGCGCGGTGTCGGCCTTCGAGCCGGCGCCCAGCGCGACGGAATTGTTCGTGCTGGCGATGGCGCCGCTGCCGATGGCGACGGCGTCGGTGCCCGTCGCGGTGCTGTCGGCGCCGGTCGAGTTCGCGTGGAAGTACTTGATGCCCTGGCTGTTGATGCTGTCGATTGCCGAGCCGACGTTGTTGGCGGTCGACGTTGTGCCGTTCGCGTTGTACGTGGTGTACGACGGGGCCGAGACCTTGCCGGTTGTCGGGTCATACGTCGAGCCACCGCCAAGTGCCGAGGCCGTGCTGCTACCGAGGTTGTCTGTCTTCGTCGAGACCGTGCTCAAGCCGGTGGACAGCGAACCGATCGAGCTGGTGGCCGACGACAGGCCGGTCGACGTGGAGGTCGACAGCGAGGTGACGGAGCTGTTCGTCGACGAGAGGCCGGTCGAGAGCGAGCCGATCGAGCTGGTGGCCGACGACAAGCCAGTCGAGGTCGAGGTCGACAGCGAAGTGATCGAGCTATTCGCCGACGAGAGGCCGGTCGACGTGGAGGACGACAGCGAGGTGACCGAGCTATTGGTCGACGAGAGACCGGTCGACAGCGAACCGATTGAGCTGGTGGCCGACGACAGACCGGTCGAGGTCGAAGTCGACAGGGACGTGATCGAGCTATTAGCCGACGACAGGCCAGTCGACGTGGAGGACGACAACGACGTGACCGAGCTGTTCGTCGACGAGAGGCCGGTCGAGAGCGAGCCGATCGAGCTGGTGGCTGACGACAAGCCAGTCGAGGTCGAAGTCGACAGGGACGTGATCGAGCTATTAGCCGACGACAGCCCCGTCGACGTGGAGGACGACAGCGAGGTGAGCGAGCTATTGGTCGACGAGAGACCGGTCGACAGCGAACCGATCGAGCTGGTGGCCGACGACAGGCCGGTCGAGGTCGAAGTCGACAGGGACGTGATCGAGCTATTAGCCGACGACAGGCCAGTCGACGTGGAGGACGACAACGACGTGACCGAGCTGTTCGTCGACGAGAGGCCGGTCGAGAGCGAGCCGATCGAGCTGGTGGCTGACGACAAGCCAGTCGAGGTCGAAGTCGACAGGGACGTGATCGAGCTATTAGCCGACGACAGCCCCGTCGACGTGGAGGACGACAGCGAGGTGACCGAGCTATTGGTCGACGAGAGACCGGTCGACAGCGAACCGATCGAGCTGGTGGCCGACGACAGGCCGGTCGAGGTCGAAGTCGACAGCGACGTGATCGAGCTATTAGCCGACGACAGACCCGTCGACGTGGAGGACGACAGCGAAGTGACCGAGCTGTTCGTCGACGAGAGACCGGTCGACAGCGAGCCGATCGAGCTGGTGGCCGACGACAGGCCGGTCGACGTGGAGGACGACAGCGAGGTGACCGAGCTATTGGTCGACGAGAGACCGGTCGACAGCGAACCGATCGAGCTGGTGGCCGACGACAAGCCAGTCGAGGTCGAAGTCGACAGGGACGTGATCGAGCTATTAGCCGACGACAGGCCGGTCGACGTGGAGGACGACAGCGACGTGACCGAGCTATTGGTCGACGAGAGACCGGTCGACAGCGAGCCGATCGAGCTGGTGGCCGACGACAGACCCGTCGACGTTGAGGACGACAGCGAAGTGACCGAGCTATTGGTCGACGAGAGGCCGGTCGACAGCGAGCCGATCGAGCTGGTAGCCGACGACAGACCCGTCGACGTTGAGGACGACAGCGAAGTGACCGAGCTATTGGTCGACGAGAGACCGGTCGACAGCGAGCCGATCGAGCTGGTGGCCGACGACAGACCCGTCGACGTGGAGGTCGACAGCGAGGTGACCGAGCTCTTGGTCGACGAGAGGCCGGTCGACAGCGAGCCGATCGAGCTGGTGGCCGACGAGAGGCCGGTCGACGTGGAGGACGACAGCGAAGTGACCGAGCTGTTCGTCGACGAGAGGCCGGTCGACAGCGAACCGATCGAGCTATTAGCCGACGACAGGCCAGTCGACGTGGAGGACGACAGCGAAGTGACCGAGCTATTCGTCGACGAGAGACCGGTCGACAGCGAGCCGATCGAGCTGTTGGCCGACGACAGACCCGTCGACGTGGAGGTCGACAGCGACGTGATCGAGCTATTCGCCGACGACAAGCCGGTCGAAGCCGACGTCGACAGGCTCGTGATGCTCGACGTCGTCGTGCTCGCGACCGAGTAGAGCTGGCTGCCGTTGATGGCGTCGGTGCTGGTTGCGCTGACGAGGCCAGCGGCAACGTTCTGGACGCGGCGTTCAAAGCCGGCCTGCCCGACGCTGACGACACCGCCAGCCGCTCCGGAGCCCGCGAAGTTGCCGAACGTTTGACCGCCGATCGTGGCGCTACTGACGGTCGTGGTGCCGCCGGACGTCGAAGTCGACAGGCTGCTCGTCACGGCGTTGTAGCCGAGGGCGACCGAGTTCGCGACGCTTGCGGTCGAATTCGAACCGAGCGCCGTCCCGTAGGTACCCGACGCCACGGCTGCCGCGCCGACAGCGACCGCACCGGCGGTGCCGCTGGCCGTCGAGCCGTTGCCGAGCGCCAGCGCATCGGTGCCGCTGGCAAGCGACTTTGCGGCGAAGCTGCCGACGTTGCCGAGCGAGATCGCGCCGGTGCCCGTCGCGGTCGAGGAATTGCCGATGGCGATCGAGCCGTTCGTGCCCGTGGCGCTGGCCGAGCTGCCAAGCGCAACCGAGCTGTTGGTTGCGGTAGCGGTGTTGCCGATGGCGACCGAACCCGTGCCCGATGCGGAGTTGCCGTTGCCGATCCCGACGGCGCCGTCGCCGCTCACGCTCTGAGCGCGGCCGATTGCCACCGCGCCGCCGCTCGCGCTACCACTGTTTGCCGTCGTACCCGACGAACCGATCGCGACGTTCTGGCCGGTTGCGCCGGAGACGATGCCGTCGCCCTGAGCGATGCCGTACGCGCCGTTGACGGTCGCGCCGCGGCCGAGTGCGATCCCCGACGTGGCGGCCGATGCGACGGATGACTGGCCGCCGACCGCGATGCTGTCCGAAGCGGCCGACTGCGCGCCCTTCGTTGCGTTGCTGCCGATTGCGATCGAGCCCGCACCCGATGCGATGGTCGAGTTTGCCTGCGACAGCGGCGTCGTACCGTTGCCGCCCGCGCCGCCGATTGCGACGGAGTTCAGCGCGGCTGCCGTCGAGCCGAAGCCGAGGGCGGTCGCGCCCGCGCCGCTCGCAGTAGATTCGAGGCCGGCGGCGGTACCCCACAAGGCGGCCGAGCTGAGGAAGCCCATCGCGGTACCGCCTTTGCCCGTGACTTGGGAATAAGTCCCGTAAACGGTCGCTGCGAGATTGTTGTTGCCGGATGCGTTACAGCCGGTCACGGTTGACCACGTGCCCGAGCCGTCGGTCGGATACGAGTTGGTATCGCCCATTGATATACGCCCGGCGGTCGTAGTGCCACTGCCGGACGTACAGCTCGATACCGTGAACTGCCCGAATCCGTTGACTGTTCCGGGGATATAAGTCGACGCGCTTGCAAGTGACGGCAGGCTGATCGCCAGGGCCGCGACTGCGGCGACCACGACAGCCGACTTGTTCGGCTTGCCCCGTGCCGAATCGTGTTCGGACGCAGCGACCCAGGCGCCGAGTGCTTCGTTCCAGATCGAGCGGTATGTGCGGTTCATGTCCTGCTACCTCCAAATGTGCACGCCACACACCGGTCTCTTTTGTTAGAGGAATACTCCGTGCGCTCGCGCGAATCTCAAAATTGATGGGCGGAGTTTATTGGAGGAGGATTTTTTAGATTGCTAAAAAGTGATAAATGCCGTGTTTGAAAAGTTAAAAGATGGTTAATGAACCGTGTTTTGATGCGTCAATGAAGAATGAATTTGAAAGATGTAAGAATGAAAAATGTAGGATCTCATCTCCTCGGTGGGTCTCGCATATTTATTATAAAAATCAATTAGTTACGTGTGTTTTGTGCGGTAGATTACAGATGATGCCGGGTCGAAAGTAGGGAAATTGAAATAGCAAACGTTTGCGAGCGAAGTATTCCTTTCTAATTTGTAATGCTGTTCGGCATATTGCGGGGTAATGAGATATTCATCTCGTTAATTTGTTAATTCGTGATTTGCTTGCCGATTTATTATTGATTTGTCGGATTGTCTTTAAATCAGTTTAATTCAAAATCAGGAATGTCTGGCTGTGCTGATATGCGCATTTCGTGCGCTGCGATGGCCCGTGTGACGGGCGTTCCGGGCGGGGTGGTTCATCGAATTTGTAAAAAAGTGCTACAGGGCGATGGTCAGGGTCGTCGTCATTCGTATTTCGAATTTGTCCTATTGACTATTTCGTTGATGTTGACATTCGTGTGGGGGTTGGCGACGAGGCGAACCCGTCCGGGAGGCATTGCCCGCTCCCGTTTTGCGCGTGCCGGCGGCAGGTTGTTGAAGCCGCTGGCCGGCGCCCCCTGAATTGTTAAATCCTGGGTGTGACAATTTGTCCGCACGCCCCGAAGCGCCGAAGAAAAAAGGGCGTGAGTGAATGTGTCGGGTGCGCCACATCTGGCAGGTGGATGCAGGCCGGTGAGGTTTCACACCGCATGCGATGTGACGAGGTGGCGACGTCGAGCGGGCGGCGGGCCGGGCAGCCCGAGCGATGCGGCTCGCCATGCACGTGTGACGAACGCGCATCGAGGTGTGAACGGGACGCGGGGCATGGGGCACGGAGCAGAACGGATGCGTCGACCACTACGTATCGTTGCGCATTGCGCTGCTGCGCGCCAGGATGCGGACGATGCGATTGCCACCGGTCGGCTCCGGCCGGCATTCAACCGGCCCGGACGTGATGATGGCCGAGGCCCGGTTGCCAGGATGCTCGGCCGGGCAACCGGGCAACCGGGCCCTTGCCCGGAGCGGTTGCCCTACTTCTTGAGAAACCGCAGCGCGAGCCGTGCCATACGCGGCACGAACAACGGGCGCAGCAGGCGCTTGTCGTAACCGGCCATCCGCCGATCGTTCTCGGCGAGACACAGTTCGATCAGCTCGCGCGGGTTCAGCGCTTCGCCGATGTCGGCGGTGTTCGTCGCCGGGAAGTTCGCGTCGCGCGCGACGCCGTCGGCGTCGATCCCGCGCGCGATGCCGATGCGCTCGCGGATCAAATGCACCCACACGGCCGCGACCCGCGCGAAGAACCAGGGCCGGCGCCACCACGTCAGGCTGCGCCAGTACCATGCGTACCAGTTCACGAAGAACAGGATGTGGCGGCCTTCTTCCTGGATCACGGGCTCGAAGGTGTCGACGAGTTCGGGCGGGAAATAACCGGAGCGCTGCGCGGAGCGGAACAGGCCGAACGCGAAGAAGCTGTCGATGCATTCGCTGAAGCCCGTGACCATCCACGACCACTCGGGGTCCTTCGGCGCCGGGTAGGGCGGCTCGGGGGCGAGCCGGATGCCGTATGCCTCGACGAGCTTCGACAGCACGACCTTGTGGCGCGCTTCCTCGCCGCCGTCCATCTCGAGCGCGCGGCGCAGCAGCGGATCGCCGACCGTCGCCGCATAGGTGGCGACGCGGATCGATGCACGACCTTCGGTTTGCACCGCGATGTCCCAGATCGGCAGCGACGTGAGCCGCTTGAGCTCGGCGGGCTTGAGCGCCGGCCAGTCGATTACCGCCGGCTTGTACGGGTTGTGTGTGTCGAGCAGCATGCGGCAGAACATCTGCATGTGCGCATCGGAACCGATCCGGACCGGACCTTGCCTCTCGAAGGTCCAGTTGCGCATTGCGTGATCTGCGGCTGCGTGCTGTTCCTGCAGCGTGTCACTCATGGCTATTGTTGTGCGATTACGGATCGAAAGATTTTTGCATAGCTTCCGTAATCGCGTATTTTCGAGCGGCCATGTGCGCGCCGGCCAGGCGTGCCGTCACGCGTGCGTGTCGACCCAGAGGCGGCCCCAGCGGGACGCGTAGGCAAGCGCGTGTTCTTCCTCGAAGAAGAAATCGATCGCGTCGAACGAGACGGAGCGCGGCGACGGGCCGCTGCTTGCCTTCGCGATCGTCAGGTTGGCGGCGAACAGCCCGTTCGGCAACCGGGCGGCAGCGGGGGCGACTTCGTAGCCCTTGTAGCGGATCGTACGGTTCATGGCGTGCGCGGAGAGAGTTCGGATGTTCAGCGTACGAAAACCCGCCGGCCGCGTGAACCAATCTTTCGGCCAATGCAAATCACGCGGCGGGCCGAATCGTTATCGGCGGTGGGGCACGGGGAAAGGGCAACCGGGGAGCAGCGTCGGCGTGCACGGCGCGCGGCCGTTCGTCCGAATGTGCACCGCCCGCGCCGGCGAACGGGGTCGTTCGGGCGCGGGCGGTGGAAGGCGGGGAAATTACTGGTTGGCGATCTTCAGCACAGGCGCGAGCGCATCGACCGATGCCGCATGCGAGGCCGCGCGATGCGACGCGAACGCGAGCGCGAACTCGGCCGCTTGCGTGCCGACCGTCTCGAGCTGGGCGACGACCTTCGGGTCCGAGCAGCTGTCGGCGCTGTCGAAGCGCGTTTCGAGCGTGTTCACGGTCGCGCCGAACGGCGTCGGCCAGCCGCGCAGTGCATGCACGATCGAACGCAGCGACGTCAGCACGGTGCCCGCCGCCTGCCAGCCGTACGCGGTGACGATCAGGCCGACCGCGCGTCCGTCGAGATAGGGCCGATCGTCCGCACGCAGTTCCTCGAGCGTATCGAGCGCGTTCTTCACGAGGCCGGAGACGCCGCCGTGATAGCCGGGCGTCGCGATGATGATCGCGTCGGCCTGGCGCACGGCGTCGATCAGTTCGCGCTGCGCGTCGGTCAGCGTTTTGTGTTCGGGGGCGTAGTGCGGCAGCGTATGCAGGAACGGGCCGTCGAACAGGCGCGTGCGTGCGCCGGCTGCCTGCGCGCCGCGCAACGCGAACGACAGCGCGCGTTCGGTCGACGACGCTGCTCGGGTGGTACCGCCAATGCCGACGACGAACGGGCGGCGGTGTTGATCGAATGCAGTCAAGGGGCGCTCCTTGGGGATGGCTTGCCCGGCTAAGCACAGGCTTAAAAACCAGATGGTAACGACCCCGCCGCCACTCTGAAAACGACTTTTCGTTCTATCGATATGCCGGGAGGCACGGGCAATCGTGTGCGCGGCCGCACGGATCGATAGCAGAAATGCTTGGTTGGGCTGGCCGGCCGCGGTCGATAAGATGGGCCCGTCTCCTCCATGATGTCTCTACTGACATGGGTTGGCCCCGCCGCGCGGATGCAGGCGGGGCTTTTTTTCGTCCCGGTCAGGAAAAGGGGCGCGATGCGCCGGGCCGTGGCTCGTTATTCGAACACCGGCCGGAAGAAGCTGCGCTCGTAGCTGACGATGCAGCGCGTTTCCTCGGCGTAGCGGAACGCGGCCTGGCAGGCCGGATCGTCCATCGAGCGTTCGCGGTAGCGCTCGTATTCGGCGAGGCTCGGGAACGAGAACATCGCGAGCGCAATGTTGTTTGCCCCTTCGGACGGCAGGAAGTAGCCGTGATGCGTGCCGCCGAACTGCTCGACGAGCGGAATCCACATCTTGCCGTAGGTTTCGAACTGGTCGAGCTTGTACGGATCGACGACGTAGCGAAGGAAGCAGGTGATCATGGGCGCGCCTGGAGCAAAGAGAATCCGGCGAGTGTGGATGGCGCTGCAGCATGTGTCAACGGCGCGCGCCGGCGATCGACGCCGTCGCGCTCGATGCGTTGCTTGCGTGCGCAACGATATGTGTACCGTCATGCGTTCGCAATGACGCACGCGACGCCGCGGCGTGCACCGTCGCAACCGTTTCTCCCGCACGCACGTCCCCAAACTTTTACGACATTTTTTCTTGCGGGGGCCATCGGCGCGCTCATAGACTTCGGGCATCCCAACCACGGAGCAAGGCAATGTCGATACCCTGGAGCGCGATCGCCGAACACACGCCTGCCGCGCCGCCTTCCGCGTGCGCCGACCGGGTGATCGTGCGGCGTTTCGATCCGGCCTTCGACAGCTATGCGCAACTCACGCCGATGCTGCATCGCGCGTTCGCGCGGCTCGGCGCGATGGGGCTCAACTGTACGTGTGTCGACCAGGACGAGGCCGTCACGCGGCGTCGCGCGGAAGCGGGCGAGTGCTACGTCGCCGTGTGCGGCGGGCGCGTGATCGGCACGGTCACGCTGTATGCGACCGATCCGTCGTCGGCCTGCCCGCTGTACCGGCGCGAAGGCGTCGCGAGCGTGCGGCAGGTGGCGGTGGATCCCGATTGCCAGAGCCGCGGGATCGGCGCGTTGCTGCTGTCGTTCGCCGAGCGGTGGGCCGCGTTGCGCGGCTACACGCTGCTCGCGCTCGATACGCCGCATCCCGCTTCGCACCTGCTCGCGTTCTACGGCTCGCAGGGTTTCGACGTCGTCGACGTGATGCGCTTCGACGGCAAGCGCTACGACAGCGCGATCCTCTGCAAGCGGCCCGTCGCGCATGTCGCGCGCCGGGTGGTGCCGGCGTCGCCGGCGTCGCGAATGGCCGCGCGCATGGCGGCCGTGCGGCGTGTTGCTCATGCATTGCCGTCGCGCGTGGCCGCGGTGGTCCGGCGCGATCGGTACGTGCGGCGTGGCCCAGGCTGGGCGGCGCGACGTGCGGCCGGTGCCGCGAGTTGCCGCTCGTCGCCGTGGCGCCCGCGTCAGCACGGGCGCTACACCTTCGGCTGAACGCCGTGCTCCGGTTCCTGCTCCTGTTTTGCCGCGTAAACGCCGAATGAGCGGAGTGTGGCGCTCCCGCTCGTGTACGGCCCTCGAGACACCCCCGCCGCGCCGCGGCGAAACGGACGTTTACGCGCTTTTTATGCCCCGACGCGCACCTTCATGAGATGGCCGCGCCGATCCGCACGTTGGTGGCGGGATCGGACACGTTCTTCACCCGCGCGACGAGATCGCGTTCGGCGGCGGGCCGCACCTGCATCAACCCGCGTGCGCCGGCGCACACTGGCTGCGCGGCGATCGAAGCCCGGCTCGGCCGCACCGTATCACTCGTCGCGGCCGCTTGACTCGCCGCCGCCCTTCGCGAGGCGCCACGCGATCGTGCCGAGCACGCCGACCGCGACGACCAGCGCGCCCCACAGCACGTAGCGGCGCGGTGCGTCCGTGTCGGCGGCCGGCGCCGGCGTGACCGCCGATACCGGCAACGCCGCGCCGACGCGCGCGGGCCGCACTTCGGGGGCCATGCCGACCAGCAGCGCGTCACGGCCGACGGCCGACGATACGAGCGACGCATCGCCGACGCCGAGCGTAAACGGCGGTGCGCCGCGTGCCACGAAAGTCAGCGCGGCCGGATGCCAGCCGATCACGACGGCCGGCTGGCCGCTGCCGAATCCGCCGTTGCGCATGTCGACGACGATCCGCCACGTGCGATCCGTATTCGCCGCGAACTCGAGCGGCGGATTGCGCTGCTCGCCGGCCTTGCCCTGCAGCCGGAACAGCACGGCGCCCGCGACGTCGCGCCACGGCGCCTGCGCGTCCGCGCGGCTCTGCAGCGTCGCGCGCGCGACGGTATTCGGTTGCGGCAGGTCGATGCGCACGCGGTCGACCGGATACGCGCCGTCGGTGTCGAACAGGTACTCGCCGGGCGTGCCGCCGGCCCGCACGCGCACGGCGTCGCGCCATTGGCGCGGCACGGACGCGGTGTCGGTTCCGCGCGCATCGCGCGCGTGCGTCTCGACGTCGATCGACGCGATCGCGGGCGCGACGTCGAGCCAGTCGAGTCGCAGGTAGCGCGGTGCCGCGCCTTCGAGTGCGATGCGTTCCTGCACGAGCATGTCGTCGCCGTGGCCGACTTTCAGCAACTGCGTGCTGCCGAGCGAGCGCCAGCTGCGCAGGTCGTCGCTGGCTTCGACGGCGACACGCCCCTGGTAGCTGTCGTCGCCCACGTGTACGAGCAGCGCGTCGATGTCGCCGTCCGCATGCGACAGGTCGACGAGATCCGCGCCGTGCTTTGCGCGCGCCGGTGCGGCGACGCCCGCGCGCAGCGCGCCGTCCGGGCCGACCGTCACGCCGAGCGGCGCGCTGCCGTTGTCGGCGCGGGCGGGCGGCAGCGGGAACCAGTGCACCGGCGTGCGCGCCGGCGGTACGGCGGGCGCGGCGGCCGCGGGCGCGTCGAGCGAATACGGCACTGGCTCGCCCGCGCCGTTGAAGATGCGCACGTCGCCGAGATCGTCGCGCCGGCTCGCCGCATAAACAGGCTGCGGCACGGTGAGCTGGTAATACGCGGCGGTGCCGTCGAGGTCGAGCGAGAAGCGCTGCGCGGGCGGGCCGTCGGCCGCCGCGAACGACGCGAGCAGGCTCAGCCCGAGCAGCGCGGCGAGTCGTTTCATTGCAGGCCGTCCTGTTGCGCGGCGGCCTTCGGCGGCAGCGGCGAGAAATAGCCGATCAACAGCAGCAGCACGCCGATGCCGATGAACGACACGATCCGCTCGATGCCGGTCACGTGCGACAGGTCGAACAGGAACAGCTTGACGACCGTGAGCGCGAGCAATGCGGCGCCGACGAACCACAGCGGTCGCAGCCCGCGGCGCGTGGCCCAGATCGTGATCGCGAGCGCACAGAGCGTCCAGTACACGGACACCGACGCCTGCACGAGCGTCGATTCCGCCATCGCGCCGAGTTCGTACGGCACGCCGGCCCAGTGATGCAGCGTGCGCAGCAGGATCGCGTTCAGCCACAGGAACGCGGTCGCCCCGGCCGCGCTCAGCAGCTCGACGCGATGGTTGCCGAACGACCAGCCGAGCTTGCGTGCGCGCACGAACCACGACGCGGCGAGCGCATAGACGACCGCGAGCACGAGGTCGAGCGGGTTGAAGAGCGGCACGCGCGCCCAGCTTCCGCCGTCCTGCGTGAAGTTCGCGTAGAAGGTCCACATCCACATCACGACGATGAGCGGCAGCGACGCGAGCGCGCACACGCGGGCGATGCCGTCGCGGCGCGTCAGCCACATCCCGGCGAACGCGAACAGGCTCCAGCCGACCATGAACACCTGCTGGATGCCGAACGACGACAGCACCGTGTCGATGTCGTAGGTCATGTGGAAGCGGTGATGCAGCGTGCGCAGCATCAGCGCGTTGAACCACAGGAACACGGTGGCGATCGCGGCGTAGTCGACGATGCGCGGGTGCCATGCGATGCCGAGCGCGCGCAGGCGGCGCAGCCATACGGTGAATGCGACGAACACCAGGCACTGCGCGATGTCGAGCGGGTTGAGCAGCGGGAGCCAGAAGAGCGGCGCCGCGTTGCCGTCGCTGATCACGCTGGCGAAGCTCCACAGCCACAGCAGCGCGGCGAGCGGTGCCGCACCCCACACCTGGTAAGCACGCGGGAACGCCGCGACGGGCCAGCGCAGGCGCGAGCCGGGGCCCGACACCAGCAGGAGCAGCACACCGAAGCCGTAGGCCCACGCGCTCCAGCTCCATGCGCCTTCGGGCACGAACGCGCGCAGGCGCCAGAAACCTTCGAGCGACAGCAGCCCGCACAGGGTCCAGAACGTCAGCGTGTGCAGCGGCGCGATGATGCCTGCGGCGACGGCTCGCGCGAGGCCGGGCGCGGTGCCGGGCGTCGTGCCATTTGCGGGATCGGCGCTAGCCGTGCCGCGCGCCTGGCGCCACAGCAGCGCAAGGCCGGCGCCGACGGCGACAGGCCACGCGAACGCGCCCATCCCCGACAGCGGCGCTTCATGCGCATCGAACGCACGCAGCGCGAGCAGTGCCAGCACGGGCGTCAGCGCGAGCGCGGGCCATTCGGCGAGCGGCCACGCCAGCCGGCGGCGCGCGACATGCGCGAGCCATGCGGTGCCGGCCGCGAACAGCGCGGTCGAATCGACGACGAAGCGGTCGGCGTGCAGGTCGACGTGACGGCTCGCGTAGACGAGGATCTCGTGCAGCCCGCCGCTGACCCACCACAGCAGTCCCCACGCGGCTGCCGCGGCGCCGATCTCGGGCATCCACGCATGCCACGCGCGCGCTTCCGCGCGTCCGTGCAGCCACCAGCCGGTGAACAGGCCGGCGAGCGCGATCAGCAGCATCGCGATGTATGGGCTGTTGAGCACGGGCAGCGCGGTGGCGTCGGCCGGCCCGAGCAGGCTCGTGAAGAACGCGCCGGCCGCGGCGAGCTGCATCAGCAGCCCGAAGCCGAACCGCAGCATGCGCTTCTCGCGCACGCCGAGCCAGACGACGGCCGCGCCTTCGATCGCCCACGCGGCGCTGGTCGTCGGGCCGGAGAACGCGAGCGGCACGGCCAGCGTCGCGAAGATCACCGCGAGCGCGAGCGTGGATTCGAACAGCAGCGCGAGGCGGTCGCGGCGCCGCGCGAGCCATGCGGTGACGACGACGTAGAACGCCGACAGCGCGACGGCGCTCCACGCGAGCCCGAACGGCATGTCCTTCACGAGCGACGCCTGCAGTGCGGTCGCGACGATCGGCGTGCCGAACACGAGCGTGCCGTCGACGTAGTGCCGCAGCGCGAGCTCGCGCTTCACCGCATACAGCAATGCGATGCCGACATACATCAGGAAGAACAGGATCAGGAACGGCTCGGTGCTCGCGAACAGCGCGGGGCGATAGGCCGTCACGCCCCACGCGGAGCCGATCGTGAACGTGAATGCGAAGCCGAGCAGGTTGAGCGGACGCCAGGCCTTGAACCACGCGATCGCGAAGATGCCCGCGTTCAGCAGTGCGTAGTAGCTGAACAGCGCGATGTGGTTGCCGTGTCCGGTCGACAGCAGCACCGGTGCGAGAAAGCCGCCCGCGGTGCCCATGAACGCGAGCGGCAGCGCGTTCTGCCGCACCGCGAGGAACGCGCTCAGCGCGCATACCGCGACCATCAGCGGAAACGCGGCGCCGACGGGCAGCAGCGCGTAAAGCTTGGTCGCGGCGAAGATCGTCAGGTACAGGATGCCGACGCCGCCGCCCTGCAGCACGAGCCCGTACGCCGCGCGGCGCGCACGCACGCGCCAGCCGATCGCGAGCAGCGCGGCCGCGGCGAGCGCGGTGCCCGCGAGGCGGAATTCGATCGGCAGCATGTTGTTGTCGGCCGCGTACTTGAGCAGGAACGCGACCCCGAAGAACAGCACGACGATCCCGACGCGCACGACCGTGTTGCCGCCGAGCAGCCAGTCGCGCGCGGCGCGGAATGCACGCTCGACGATGTCGGGCTCGCGCGGTTTGGGCGGCGTGGGGGGAACCGACGGTGCGGGGGCCGGAGCGGCAGGCGTTTCACTCGCGTGGAGCGCGGCCGGTACCGGTACCGGCGCGGCGGTGCGAACCGGCGCCGGGGCTGGTGCAGGAGCCGGTGCCGATAGCGACGCCGGTGCGTCCGCGCGCGCGGCGGCGGGCTGGGCAGGCGGGCGCGGCGGCAGCGTGACCGAAGGCGGGACGGGGGCGGATGAGATCGCGGACGGGGCCGCGGACACCGATGCGGTGCCGGCGGGCGTGTGCGCCGTCGCCGCGGTCGAGATCGAGCCGGCCTTCGCGCCGGCCAGCTGGCCGCGCAGCGACGCGACTTCACGTGTCAGCGTCTCGACGGTGGCTTCGAGCCGAGCGACGCGATCGGCGAGCGGAACCGGCGGCTGGGCGGGCGGCGCCTGCATCGCGGACGTGTCGGGTGCCGCGCCTTTGCCCTTGCGCTTGCGCTGTTGCAGCGTGTGATCGAGACAGAACCCGATCGCTGCGCCGAGCACGGCGCCGTTGACGGCGGAGAAATCCCCGATCAATGCGGCAATCCCGCCCACGACGAAGCCGATTGCGGTAAAAGCCCAGTTCATCTCGCCTTGCTCCCTCTCTCGTATCGTTATCGGCCTGCGATCGGACGTATGCCGGTCGAGGCGTGTCGGCATGGCCGGCAGGCGAACCGGCATGCACGGCTGAAGGCGGCCGCGCATGGCGGCCTGCGTCGCAATCAGCCTGTTGGCGGGGAATGTATCACAGCGGCTGTCGGGGGTTTTCCGGGTTGGCGCGGTATCGCGGCGTGCACCTTCCGGTGTCGTCGTGCGGCTTTTTGCACGGTCATGCTTTTTATCGGTGAATGCCGCGCGTGCATTTGTCAGGCTATATGGCCGCGGGATCGGACGTGGAATTGTCGTAAAGCGACGCGCGCCCGATGCGAATTCGCGCAAAAAACGACGCGATATGCGCCACGCTGCTGCGCACAAGTCCGGCGCGCGATGCCCGCCGTTGCTGGCCGTGCGGGTATTGCGCCGCCGCAATCGCGTGCCGCCGCGCGCCGTGGCCCGCCCGGCGGGGCTGGAGGCCGTGTCGTATTTGCGCAAGCGTTTGTCGTAATTCGTCGGCAGGTCGGGGTTTTTTCTGGCAACTATGTAGGCACGCTATGACACACGTGAGTCCCCGCTACACGAGGAGAAGGTTTCGATGGATGCCCCCAAGGTCGTGGTCGAAGGTCTGTGCAAGGTGTTTGGAAGTAACCCGCAGCAGGCGCTCGACATGCTTGCCGCCGGCGCGACGAAGGACGACGTGCTCAAGCGCACCGGCCAGGTCGTCGGCGTGCACAACGTCTCCTTCGATGTGCAGGAAGGCGAAATTTTTGTGCTGATGGGCCTGTCCGGCTCCGGCAAATCCACGCTGATCCGCCTCGTGAACCGGCTGGTCGATCCGAGCGCCGGCAAGGTGATGATCGACGGGCTCGACGTCGCGTCGGCGCGCCGCTCGGCGCTGACCGCGCTGCGCCGCAAGGACATGAGCATGGTGTTCCAGTCGTTCGCGCTGATGCCGCATCGCTCCGTGGTGTCGAACGCCGCGTTCGGCCTGGAAGTCGCGGGCGTCGGCAAGAAGGAACGCGAACGCCGCGCGATGGAAGTGCTCGAGCAGGTCGGCCTTGCGCCGTTCTCGCACAAGCTGCCGTCCGAGCTGTCGGGCGGCATGCAGCAGCGCGTGGGCCTCGCCCGTGCGCTGGCCGTGAACCCGTCGCTGATGATCATGGACGAGGCGTTCTCCGCGCTCGATCCGCTCAAGCGCCGCGAAATGCAGGATGTGCTGCTGCAACTGCAGAAGGAACAGCGCCGCACGATCATGTTCGTGTCGCACGACCTGGAAGAGGCGCTGCGCATCGGCAACCGCATCGCGATCATGGAAGGCGGCCGGCTCGTGCAGGTCGGCACGCCGCAGGACATCATCGCGAACCCGGCCGACGATTACGTGCGCGCGTTCTTCGACGGCATCGACACCAGCCGCTACCTCACGGCCGGCGACCTGATGCAGACGGGCGCCGTGCCGATCGTGTCGAAGTGCGATGCCGCGAACGTCGCGGCCACGCTGAACGGCAGTGCCGACTATGCGTTCGTGCTCGACGCGCAACGCAAGATCCGCGGCTTCGTCACGCGCGATGCGCTCGGTCAGGACACGCCGTCCGTGAGCCCGATCGAAAGCATCCGGCGCGATGCGTCGCTCGAACATGTCGTCGCGCGCGTGGTCGCGAGCCCGAATGCACTGCCTGTCGTCGACGACGACGGCTGCTACTGCGGCTCGGTCGATCGTGCGCTCATCCTGAAGGCCATCACGCGTTCGCGAGGCTCCCATGTCTGAAATGATTCCGCTCGGTACCTGGGTCGACCAGTCCGTT
>Ga0209147_100255_pt1 | contig 50064 bp, 54 predicted proteins | sample AraplaCol_mLB_r2_FD_184278 | JGI IMG/M metagenome (GOLD analysis project Ga0209147, IMG submission 184278) | Arabidopsis root microbial communities from North Carolina, USA - plate scrape CL_Col_mLB_r2 (SPAdes) (version 2) | ecosystem: Host-associated > Plants > Roots > Endosphere | place: USA... | reverse complement strand
TCACGAAGCTGATGTCCTGCGTGCAGCCGCGCGTCGCCGTGTTCGGCAAGAAGGATTACCAGCAGCTGATGATCGTGCGCCGGATGTGCCAGCAGCTCGCGCTGCCGGTCGAGATCATCGCGGCCGAAACCGTGCGCGACGAGGACGGCCTCGCGCTGTCGTCGCGCAACCGCTACCTGACGACCGACGAGCGCAAGGAAGCGCCCGAACTCGCGAAAACGCTGCAGCGCGTGCGCGACAGCGTGCTCGGCGGCGAGCGCGACCTCGGCAAGCTCGAGCATCACGCGCGCGCGCATCTGGCCGAGCGCGGCTGGGCGCCCGACTACATCGCGATCCGCCGCCGCGCGAACCTGATCGCACCGAGCGCCGCCGAACTCGAAGCCGGCGAGCCGCTCGTCGTGCTCGCGGCCGCGAAGCTCGGCGCGACGCGCCTCATCGACAACCTGGAAATCTGACGGGCCGCCCGCCCGCGCCTCTCACGACGCATCACGGAGACACCATGCAGCGCCACATGCTCAAATCGAAGATCCACCGCGCGGCCGTCACGCACTGCGAGCTGCACTACGAAGGCTCGTGCGCGATCGACGAAGACCTGCTCGAAGCGGCCGGCCTCATCGAAAACGAACGGATCGACATCTGGAACATCAACAACGGCGAGCGTTTCTCGACCTACGCGATCAAGGGCGAGCGCGGCAGCGGGATGATCTCGCTGAACGGCTCGGCCGCGCGTCGCGCGCAGCTCGGCGACCTCGTGATCATCGCCGCATTCGCGATGGTCGATGAAGCCGAGATTCAGGCCGGCTGGAAGCCGAAGCTCGTGTTCATCGACGACGGCAACAAGATCAAGGGCCACCGCGATCACGTGCCGACGCAGAACTGGACCTGACCTGACTGGCCGGCCGCCCGCGTGCCGCGGCGCGCGGAGCGGCTGTGCCGCTTGCGGTCGAAGGGCCGGATGCCGTATATCACGGGATCCGGCCCTTTCTCATTTCATCGCGTACCGGCCCGGCGGCCGCGCGATCAGGACGCCTTGGCGGCCCTCTCCGTCTTCTCGGCCTTCGGCGCGCGGCGTTCGGCCCATTCGACGATCGGCCGCCACTGTTCGAGATCCTTCTCGACCCGGCTCTTCGCGACGTCCCACAGCGTGAGGCCGTGCGCGGCGATCTGCACGTAGTTCTGCGTGTCGCGCACGTAGCCGAGCACCGGCAGGCCGAGCCCTTCGACGAACCGGTGAAGCTGGTCCGACGAGCGCGTGCGCGCATCGACCCGCATCCCGACGATCCCGACCTCGACGCTGCCCTTGCGCACGGCCTTCTCGCCGGCGAGGCGCTCCAGAAACTGCTGCGTGGCCAGAATATCGAACATCGACGGCTGCAGCGGCACGATCACCTTGTCGGCCAGTTGCAGCGCGACGTTGAGCCGGTTGCCGTGCAGCCCGGCCGGCGTATCGATCACCGCATATTCGAGGCCGCGCGGCGGCTTCGTCGGCGCGTCCGGATCGAGTTCCCATGCCTCGATTGCCGGCAGTCCGGCCGGCCGCAGGTCGAGCCACGCATGCGCGGACTGCTGCCGGTCCAGGTCGGCAAGCGCGACCCACGCGCCCTGCGCCGCGAAATAGCCGGCAAGATTGGTGGACAGCGTGCTCTTCCCCACGCCGCCCTTCGGATTCGCCACCACGATCACCGTCATGAATTCCCCCGAAAAAGCCGCGCGGCGCCTGCCGCGGGGCAGGCGCCGCTCGATTGCGGATACAGGGAGCGATGATATCGGCAAACGGGGTGTCACCGGAACGGGTTGCGCCGCGCCGTGTACGCCGACTTACCCCGCCGACTTACCCACTTACCCCATTACGCACGCTGAACCGCGGCTTCCCGTGCGCCGAGCGCGAACGCGCCGCCGCCCAGCAGCGCCTGCACGGCGAGCGTGACGGCCCAGAACGCCGGGTATTCCCAGCCGCCGTTCGGCGACGCGAAGCTCCAGCCGTTCGGCAGATGCGCGGCGGTCGCGCCGAGCATGAACGGCAGCAGCACCAGCGCGGCGACGCGCACACGGAAGCCCGCGAGCAGCGCCAGGCCGCCCGCCAGTTCGACGAACGTCGTCAGGTACGCGAGCCAGCCCGGCAGGCCGATCGATGCGAAGAACTGCGCGGTGCCGGGCAGCGTGAAGACGAACACCTTCTGCGCGACGTGTGCGAGATACAGCACGCCGAGCGCGACGCGCAGCAGGGTCGCGGCGAAATCGTTGAGGCGATTGGGGTTCATGGCGAATTCCTTCGTGAGTGGTGTGAATGGATCGCACTCTATTCGAATCGATTCGACCGATAAACGCGCCAATTCGCTTTAACTGATTCCCGAATGGAATCAATCGAGACATAAAAAGGGGCATGACCGATCATGCCCCGCGACCTGCTTCAGTAACCGCTCTTGCCTTGTGTGGCGTCGCCGGAACCGGACTGGCCGCCGCCCGGTGCGTACGAATCGCACGCGTGCGCAACCGCCGACACGCCCAGCAGCGCCGCGAGCAGCACGCTCCACCACCATCGAGCCTTCATCGTCGCACTCCTCCAGGCGGACATCCGCCCTCCTGTGTTGTATGCGATCCGGCGGAAAAAGCGAGCACGGCCCGGCCCGCGTCAACGAAACTCGGCGTACAGCGCGTCGAGATCGAGATGGTCGGCGAACGAGTCGGCCAGCCGCTCGAGCGATGCCTCGCGCAATGCCGGATAGTCGATGCGCTCCGCGCCGTCGAGCCCGGCCCACGCGAGCAGCGCCGCGCATGCGTCGGGCGAGTCGAACAGCCCGTGCACGTAGGTCGCGAGGATCTGGCCATCGGCGGACACCGCGCCGTCCGGGCGTGTGGCGTCGGAGGCGGCGGGTGCGGCGTCGGCTGCCAGCGTCAGCGCGGGCGACGCGAGCGCGGGCCCGTGCGTGTCGCCCATGTGGATCTCGTAGCCGCGCACGGCCGCCCCGCCTGGCAGCGCGAGATGCCCGGTCACGTTCTTCAGCGTCTTGTCGCGCTGCAGGGTCGTGGCGAAATCGAGCAGCCCGAGCCCCGGCACGCTGCCGGGCGCCCCTTCGAGGCCGAGCGGATCGTCGAGCGTGCGGCCGAGCATCTGCATCCCGCCGCAGATGCCGATCACCTTGCCGCCGTAGCGCAGATGGCGACGGATCAGCGTGTCCCAGCCCGCGTCGCGCAGCCATGCGAGATCGCGCTGCACGCTCTTCGAACCGGGCAGGATCAGGAGGTCGGCATCCGGGACGGGGCCGCTCTTCCAGTACGTGAATTCGACCTGCGGATGCGCGCGCAGCGGGTCGAAATCGGTGTGGTTGCTGATGCGCGGCAGCGCCGGCACGACGACGCGCAGCAGGCCGGCATCGCCGCGTGCGGCGGCGCTGCGCGCCTGTGCGGGCAGCATGTCCTCGGCGTCGAGCAGCAGGCCGTGCAGGTACGGCAGCACGCCGAACACGGGCTTGCCCGTCTGCGCACGCAGCCAGTCGAGCCCCGGTTCGAGCAGCTTGACGTCGCCGCGGAAGCGGTTGATCACGAAACCGCGCACGCGTGCGCGCTCGCTGTCCGACAGGCACGCGAGCGTGCCGACGAGGTGCGCGAACACGCCGCCGCGGTCGATGTCGGCGACGAGCACGACCGGGCAGTCGACGCGTTCGGCAAACCCCATGTTCGCGATGTCGCCTTCGCGCAGGTTGATCTCGGCCGGGCTCCCCGCGCCCTCGACGATCACCGTGTCGTAGCCGGCGCGCAGGCGCGCGTACGACTCGAGCACCGCTTCGAACGCGACCGGCTTGTAGCCGTGATACGCGCGTGCATCGAGGTTCATGCGCGCCTTGCCGTGAATGATCACCTGCGCGCCGCGGTCGCTCGTCGGCTTCAGCAGCACGGGGTTGAAATCCGTATGCGGCGCAACGCCCGCGGCCAGCGCCTGCAGTGCCTGCGCGCGGCCGATTTCGCCGCCGTCGGCCGTCACCGCGCTGTTGAGCGCCATGTTCTGCGGCTTGAACGGCGCAACGCGCGCGCCGCCGCGGTGCGCGAGCCGGCACAGGCCCGCGACCAGCGTGCTCTTGCCCGCGTCGGACGTCGTGCCCTGGATCATCAGCGTGCCGCGCGGCCGCGGCTCGGGTGCATTCATCGTGTAAAGGTCGTCGCGAAGCAAAGGCCGCATTATCCCCCGCGCCGGTGTGCCTGCGCCGTTACAATCACGCGATGATTCCGCACGACCTCACCTTCGTCCTCGGCGGCGCACGCTCGGGCAAGAGCGCGCACGCCGAGCGCCTCGCCGCCGACAGCGGCCGCCCCGTCACCTACATCGCCACCGCCACCGCCGCCGATGCCGAATTCGCGCAGCGCATCGCGCACCATCGCGCGCGCCGGCCGGCCGCCTGGGGCTTCGCCGACGCACCCGTCGACCTCGCCGGCACGCTCGCGCGGCTCGACGATCCGCACGCGTGCCTGCTCGTCGACTGCCTGACGCTGTGGCTCACGAACCTGCTGTGCCCGGCCGACGGCGAACCGCTCGACGATGCGCAGTACGCGGCGCAGGTCGACCGGCTCGAGCACGCGTTGCGCGGCGCGCGCGCGAAGGTGATCGTCGTCAGCAACGAGATCGGGCTCGGCGTCGTGCCGCTCGGGTCGGTCACGCGTCGCTACGTCGACGAACTCGGGCGCCTGAACCAGCGTGTCGCCGCGCTCGCGACGCGCGTGACGCTGCTCGTCGCCGGGCTGACGCTCGACCTCAAGACGGGAGCGCCGTCATGCTGATGCTGTCGCTGCCCGTAGTCGCGATGTTCGCGGTTGCGGCCGCGATCATCGACCGCGCGATCGGCGAACCGGCCGGCTGGCATCCGCTCGTCGCGTTCGGCCGCCTCGCCGCGCGCATCGAAGGCGCGCTGAACACGGGCCGGCACGGCCGCGTGATCGGCGTCGCCGCATGGATCGCGGCGGTCGTGCCGCCGGTCGCCGTCGCGGCATGGCTCGCGGCCGTGCTGCCATGGCCGCTCGCGGCCGCACTGCACATCGCCCTGCTGTGGTTCGCACTCGGCGCGAAAAGCCTCGCCGACCACGTCGCGCCGATCGCCGCGGCGCTGCTGCGGCGCGACCTCGGCGCCGCCCGCACGCTCACCGCGCGCATCGTGTCGCGCGACACGAGCGACGCGGACGAAGGCGCGCTGTCGCGTGCGGCCGTCGAATCCGCGCTCGAGAACGGCAACGACGCGATCTTCGGCGCGCTGTTCTGGTTCGTCGTCGCAGGCGGCCCCGGCGCGCTGCTGTTCCGGCTCGCGAACACGCTCGACGCGATGTGGGGCTACCGCACGCCGCGCTTCCTGACCTTCGGCTGGGCCGCCGCGCGCCTCGACGACGCGCTCAACTGGATTCCCGCGCGCCTGACGGCCGCGAGCTACGCGCTGCTCGGCGACACGGCCGCCGCATGGCGCTGCTGGCGCACGCAGGCACGCCACTGGGACAGCCCGAACGCGGGCCCGGTGATGGCCGCCGGCGCCGGCAGCCTGAACGTGCAGCTCGGCGGCCCGGCCGTCTATCACGGCGAGATCGAGGATCGTCCCGCGCTCGGCACCGGCGCGACGGCGAGCGCAGTCCATATCGTCGCCGCGTTGTCGCTCGTCACGCGCACGCTTGCCCTGTGGCTCGCGCTGCTGGTCGCGAGCGGCGCACTCGTCATGGCCACCCATCATGTCTGACACCCGCATCACGCACGGCGGCAACCTGCATGAAGCCGCACGCCGCCACGGCATTCCTTACGACACGTGGCTCGACCTGTCGACCGGCATCAATCCGGTCGGCTATCCGGTGCCGCCCGTCCCGGCCGACGCGTGGCGCCGGCTGCCCGACGACGGCGACGGCCTCGCGGCCCGCGCCGCGCAGTACTACCACGCGCCCGATCCCGCGCACGTGCTGCCGGTGGCCGGCAGCCAGGCTGCGATCCGCGCATTGCCCGCGCTGCTGCCGGCCGGCGACGCCGGCGTCGCGACGCTCGCGTACGGCGAATACGCGCCCGCTTTCGCGCGACACGGCCATCGCGTCGTCGCACTCGACGTCGGCACCGATACGTTGCCTGCAACGCTGCGCCACGTCATCGTCGGGAATCCGAATAATCCGACCGCCGAATTCGTACCGGCCGAACGCCTGCTCGGCTGGCATGCGCAGCTGGCAACACGCGGCGGCACGCTGATCGTCGACGAGGCGTTCGCCGATACGGGCGCGACGCAGTCGCTCGCGCCGCTGGTCGATCGCCCGGGGCTCGTCGTGCTGCGTTCGGTCGGCAAGTTCTTCGGGCTCGCCGGCATCCGCGCAGGCTTCGTGCTCGCGTGCCCCGGCCAGATCGTCGCGCTGCGCGACATGCTGGGCGCCTGGACGGTCGGCGGCCCCGCACGCCATGCGGTCGCCGCGGCGTTCGCCGATCGCGCATGGCAGGCCGCCGCCCGCGAGCGGCTCGCGGCCGACGGCGAGCGGCTCGCCGCACTGCTGCGCGCGCACGGCTTCGCTGCCCGCTCGACGCCGCTCTTCAGCTGGACCGACGACCCGCGGGCAGCGGCACTGCATGCGGCACTCGCGGCACGCGGAATCTGGACGCGATACTTCCCGACACCGTCGAGCGTACGCGTCGGCCTGCCGGGCAGCGAAGCCGAATGGCAGCGCCTCGGCGACGCACTCGCGCACTGCGTGCCGCTGCTGCAACGGGAATCCGCATGATTGCGCGCCTGTTGCGCCGGCTGACACCGGTCGCGATGCTGACCGCACTCGCTCACGCACCGCTCGTCCACGCCGACGTCACGACGCGCGACGACGCCGGCAACACCGTCACGCTGCCGGCACCCGCGCAGCGCGTGATCAGCCTCGCGCCGCACGCGACCGAGCTCGTCTACGCGGCCGGCGGCGGCGCGAAGCTCGTCGGCACGGTCACGTACAGCGACTATCCGCCCGCCGCGCAAGCGATACCGCGCGTCGGCGACAACAAAGCGCTCGACCTCGAGCGGATCGCCGCGCTGAAGCCCGACCTGATCGTCGTATGGCGGCACGGCAACGCCGAGCGGCAGACCGACGCGCTGCGCGCATTGCATATCCCGCTGTTCTTCAACGAACCGAAGCACCTCGACGACGTATCGTCGTCGCTGCGCCGGCTCGGCACGCTGCTCGGCACGCAACCGGCTGCCGACGCGGCCGCGGCCGCCTATACGCGCGACATCGCGGCGTTGCGCGCACGTTATGCCGCGCGGGCGCCCGTCACGATGTTCTTCCAGGTCTGGGACCGGCCGCTGATGACGCTCAATGGCGCGCACCTGATCAACGACGTGATCGAGCTGTGCGGCGGCCGCAACGTGTTCGCATCGCTCCGGCCGCTCGTGCCGACCGTCACCGACGAGGCCGTGCTCGCGGCCAATCCGGAGGCGATCGTGACGACGAGCGCGGGGGCGTCGCGTACGGACGAACCGTTGCCGAGCCTGGCGCGCTGGCGCACGTGGCCCGCGCTGACGGCCGTGGCACGCAACAACCTGTTCGCGATCGACGGCGATCTGCTGACGCGGCCGTCGCCGCGGATCGCGCAGGGCGCGGCCGCGCTGTGCGAGGATCTCGAAACCGCGCGTGGGCGGCGGCCGGCGCGCTGAATTCCGGCGGCTTGAGCGCCCGTCGCGCATCTGAACCCGATGCGTCGGTGTTTGAGACAGATCGACCGCGCGCCGCGTCGTTCAGATGCGGACGCCGGTGCGCCTATTCATCCCAGTGCACCACTTCCCACGGTCCCGTGGCGGCATCCGCGCGCAGCCAGACGACACCACCGGTCGACACCGGCCGCGACAACAGCGTATCGAGCGGCACGCGCAGTACATGCGCCGCGAACGCGCGGATCACGCCCGCATGCGTGACCGCCCATTGCGGCCGGTCGAACTGCGCGACGGCATCGGCCCGCCGGGCGACCCGGGCAGCGAACCGCGCGACGCTTTCGCCGCCATGCGCGCACGCATGCATCAGGTCGGCGGCCCACGCATCGAGTGCCGCGCGGTCGATATCGTCCCAGCGCCGCATCTCCCACGCGCCGAAATCCATTTCCTGCCAGTCCGCATCGCGTTGCAGCGGCACGCCGCATGCCTGCGCGATCCGCTCGGCAACGGACGCGCAGCGCGTCAGCGGGCTCGTCCAGACCTGTTCGGGAAGCGGCCCGCCGAGTACCGACAGATGCGCGCGCACGGCCTGCGCGCCGGCGTCGGCCGGCGCGGCGAGCGGCACGTCGCTGCGTCCGTAGCAGATGCCCGGCTCGACAGCGACGGCCGGATGACGGATCAGGACGACGTCCATCCGAGCACCACGAGATAGATCGCCAGTTCGCACAGCTGTTGCGTGAAGCCGAGACAGTCGCCGGTATAACCGCCGATCCGCTTCACGAAATAGCGGGCTGCCCACGCGCGCACGAGTACGAGCGCCACGCAGGCGGCGACGCCCATGCGCCAGTCGGGCCAGAACAGCCACGGTAATCCGAACAGCGCGGCGACACACGCCGCGCGCGCCCCCATCCGTTGCGCGACCGGTTTCGCCTTGCCTTCGGGCCGCACGTAGTCGAGCGTCATCAGCAGGCTCACGGCCGCCGCGCGGCTCGCCGCGTGCGCGGCGATCATCGTCCATGCGGCACGCAACGGCAGCATCGACGCAAGCGCCTGCCATTTCACGCCGAGCGCGATCACGAGCGCGACCGCACCGAACGTGCCGATCCGCGAGTCGTGCATGATGCGCAGCACGTCGTCGCGCGTATAGCCGCCGCCGAACGCATCGCAGCTGTCGGCGAGGCCGTCCTCGTGGAAGGCCCCCGTTGCGAGCAGCGTGGCGGCCATCGACAGCCCGACCGCGATCGACACGGGCAGCGCGCGCAGCGCGACCAGATACACGAGCGCGCCCCACGCGCCGACGCATGCGCCGACGAGCGGGAAATATCGCGCGGCCTGGTCGAGATCGCCGGCCGCGTAACCGATCGCGCGCGGCACGGGCACGCGCGTGAAGTAGCCGAGCGCGACGAAGAAGTAGCGCAGTTCGGCCCGCACGCCGCGCGCGCGATCAGGCGTCACGATCGTCGACACCGGCGGATTCGAAGCTCGCCATTTCCGTGAGGAACGCGGCAGCCGCACGCACGAGCGGCAGCGCGAGCGCCGCGCCCGTGCCTTCGCCGAGCCGCAGGTCGAGCGCGAGCAGCGGCTTCGCGCCGAAATGCTCGAGCATGCGCCGGTGCCCGGCCTCGTGCGACGTATGCGAGAACACGCAGTAGTCGCGCACGCCGGGTGCGATGCGCTCGGCGACGAGCAATGCGGCCGTCGCGATGAAGCCGTCGACGAGGATCGTCATCCGTTCGCTCGCGGCCGCGAGATACGCGCCCGTCATCATCGCGATCTCGAAGCCGCCGAACGTCGCGAGCACGTCGAGCGGCGCAATCGCGTGCGAGTGCTTGACGAGCGCACGGCCGAGCACCGCGCGCTTGTGCGCGAGGCCCTGGTCGTCGAGGCCCGTGCCGCGCCCGACGCACGCGTCGATCGGCACGCCGAGCAGGCGACTCATCAGGCACGCGGCCGACGACGTGTTCGCGATCCCCATCTCGCCGAAGCCGATCACGTTCGTGCCGAGCGACGCATGCAGGCGCACGCGCGCCGCGCCGGCTGCGAGCGCCGTCATCGCCTCGTCGCGCGTCATCGCAGGTTCCGTCGCGAAGTTGCGCGTGCCGCGCGCGACCGGCAGCGACACCAGGCGGTCGGACAGCGGCAGCGGCGACGCGACGCCCGCATCGACGATCTCGAGCGTGCTCTGCGCGACGCCCGAGAACGCATTGATTGCCGCGCCGCCGGCGAGGAAGTTCGCGACCATCTGTGCGGTCACCGCTTGCGGATAGGGGCTCACGCCTTCGGCGGCAATCCCGTGATCGCCGGCGAACACGATCATCACGGGACGCTGCACGACCGGCCGCTCGGTGTGCTGGATCAGGCCGACCTGCAGCGCGACTGCCTCGAGCTGGCCGAGGCTGCCGGGCGGCTTGGTCTTGTGGTCGATCACATGCTGCAGGCGCTTGCGCAGCACGTCGTCGAGCGGTGCGATCGCGGGCGGGAAGTGGGTCGGGGTCGTCATCGGGAAGCCGTGTCGTGGGCGCGGCGTGCACCGCGCATCGGAAAAGGAAACGTCATTGTCGCTCGGGCCACGCCGGCAGCAGCGCGTCGCGGCCGTTCTCGCGGATCAGCACGAGCGGATAACCGAACGCGTCGCTCGCGCGCTCGGGTGTCAGCACGTCGTGCACGGGGCCGGCCCACGCGTGGCCACGGCCGTCGAGCAACAGCGCATGCGTCGCGAAACGCCGCGCGAGATTCAGATCATGGCACGAGAACAGCACCGTGCGCGGGCCCGCGTCGAGCCAGGCGGCCAGCGCGGTCAGGCAATCGATCTGGTGATGCAGGTCGAGATGCGCGAGCGGTTCGTCGAGCAGCATCAACGGCGCGTCCTGGCACAGCGTCGCGGCCAGCGCGACGCGCTGCCGCTCGCCGCCCGACAGCGACAGCACGTCGCGCGACGCAAGCGCGGTCAGGTCGAAGGTCGCCAGCGCGTCGCGCGCGGCCGCGCGGTCGCCGTCGCGCTCCCAGCCCCAGCCACCGAGATACGGAAAGCGGTTGAGCAACACCGTATCGAACACGGTCGCGCTGAATGCGTCGTGCAGCTGCTGCGGCATCAGCGCGCGGCGCTGCGCGAGCTGCGCGGGCGGCCATGCGGAAAGCGGCCGGCCGTCGATCGCGACGTGTCCGCCGGCCAGCGGCTGCAGCCCCGCGAGGGTCGCAAGCAGCGTCGTCTTGCCTGCGCCGTTCGGCCCGGCGACGCACCAGATCTCGCCCGGACGGAATGCCTGCGTGAAGCCGTCGAGCAGCGTGCGCGCGCCAGCCTTCAGCGTCAGGCCGACGGCCGCGCAGCTCATCTCGTCGCCGCTGGCGCGCAATGCGGCACGGGTCATCGCATCGGCCTCCTGAGCAACATCCACAGGAACACCGGCACGCCGATCAATGCGGTCATCACGCCGACCGGCAGTTGCGCGGGCGCGATCGCGGTGCGTGCGAGCAGGTCGGCGGCCATCACGCCACCGCCGCCCGCGAGCATCGCGGCCGGCAGCAACATCCGCTGGTCGTTGCCGAATGCGAGCCGCAGCGCGTGCGGCACGACGAGGCCGACGAAGCCGATCGTGCCGGCGGTCGTCACTGCGGCCGCGGCGGCCAGCGACGCGACGAGATAGATCCGCACACGCAGGCGCGCGACGGGCACGCCGAGCGCGAGCGCCGTCGCATCGCCGCGCAGCAGCACGTTCAGTTGCGGCGCGGCCGGCAGTGCGATACACGCGGCCAGCAGCAGCGCGCCCCACGCGAACCACGGTGTGCTCACGCCGTTCAGGTCGCCCGTCAGCCAGAAGATGATGCCGCGCAGCCGCGCATCGGGCGCGAGCGACAGCAGCAGCGTGACGAGCGCGCCCCACCCTGCCGCGATCACGACGCCCGTGAGCAGCAGCCGCGGCGACGCATCGCGCGACTCGCCGCGCCCCAGCTCGCGGCGCGCGAGTCCGAGCACGAGCGCGACCGACACGAGCGAGCCGGCGAACGCCGACACATCGACGAGCCACCATGCGCCGCCCGCGATCATCGCGACGAGCGCGAAGCCGGCCGCGCCGCCGGACACGCCGAGCACGTACGGATCGGCGAGCGGGTTGCGCAGCAACACCTGCAACAACGAGCCGGCCAGCGCGAGCAGCGCACCGCACGCGAAGCCCGCGAGCGCGCGCGGCAGGCGCAGCGTGCGGACGATGTCGGCGAACAGCGCGTCGCCGCCATGCGGCACAAGCGACGCGAGCGCCTGCCACGGCGACATCGGCACGCTGCCGATCGACAGCGACGCGACGAACAGCAACGCGACCGCCGCGGCCAATGCGGCCCAGATCGCGGTGGCGCGCGCGGCGCTCATGCGGCCCTCCGCGCGACGGACGACACTGCGCGCATCGGCGCGCTACCGCTGCGGGCCGGGCGCGACATCGGCGCAGTGCAGCGTGTTGCAGGCATACCCAAGCTCGTGATCCTTGCGGTCAGGTGGTCGACGCGCGCGACGACCTTCCGGTGGTCGCCCGGTTCGAGAACGTCATCAAGATGGCAGAAATCGGCGCCGCCGACGATTGGGGTCAGCATCGAAGATCAATCCCGTGAAGCACCGCACGCCCCGCTTCCCCGCAGGCCGCGCATCACGAAGCCCGTGCGGGCTCCCCGCCTCGGCCGGTATCCGGGCTGGCGGCGGTCCGGCTCGCCTTCCCGCGCGAAGACGCGCAGTGGCCCGCGTCCGCATGCGAAACGTGCATGCGGAACGCGCCCGAGCCGGCCTGCGTCATGCAACGCGGCCGCTTACCGTTGCGGGGGCAGCGCAGGTTGGCGGCGTCCTGGCGGAGCCCGCGCCCTGCTTCCCGTTTAACCGCGCGTTGCACGCGCGAGCACCGAGGCGGCGCCAGTTTAGGAGCGGGTCGCACGAGCGTCAAGGAAGCATCCGGACACGCACGTGACGCACCGATTCGCGGCAAGAAGCAGGGGTGTTACGACTGGAAACGTTACAGATGTCGGTTTGCGCGTTATTCCGCGCTAAAATGCTGGGTCTTTAGAGGACGCAGCAAATGCTCAACGAACTCGAAACCCTATCTCAAAATATTGGCCGTCTGATTTCGCTGAACAAGCGCTATCACTCGGAACGGCTCGCGCTCGAGGAGCAGGTCGCGCAATTGCGCGCGGAAGCGGACACGGTCCGCGCGGAACTCGCGCAGCTGCGCGACGAACGCAATGCGCTCGCGGCCGAGCGCGACACGCTGTCGGCGAAGATCGACGACGCCCAGGTGAAACTGAACGCGATTCTCGAAAAGCTGCCGCGCTCGAAGAGCGCGGAGCAAGCCGACAACCAGCTCGACCTGCTCGATGCGCAGGCGCGCACGGATGGCGATGACGCGGCCAGCCACGGAGAACATGCATGAGCACCAAGCAGATCGAAGTCTCGATTCTCGGTCAGCCCTATCGGCTCGCCTGTTCGGCCGAGACCGAAGCGGCGCTGCTCGAAGCGGTCGCACGCGTCGACGCCGAAATGTCGAAAATCCGCTCGAACAGCTCGGTGCGCGGCACCGATCGCATCGCGGTGATGGCGGCGCTGTCCCTCGCATCGGAATTGCTGCGACTGCAAACGAGCGTGCGGCACGGTGAAGCATTTCCGGCCGAGGAAATCCGTCGTACAATGCACCAGATGAACGAACAGCTCGGCGCGGTGCTCGCACAGCACGAGACGCAGTAACGTTTCAAACGATACGTCGATTCCGCTTGATCTCGACGATCAACGGTGGTCAAATTGGCGCATCGAAACACAGTTCAGTCAGCTTCCCTGCCTGGTTCGCCAAGGTCATATATTCCTTGAACCAATGCCATGTGCACGGTTGCGGAAATTTGTAGCACGGGCGCGCGCGTCACTCTGTCTGATGTACCCGAAGTGCTGCTAACTGCGACCAATTCTGAACCTCAGGTTCAGGATGCCGGCCTAGCGGCCAAGGCGGGGGCCTATCCAACGGCATCGGGCAACGCCCGGTGCCGTTTTCTTTTGTAGCAGCCTCTTTCTGCGTCGATCACGACCATGCAATACTGGCTGATGAAGTCCGAACCGGACGAAGCGAGCATCGACGATCTCGCCAACGCACCGCAGCGCTCGCTGCCGTGGACCGGCGTGCGCAACTATCAGGCGCGCAATTTCATGCGCGACACGATGAAGATCGGCGACGGCGTGCTGTTCTATCACTCCAGTTGCCCCGAGCCGGGCATCGCGGGCCTCGCCGAAGTATCGTCGACGCCCTACCCCGATCCCACGCAGTTCGATCCGAAAAGCCCCTATTACGACCCGAAATCGACGCAGGAAGCGCCACGCTGGCTGCTCGTCGACGTGCGCTTCGTGAAGAAGTCGCCGCTCGTGCCGCTCGCCGCGCTGCGCGAACACGACGAGCTCGCCGACATGCGCGTGCTCGCGCGCGGCAACCGGCTGTCGATCACGCCCGTCACGCGGGCGGAATGGCGATTCATCACCGAAAAGTTGATGAAGTAGGCGCGCGCCAAACGTCAAATCCGGTCAGTACGCGTTGCCGTAACGGAACTCGCGAAGCATTCGCGCAGCCTAAGCAACCGCTGTCGGCCAATCGGGCCGGCTGTCGTTTTTTCGTCGCGCGGTACGCCCGCGTCGCGCACGCGTGATCCGCGTGCGCGCCCTCGCACAAGGAGTCCAACAATGACCAAGAAATCCGCACTCGCGCTGTCGCTCGCCCTCGCCGCCGCCGTTCCCGTCGCGCTGACGCTCGCGTCGCCCGCCGCGCACGCGCAGGCGGCGAATCCGCACTTTCCGGAGCCGGCGGGCGTGCTGTCGCTTTCGTCGCAGGCCAGTGCCGACGTGCCGCAGGACATCATCCACATCACGCTGTTCTACGAGCAGCAGGCCAAGGACCCGGGCAGCCTCACCGCGCAGTTGAACCAGCGCGCGGATGCGGCGCTGTCGCAGGCGAAGGGCGTGTCGGGCGTCACCGCGCACACGGGCGCGTTCTCCGTGTATCCGAGCACCGATCGCGACGGCAAGATCTCCGCATGGCGCGGCCGCACCGAGGTCGCGCTCGAATCGCGCGATTTCGCCGCGGCGTCGAAGCTGGCGGGCCAGTTGTCGAACCTGATGCAGGTCGCGAACGTCGAATTCTCGCTGTCGCCGGAAGCACAGCGCACGGCCGAGCAGAAGCTCACGACCGAAGCGATCAAGTCGTTCCGCGCCCGCGCGGACGAAGCCGCGAAGGCGTTCGGCTACAGCAGCTACACGATCCGCGACGTGAACGTCGGCAGCGGCCGCAACGTGCAGCCGTACCCGCGCATGATGGCGATGGCCGCGGCGCCGATGGACAGCGCGAAGATGAGCGCGCCGATCGCGGTCGAAGGCGGCAAGGCCACCGTGTCGGTCACCGTCAACGGCTCGGTGCAGATGAAGTAACGCACATCGCGCAGTCGTCGGAAACGAAAAACGCCGGCCCGAGGGCCGGCGTTTTCATGTGCATCGGGGTGACCGATGCGCGTGCCAGGCGCACGTGCATCGCTACTGCGTCATGCGGCCACCTCATGCAGCCACTTCATGTAGTCACTTCAAGCAGCCGCATTCGCCGCGCGACGCCGATACGCCCAGACCATCATCGCGATACCGGCGAGGATCATCGGCAACGACAGCCACTGCCCCATCGACAGGCCGAGTGCGAGCAGGCCGAGGAAGTCGTCGGGCTCGCGCGCGAACTCGACCGTGAAACGTGCGAGGCCATAACCGATCAGGAACAGCGCGGATATCGCGCCCATCGGCCGCGGCTTGCGCGCGAACAGGAACAGCACGAAGAACAGCGCGATACCTTCGAGCGCGATTTCATAGAGCTGCGAAGGATGGCGCGGCAGCATCTGGTATTGCATGAACACGTCGGCGAGATGCCACTTCTCGACGAGTTCCGGATGTTTCGGCAGCCACGCCGCATCGTCGCGCATCGCGCCCGGGAACAGCATCGCCCACGGCGCCGTCGGATCGGTCACGCGGCCCCACAGTTCGCCGTTGATGAAGTTGCCGAGCCGCCCGGCCGCGAGCCCCAACGGCACCATCGGCGCGACGAAATCGGTGACCTGCAGCCAGTGGCGCTTGCGCTGCCACGCGAACAGCATCATCGCGAGCGTCACGCCGAGGAAGCCGCCGTGAAACGACATGCCGCCTTCCCACACCTTGAACACGTCGAGCGGATGCGAGAAATAGAAATCGGCCTTGTAGAACAGCACGTAGCCGAGCCGGCCGCCGAGCACGGTGCCGAGCACGCCGTAGAACATCATGTCGTCGATGTCCTTCGCGGTCCAGCCCTGCGCCGCGACGTACGGCAGCTTCAGGCGGATCCGGCCGACGACGATTGCCGCGATGAAGCCGACGAGATACATGAGGCCATACCAGCGCACGGCCAGCGGCCCGAGATGGATCGCAACGGGGTCGAAATTCGGGTGAATGATCATGGGTTAGCGAAGAAGTTTTCGAATACGGTACGGCCGTCGCACATGTGCGGCACCGCGCGTTGGACGGGGCGCGCACGCCATCGTTCACGTCACGCGGCAAGACCTTGCGCGCGCACGACGTCGATGAAGCCGGCGAGCACGGGGCTCACGTCGCCGGTGCGCCACACGAGGCCCGTCTCGACGACCGGCGCAGGGCCGGCGAGCGGCCGGTAGACCACGCCGGTGCGCCGCAGGTTACGCAGCGATTGCGGCACCAGTGCGACGCCCATGCCGGCCGACACGAGGCTGACGATCGTCTGCATCTGGATCGCCTCCTGGCCGATGTGGGGGGTTTCCCCCGCCGCGCCGTAGCAGCCCGTAATGATGTCATAAAAGCCGGGCGCCAAACGACGCGGGAAGATCACGAGCGGCAACGCGGCAACCTCGGCGAGCTGCACGGGCGCGTCCTCCGGCGCATCGGATGCCCCGGCCGGCATCGCGACCACCAGCGGTTCGCGCACCACCGGCAGGTACGACAGCCCGGCCGCGTGTCGCGGCGGCACGGGTGGAATCACGAGCCCGGCATCGATGCGCCCGGCGACGAGTTCGTCGATCTGCACGTCGCTCGTCGCTTCCGCAAGTTGCAGCCGCACCTGCGGATAGCGCGCGCCGAACGCACGCAGCAACGACGGCAAGAGCCCGTAGTCGGCGGTCGACACGAACGCGAGCGACAGCGAGCCGGCCTCGCCGCGTGCGAGCCGCCGCGCGAGCGGCGGCAGCGCGTCGGCCGACGCCAGCAGCCGGCGCACGTCCGGCAGCAGCGCCGCGCCGACCGCCGTCAGCGCCACCGAGCGCTTGGTGCGCACGAACAGCGCGACCCCCAGCGCGTCCTCCAGCGCGCGAATCGCCTGCGACAGCGGCGGCTGCGTCATCGACAGGCGCTCGGCCGCGCGGCCGAAATGGCGCTCGTCGGCGACGGTGACGAAATAGCGCCACTGGCGCAGGTCGGGGGTGGGATCGGCCATGCTCGACTCATTCGTAAAACGACTTAATAAGCGACAAATAATATATTGGACATCCGATAACTGAAACTCCATGCTTGGTTGATCCACCCGGCGCACCGGTCGCGCCGGCGTCGCCAAAACAACGATGGAGCTCCCCATGTCGTACAACCGCCGCTCTAAAAACATCACGCAAGGCGTGGCCCGTTCGCCAAACCGGTCGATGTATTACGCCCTCGGCTACCAGAAGGACGATTTCGACAAGCCGATGGTCGGCGTCGCGAACGGCCACTCGACGATCACGCCGTGCAATTCCGGCCTGCAGCGCCTGTCGGACGCGGCCGTGGATGCCGTGAAGGCGGCCGGCGCGAACCCGCAGATCTTCGGCACGCCGACGATTTCGGACGGCATGTCGATGGGCACCGAAGGGATGAAGTACTCGCTCGTGTCGCGCGAAGTGATCGCCGACTGCATCGAGACCTGCGTGCAGGGCCAGTGGATGGACGGCGTGGTGGTGGTCGGCGGCTGCGACAAGAACATGCCCGGCGGCATGATCGCGCTCGCACGCCTGAACGTGCCGGGCATCTACGTGTACGGCGGCACGATCCGCCCGGGCAACTGGAAGGGCCGCGACCTGACGATCGTGTCGTCGTTCGAGGCCGTCGGCGAATTCACCGCGGGCCGGATGTCGCAGGAAGACTTCGAAGGCGTCGAGAAGAATGCGTGCCCGACGTCGGGTTCGTGCGGCGGCATGTACACCGCGAACACGATGAGTTCGTCGTTCGAGGCGCTCGGGATGTCGCTGCTGTATTCGTCGACGATGGCGAACCCCGACCAGGAAAAAGTCGATTCGGCCGCCGAATCGGCACGCGTGCTGGTCGAGGCGGTGAAGCGCGACCTGAAGCCGCGCGACATCATCACGAAGGAATCCATCGAGAACGCGGTGTCGGTGATCATGGCCACCGGCGGCTCGACCAATGCGGTGCTGCACTATCTCGCGATCGCGCACGCGGCCGAAGTCGACTGGACGATCGACGACTTCGAGCGCATTCGCAAGCGCGTGCCGGTGATCTGCGACCTGAAGCCGTCGGGACAATACGTCGCGACCGACCTACACCGGGCCGGCGGGATTCCGCAGGTGCTGAAGATCCTGCTCGATGCGGGGCTGCTGCACGGCGACTGCCTGACGATCACCGGCCGCACGATCGCCGACGAGCTGAAGGACGTGCCGGCCGTGCCGCGCGCGGACCAGCATGTGATCTTCCCGATCGACCGCGCACTGTACAAGGAAGGCCACCTGGCGATCCTGAAGGGCAATCTCGCGGAAGACGGCGCGGTCGCGAAGATCACCGGCCTGAAGAACCCGGTGATCACGGGCCCGGCGCGCGTGTTCGACGACGAACAGAGCGCGATGGACGCGATCCTCGGCGACCGGATTCGCGCGGGCGACATCCTCGTGCTGCGCTACCTCGGCCCGCAGGGCGGCCCCGGCATGCCGGAAATGCTCGCGCCAACTTCCGCGATCATCGGCAAGGGACTCGGCGAATCGGTCGGCTTCATCACGGACGGACGCTTCTCGGGCGGCACCTGGGGCATGGTGGTCGGCCACGTCGCGCCGGAAGCGTTCGTCGGCGGCACGATCGCGCTGGTGCAGGAAGGCGATTCGATCACGATCGACGCGCACCGGCTGCTGCTGCAATTGAACGTCGACGAGGCGGAACTCGCCCGGCGCCGCGCCGCGTGGCGACAGCCGGCGCCGCGCTATACGCGCGGGGTGCTCGCGAAATTCGCGGTGCTCGCACGACCGGCGAACCAGGGGGCGGTCACGGGTTGAAGCAGGGCCGCAAGGCATGCGACCCCGATAAACGAGGCCGCCGGGAACGCGCAAAACGTGCTTCCCCTTTGCTTCTATAATGCGCGGACCATGAAGCCGGCCGTCCCCGCCGGCGGAGAACCGCATGAAACAGACGATATTGCGCGTGCTGCTCGCCACGCTGCTGACCGGCAGCGCGGCGGCGGCGCGTGCCGACCAGACCGACGGGCTCGCGCTGGCGCAGCGCAAGAACTGCATGGCGTGCCATGCAATCGGCAAGCCGCTGATGGGCCCGTCGTTCCACGACATCGCCGGCAAGTACGCGGCGCGCGGCGACGCCGCCGATTATCTGGCGCAATCGATCGTAAAAGGCAGCGTCGGCGTATGGGGCAGCGTGCCGATGCCCGCCAATACGCAACTGACGAGCATCGAAGCCCACACGCTCGCCCAGTGGGTGCTGTCGGTCCGCTGAATCGGATACTCGCGCGGCGTACCCGCGCCGTGTGCAGTGCGCAGCAAGAAGGCGGCCTGGTACTGGCCGCGCCACACCTCTGCGGCGCCTTCGCAAGCCCTTACCGGACCCGCCCCCTCTTTTTCGCCAGCGCGAAAGATCGGCCGTTCAGCCGGAATGACCGACGCGACGGCGGGCGATCTCTTCATCGACCGCATCGCGCACCCAGTCCATCACCTCGGTTTCCAGCGCGAGGGCGACTTCGCGCGTGATCTGGCCGACCAGCCAGGCCGAATGCTCGTGCAGCGCATCGCGACAGCGCGCTTCGATGGCGTCGCGCCCCGCACCGGTCAGATAATTCGTCAGCCGATTGCGCAGCCGTTCGGCGATGTGCTGCGCATCTTCCGGCGTCAGCCCCGCTGCGGCCTGCGCGTCCGGCTGCGGCGCTGCACTCGGCAGGTCCGCCTGCGGCATCGCCGTGCCGGGCGCGTGCGCAACCGCTTCGGGCGCAATCGCGGCGAACGTGTGCGGCGGCAGGTCGTCATCGACCAGCGACGAGCGCAGCGGCGCCGTCATCGCTGCCGCGTCTTCTGCGACCACGTGCTCCGCGGCGCCGGGTTCGGCCGGTGCATCGGTCTCGCCTGCGGCGGCGGCCGTCGCCGCGTCGCCGGGCAACTCGACGGCCGGCACGTGCGGCGTGGGGATGGGCTCGACCACGACGGATTCGGGGTCGGCTTCGGTTTGACGGAAATCAGCCGGCGCCGCACCGGCGGCGCCCGGGGCGATCACGTCGGTTAGCACCGGAATGGCCGCGCTGTCGTGCGGTTGGGGCGCGGCGGACGCGGACGAACGCGCCGACGCCGGCTTGCCCGGCACCAGCACGTCGGTCAGTGTCGGGATCGAGGATGAATCGGCTTCTGTCACGGGAACACTCCGTCGACGGTTGCGGCTAGCCGCCCTGCTTGTAGTTGTTCAGCGCGTAACCGCGGTCGCGGTAGAACCGGTAGCGGTCGCGGCCCGCGGCCAGCTCTTCCGGCGCGTTGCCGACCACTTCGAGCAGGCGCTCGAAGCGGGCGAACTGCGCGGGCACGGTCGCGCCGAGGTTCAGCAGCACGTGATGATGCGGTGCACGATCGAGATCGGCGGCCAGCACGATCGGCGTGCCGGCTGCGTGCTCGCTGTCGACGCCGCAATGCGGGATGAAATCGAGCGGCGAGAACGTCCAGAGCCGCTCGTCGAGCGCGCGCAGGCGCGCGGGCTCGGCGAGCACGACGACCGGCTGCCCGGCCTGATAGGCCTTGCGCAGCAGCCGGCACGCGTACGCGAGCGAATCGCCGACGTTCGAGTGGAAATCGATCCGCGTCATTGCCCGCGCACCCGCAGCGTCGTCAGCCCCGCCATCACTGGCCGGCGCGGTCGATCAGGAACTGCGCGAGCAACGGCACCGGACGGCCCGTCGCACCCTTCGCGGCACCGCCCTTCCATGCGGTGCCCGCGATGTCGAGGTGGGCCCACGGATAGCTCTCGGTGAAGCGCGACAGGAAGCACGCGGCCGTCACGGCGCCGGCCGGGCGCCCGCCGATGTTCGCGAGATCCGCGAAATTCGACTTCAGCTGATCCTGGTACTCGTCGTCGAGCGGCATGCGCCATGCCGGGTCGTTCGCCTCGCGCGACGCGTCGAGCAGTTCGCCCGCGAGCGCGTCGTTCGTCGAGAACAGCCCGCTGTTGTGGCCGCCCAGCGCGATCACGCACGCGCCCGTCAGCGTCGCGACGTCGATCACGGCGGCCGGCTTGAAGCGCTCGGCGTACGTGAGTGCGTCGCACAGGATCAGGCGGCCTTCGGCGTCGGTGTTCAGCACCTCGATCGTCAGCCCCTTCATGCTGGTGACGATGTCGCCCGGCTTCGTCGCATTGCCGCCCGGCATGTTCTCGCAGGTCGGCACGATCGCGACGACGTTGATCTTCAGGCCCATCTCGGCGACCGCACGCATCGTGCCGAGCACCGAGCCCGCGCCGCACATGTCGTACTTCATCTCGTCCATGCCCTCGCCAGGCTTCAGCGAGATGCCGCCCGTGTCGAACGTGATGCCCTTGCCGACCAGCACGACCGGCGCGGCCTTCGCGGCGGCGCCCTGGTAGTGCAGCACGATGAACTGCGGCGGCTCGACCGATGCGCGCGCGACCGACAGGAACGACCCCATCTTCAGCGCCTGGATCTGCTTGAGCCCGAGGACTTCGGCCTTCAGGCCCCAATCCTTCGCGATCTTCTTCGCGGTGTTGCCGAGATAGGTCGGCGTGCAGACGTTGCCGGGCAGGTTACCGAGGTCGCGGGTGAGATCCATCCCGTTCGCGAGCGCGACGGCCTGCTTGATCGCGACCTTCGCGGCCTTTTCGTCCGCCGGGTCGACGCTGAACACGACGCGCTTGAGCGTGTGCGACGCCGGTTCCGGCTTGCTCTTCATCTGCGTGAAGCGGTAGGTCTCGTTGCGCAGCGCGAGGATCGCGGCGCGCACGCCCCAGTCGGAGCTGCGCTCGTCGACCGGCAGTTGCGCGAGCGAGAACGTGACCTGGACGACCTTGGTCGCCAGCAGCGCGCGCCAGGCGGTCGTCGCCGCATCGTTATAGGCTTTCTGATTGAAAGCATCCTGCTTGCCGAGCCCGACGAGCAGCACGCGCGACGCGCCGATGCCCGACACTTCGTGCAGGAACAGCGTCTTGCCGCGCTTGCCGTCCATGTCGCCGGCCTTCACCACGCGCGAGATCAGTCCCTTGGTGGCCGTGTCGATGTCGAGCGCCGCGCCCGACAGGGTCTGCGCCTCGAAGATGCCGAGCACGATGCAGTCGGACTTCCCGGTCAGGAACCCCTTGGCCTCGCCTTTGCTCCAATCACAGCCTTTTATGCTAAAGTCCATCGCGCTTGTCCTCGGATAAAATCTGGGCTAAGGATGAAAGCCGCAATTATCCGCTATTTTTCCCGTGGCGGCGCGAGCGCTCCACCACGCGTGCGCAGCCTCCCGCCCTCTTCTCATCAAGAATGATCTTCGAACGCTCCCTCCAGCGCGAGCTTGCGTATACGGCTGGCGCCGTGTTCATGGTGCTGCTCACGATCATGCTCACGACGATGATGATTCGCATCGTCGGCTACGCCGCGTCCGGCGAAATCGATCCGCGGGACGTGCTCGTGCTGATCGGCCTGACCGTGATCGGCTACCTCGCCGTGATGCTCGTCGTCACGCTGTTCGTGTCGATCCTGTTCGTGCTGACCCGGTGGTACCGGGACTCCGAAATGGTGGTGTGGCTCGCGTCGGGCGTGAGCCTCACGCGCCTCATCAAGCCGATCGGCGTGTTCGCCACGCCGATCATCCTGCTGATCACCTTCTTCGCGTTCGTCGGCTGGCCGTGGTCGAACCAGCAGAGCAAGATGATCCGCGCGCGCTTCCAGCAGCGCGACGAAATCTCGCTGCTCGCGCCGGGCCAGTTCCGCGAATCGGCCGCGAACCATCGCGTGTTCTTCATCGAGAAGATGTCGCCGGACCAGAGCAAGGTCCAGAACGTCTTCGTCACGTCGACGGAAAACGGCAAGGTCAACGTGGTCGTGTCGCAAACGGGCCATACGGAAACCTCGAAGGACGGCGATCGCTTCGTCGTCCTCGAGGACGGCCGCCGCTACGACGGCACGCCCGGCCAGCCGAACTTCAAGATCATGGAGTTCGAGCGCTACGGCGTGAAGATCACGAGCAAGCCGGTCACCAACGTGCAGACCACCAACAGCACGCCCACGCCCGACCTGCTGCGCAACCCGACGCGCGACAATCTCGCGGAATTCGCGTGGCGCGCGGGGCTGCCGCTGATCGCGATCAACCTGATGGTGCTCGGCATCCCGCTGTCGTACCAGAACCCGCGCCGCAGCCGCACGATCAACCTCGTGATGGCCGTGCTGATCTACCTCACGTACTCGAACCTGCTGAACGTCGTGCAGGCGCAGATCGAGCAGGGCAAGATGTCGTTCGGCGTCGGCCTGGTCGGCCTGCACCTCGTCGTCGCCGCGATCGTCGCGTTCATCTTCTGGTTGCGCGTGCGCAATCGTCCGCTGTTTACACGCGCGCTGTTCGGCCGCTCGGGAGCATGATCGATGCGGCTCTATGAAAAGTACTTCGCGCGACAGATCTACGTCACGTTCGTCTTCATCCTGTTCGCGTTCTCGGGCCTGTTCTTCTTCTTCGACCTGATCAGCGAACTGAACTCGGTCGGGCACGGCAACTACAAGTTCGGCTACGCGGTGCTGCGCGTCGCGCTGCAGACCCCGTCGCGCTTCTACGAGATCATCCCGGTCGCCGCGCTGATCAGCGCGATCTACGTGTTCGCGCAGATGGCCGCGAACTCGGAATTCACGATCTTCCGCGTGTCGGGTCTCGCGACCAACCAGGCGCTGCGCTCGCTGCTGAAGATCGGCATTCCGCTCGTGATCGTCACCTACCTGATCGGCGAATTCGTCGGCCCGTACGCCGATCAGTTGTCCGAGCGCGTGCGGCTGCAGGCGCTCGGCGCATCGGTGTCGTCGAACTTCCAGTCGGGCGTGTGGGTGAAGGACACGCTCGCGGCCCGCGAAAACGGCGAGCAGGTCACGCGTTTCGTCAACGTCGGCAGCCTGTCGCCCGACTCGACGATCAGCAACGTGCGCATCTACGAATTCGATTCGAAGTTCCAGCTCCAGAACGTACGGATCGCGCAGACGGGACGCTACGAGCCGCCCGGCCACTGGCTGTTGAAGGGCGTCTCCGAGACCGAGCTGACGCCGATCAAGCCGATCAGCGGCCAGCCGGCCGACGCGCTCAACCCGGTGTACCGGTCGCAGCAGGTATCGCTGCCCGAATACCGGCTGCGTTCGGACCTGACGCCGCAGATCCTGTCGGTGCTGCTCGTGTCGCCGGAGCGCATGTCGATCATCAACCTGTTCCGCTACATCCAGCATTTGCGCGAGAACCAGCAGGACACGCAGCGCTACGACATCGCACTGTGGCGCAAGCTGCTGTATCCGTTCGCCGTGTTCGTGATGCTCGTGCTGTCGCTGCCGTTCGCCTACCTGCACACGCGGGCGGGCGTGGTCGGCGTGAAGGTGTTCGGCGGCATCATGCTCGGCATGAGCTTCCAGCTCCTCAACACGCTGTTCTCGCACATCGGCACGCTGAACACGTGGCCCGCGCCGCTCACTGCCGCGACGCCGGGCCTGATCTATCTCGCGCTCGGCCTGTTCGCGCTCAAGTGGGTCGACCGGCACTGAGCGCCGCGTCATGACGGAGGCTTCGACATGAGTTCGCACGGCATCGTCCTGTTCGGCCACGGCGCCCGCGACCCGCGCTGGGCCGAGCCGTTCGAGCGGCTCGCCGCGCGGCTGCGCGGCGCCGCCTCCCCCGCGGCCCACGTGTCGCTCGCGTTCCTCGAACTGATGACGCCGACGCTCGGTGACGCGGTCGCCGCGCAGGTCGCGGCCGGCTGCTCGCACATCACCGTGGTGCCCGTGTTCTTCGGCCAGGGCGGCCATGTCCGCCGCGATCTGCCGCAACTCGTCGATGCGTGCCGCGCCGCGCATCCGGGCATCGAGATCCGCTGCGCGACGGCCGTCGGCGAAGACGACGGCGTGCTCGACGCGATCGCGCGCTACTGTATCGACCAGATCGATAGCAACGCGTGAGCCGCGCGGTTAGCGTTTAGCGTGCACAAAGAAAAAGCGCCGGCTTGATGAAGCCGGCGCTTTTTTGTTTCGGACTGCGGCGGGATCCCGCTCAGGCCGCCCCGCTCAGGCCGCATTTCGCAGCGAATCGCCCTCTTTCGCCTGTCCGGCCCGCTCGGCGAACGCATCGCCGATCATCAGCAGGCTCGGTTCCGCGGGATCGAGCCACGCCTGCGCGTCGCCCGCCGCCATCTGCGCGAGCGTCAGCGTCAGCGTGCGCTCGCGCGCGGTGCTGCACGCCTCGACGATCGCCACGGGCGTCGCCGGCGCACGGCCTGCGTCGATCAGTTCCTGCGCGATGCCGGGCGCGCTGTCGCGGCCCATGTAGTACACGATCGAATCGGCGCGCGCGGCTTCGCGAATCTCGTCGCTGCCCGGCGCGCGGCTGTGCGTCGCGAACGCGACGCTGCGCGACACGCCGCGCAGCGTCAGCGAACGCTTCAGCGTCGCCGCGCCGGCCAGTGCCGCGGTGATGCCCGGCACGACCTCGTAGTCGATGCCGGCTGCTTCCAGCGCGCGCATCTCCTCCTCGGCACGACCGAACAGCATCGGGTCACCGCCCTTGAGCCGCACGACGCACGCGTGCTCGCGCGCCGCATCGACGATCTGCTTGTTGATGAAGTGCTGCGCGGTCGAGCGCTGCCCGCAGCGCTTGCCGACCGCTATCCGGCGCGCGTTCGGCGCGTAGTCGAGCATCGCGGGCTCGACGAGCGCGTCGTGCAGCACGACGTCCGCCTGCGCGAGCAGCCGCGCGCCGCGCACCGTGATGAGGTCCGCCGCGCCCGGCCCTGCTCCGATCAGATACACCTTGCCCATGTTTGTCGCTTCGCTTCGTCCGTGCGGACGTTTGCCTACGGCCCGCGCCGCCGTGCGGCGGCGCGGTTTGCCGCGCAGATTGACGATTACGCCGAGAACGCCCGGATCATGCCCGCGGCGACCGTGTGATGCGTCGCCTCGTCGATCAGCACGAACGCACCGGTACCCGGATGCGCGTCGTACGTGTCGCAGACGATCGGCTTCTGCAGCGTCAGCGCGACACGGCCGATGTCGTTCATCTTCAGGTCGTGACGGTCGGTCGCATGCGACAGCGTGTGCACGTCGAGCACCTGCTTGACGCCGCCGATCTTCGCGAACACCGTGCTGGTGGTCTGCTTCAGCAGGTACTTGCGCTGCGGCGACAGCGGCGTCTCGTCGAACCAGCACAGATCGGCTTCGAGCTTCTTCGCCGGTGCAACCGGCTCGCCGGAGGTGACGAACATGTCGCCGCGCGACACGTCGACATCTTCCGCGAGGCGGATCGTCACGGTCTGGCCCGCGAACGCGTGCGCGACCGACGCGGTGCCGCCCGGCACCGGCGCGACGATCTCGGCGACCGTTGCCGTGCGGTTCGACGGCAACACGGCGATCTCGTCACCGACCTTCACTTCGCCCGACTCGATACGGCCCATGTAGCCGCGGAAATCGTCGGCCGAGCTACCGTCCTGGCGCGCAACCCACTGCACCGGGAAGCGCAGCGCGTCATGCGCCTGCGTCTCGACCGGCAGCGATTCGAGCACGTCGAGCAGCGGTTCGCCCGCGTACCACGGCATGCGTTCGCTCGCGCCGACGATGTTGTCGCCCTTCAGCGCCGACACCGGCACGAAGCGCACGTCGGTGAGGCCGAGCTGCTTCGCCAGCGTGACGTACGCGTCGCGGATCTCGTTGAAGCGCGCTTCGCTGTAGTCGACGAGGTCCATCTTGTTGATCGCGACGATCACGTGCTGCAGCGCGAGCAGCTTGACGATCGCGCTGTGACGCTTGGTCTGCGGCAGCAGGTCGGCGACGCCGTTCTCGACCGTCACGCGCGTCGCGTCGATCAGGATGATCGCCGCGTGCGCGGTCGATGCGCCCGTCACCATGTTGCGCGTGTACTGCTCGTGGCCCGGCGTATCGGCGATGATGAACTTGCGCTTCGCGGTCGCGAAGTAGCGGTACGCGACGTCGATCGTGATGCCCTGCTCGCGCTCGGCTTCGAGACCGTCGGTCAGGAGCGCGAGGTCGAGCTCGTCGCCGACCGTGCGCTTGTTCTTCGCGCGCGACAGCGCGGACAGCTGGTCGGACAGCACGGCCTTGCTGTCGTACAGCAGGCGGCCGATCAGCGTGCTCTTGCCGTCGTCGACGCTGCCTGCGGTGATGAAGCGCAACACGCCGAGGTCTTCGGTGTTCTCGATGATGCTCATGATGTGAATGTCCTCGTGTGCTTCAGAAATAACCTTGCTTCTTGCGCTGTTCCATCGCGGCTTCGGACGCCTGGTCGTCCATCCGGGTCGCGCCGCGCTCGGTGATCTCGGTCACCGCCGTCTCGGCGATGATCTTCTCGACGTCGTCCGCGTCGCTCTCGACCGGGCACGTGCAGCTGATGTCGCCCACGGTACGGAAGCGCACCTGCGCGAGCTCGCTCGTCTCGCCGTCACGCATCGGCGTGAGCGGCGTGACCGGCACGAGCAGGCCGTTGCGGCGCACGATCTCGCGCTGGTGCGCGTAGTAGATCGACGGCAGTTCGAGGTTCTCGCGCGCGATGTACTGCCACACGTCGAGTTCCGTCCAGTTCGAGATCGGGAACACGCGCAGGTGCTCGCCGTTGTGCAGGCGGGCGTTGTACAGGCTCCACAGTTCCGGGCGCTGCGCCTTCGGATCCCACTGGCCGAATTCGTCGCGGAACGAGAAGATCCGCTCCTTCGCGCGTGCCTTCTCTTCGTCGCGGCGCGCACCGCCGATCAGCGCCGTATAGCCGTGCTGTTCGATCGTCTCGAGCAGCGTGACGGCCTGTGCGGCGTTGCGCGAATCGGTTTCGCGGCGCAGCACGACCGTGCCGCGCTTGATCGAATCCTCGACGTGACCGACGACCAGCTCGGCGCCGAGTTCTTTCGCGCGGCGGTCGCGGAAGTCGATCACTTCTTCGTAGTTGTGGCCCGTGTCGATGTGCACGAGCGGGAACGGCAGCGTCGTCTTGCGGTTCGCGCCGAGGCCGAACGCCTTCAGCGCCAGGTGCAGCACGACGACCGAATCCTTGCCGCCCGAGAACAACAGCGCCGGCTTGCTGCATTCGGCGACCAGTTCGCGCAGGATGTGGATCGACTCGGCTTCGAGCCAGTCGAGGTGGCCCATGCGGTTGTCGGCACCGGCGGGCGGGGCAAAGGCGGATTGCTCGAGCGTCGTGCTCATGATTTCAGTCCTTCTCTTCTGGGTTCGTGCCGCCCGCTGTCGCGGGCGGCGCAATATTCAGTTTCTTGTCAGGCTTTCAGTGCGTGGCGCCGGCAACGGCGTCCGCGGGAATCGGCGTGATCGTGATGTGCAGGCCGCATTCCTTCGTGTCGCGCGACTCCCACCACCAGCGGCCCGCGCGGCTGTCCTCGCCGGGGCGGATCGCCCGCGTACAGGGCTCGCAGCCGATGCTCGGGTAGCCGCGCGCATGCAGCGGGTTCACCGGCACGTCAAACGCGTTAAGGTACGCCCACACGTCGCTTTCCGTCCAGTCGGCGAGCGGGTTGTACTTCGCGATCCCGCGCGCTTCGTCCTGCTCTTCCTCGTGCAGCTCGGCACGCGTGACCGACTGCTCGCGGCGCTGGCCCGTGACCCATGCCCCGACGTCGGCCAGCGCGCGATTCAGCGGCTCGACCTTGCGGATGTGGCAGCACGACTTGCGCAGCTCGACGCTTTCGTAGAACGCGTTCAGGCCGTGCTCGGCGACGTACTGGTCGACCGCGTCCTGCCGCGGGTGAAACTGCTCGATCTCGTAGCCGTAGCGCTCGCGCACGCGGTCGATCATGCCGAGCGTTTCCGCGTGCAGTCGGCCCGTGTTCAGCGAGAAGATGCCGATCCGGACGCCCTTCGACAGGATCGCGTGCGTCAGCAGCATGTCTTCCGCCGCGAGACTGCTCGCGAACTTCACCTTCTCGTGACGCGCGCCGATCTGCGCGAGCAGCGCGTCGAGGCGCTCGACCTTCGCGGCGAGTTCCGGGCTCAGCGCGGTGGCGGCGGCGGTGCTCATGCGCCCACCTTCGCTTGCGCCACGCCGGCCGCCGCGGCGCGGCGGCGGAACAGCGGTTCGGGCTGGTCGAACGCGCCCTGATAACGCTGCGTGAATTCCGTGAACGCGTTCAGCGCGTCGTGGATGTCCTTGTCGGCGCGCACCGCGAATGCGTCAAAGCCGCAACGCGACATGTACAGCAACTGGTCGCGCAGCACGTCGCCGATCGCGCGCAGTTCGCCCGTCCAGCCGTGGCGCTCGCGCAGCAGGCGCGCGATGCTGTAGCCGCGGCCGTCCGCGAAGCGCGGGAAGTCGACGGCGACCAGCGAAATCGCGCCGAAGTCGGCCACGAGATCGGCCGGCTCGCTGTCCGGGGCGAGCCACACGCCGAGCTCGTCCTTCGTCTTCGCGGCGACGAGCGCCGCGCGCTCGGCCTGCCACAACGCGAACGGCACCAGCACCTTGCCGGCCGGCAACGCGTCGACCGCGGGCAGTGCACCGTCTTCCGCCGCGCGCACGACCTGCCATGCATCGTCGATCACTGCGCGGTTCTTGATAATCGAAGCCATCTGCTAATTCCTTCTACCCGGTTGGTTACGCGTTCACTGCCTGGCGCGCCGCATACACGCGCTCCTTGAACGGCGCGATGCCGATGCGGTCGTACGTGTCGACGAAGCGCTCGCCGTCGACGCGCGATTCGACGAACGTGTCGATCAGCTTCGCGATCACGTCGGGCACTTCCTCCGCCGAGAACGACGGCCCGATCACGCGGCCGAGGCGCGCGCCGTTCCGGCCCGTGCCCTGCTCGCCGCCGAGCGACACCTGGTACCACTCGGCGCCGTCCTTGTCGACGCCGAGGATGCCGATGTTGCCGACGTGGTGGTGACCGCACGAGTTCATGCAACCGGAAATGTTCAGCGACAGGTCGCCGAGGTCGTACACGTAGTCCAGATCGTCGAAACGCTGCTGGATCGCCAGCGCGATCGGGATCGACTTCGCGTTCGCGAGCGAGCAGAAGTCGCCGCCCGGGCACGCGATGATGTCGGTCAGCAGGCCGACGTTCGGCGTCGCGAAACCGGCCGCCTTCGCCTTTTCCCACAGCGCGAACAGGTCGCGCTTCTTCACGTTCGCGAGAATCAGGTTCTGCTCGTGCGACACGCGCAGCTCGCCCAACGAATACGCGTCCGCCCAGTCGGCGACCAGATCCATCTGCGCGTCGGTCGCGTCGCCCGGGGCCACGCGGTGGTCCTTCAGCGACAGCGTGACGGCCGCATAGCCCGGCACCTTGTGCGGCGCGACGTTACGCTCGACCCAGCGCGCGAACGCCTTGTTCTCGAGCAGGTGCTGTTCGAACGACGCGTCGGTGTCGGCCAGCTTCTCGTAGACGGGCGGCTGGAAGTACTGCGACACGCGGTCGATTTCGGCCTGCGTGAGCGTCGACGGGCCGTCCTTCAGGTGCTGCCATTCTTCCTCGACCTGCTGCGCGAACTTCGCCGGCGACAGCGCCTTCACGAGGATCTTGATGCGCGCCTTGTACAGGTTGTCGCGGCGGCCGTAACGGTTGTACACGCGCAGCACGGCTTCGCAGTACGTGAGCAGGTGCTGCCACGGCAGGTCTTCCTTGATCACCGCGCCGACGATCGGCGTACGGCCGAGGCCGCCGCCCGCGAGGATGCTCGCGACCACCTCGCCCTGCGCGTTCTTCTTCAGGTACACGCCGAGGTCGTGGATCTGCACGGCCGCGCGGTCACGCTTCGAGCCCGACACCGCGATCTTGAACTTGCGCGGCAGCCACGCGAATTCGGGGTGGAACGTCGACCACTGGCGCAGGATCTCGGCCCACGGACGCGGATCGATCTCCTCGTCCTGCGCGACGCCGGCGAACTGGTCGGCCGTGATGTTGCGGATGCAGTTGCCCGACGTCTGGATGCCATGCATCTGCACCGACGCGAGCTTCGCGAGGATTTCGGGTGTGTCTTCCAGCTCGATCCAGTTGAACTGGATGTTCGAGCGGGTCGAGAAATGGCCGTAGCCGCGGTCGTGTTCGCGGGCGATGCGCGCCAGCATCCGGAGCTGGTCGCTGCGCAGGTTGCCGTACGGAATCGCGATGCGGTGCATGTACGCGTGGCGCTGCATGTACAGGCCGTTCTGCAGACGCAGCGGACGGAATTCGTCTTCGCTCAACTCGCCCGACAGCCGGCGGCGCACCTGATCGCGGTACTGCGCGACTCGCTCGTCGACGATCGTCTGGTCGTATTGGTCGTACTGATACATTCGGGGACCCCAGGGTTTTCGTGGTGACTGCGCGACGTCCTAGCCACGTCGCGCCCGAATCTCCGTTCCGTCGTCACCGCCGCCAACCGCTGCCGGCTGGATTGCTAATGACGAAAACAGATATCCATATTTGAAAAACTCCGGTGAATCGTAATAAACTCGCCTTATATTTCAAACGACTAAAAAATTCTGTTGATATGCGGAAGGGTTATAAATGAACCTGCACCAATTTCGCTTCGTGCGCGAGGCCGTCCGGCAGAATTTCAACCTCACCGAGGCCGCCAAGGCGCTCTACACGTCGCAACCGGGGGTATCGAAGGCGATCATCGAGCTCGAGGACGAGCTGGGCGTCGAGATCTTCACGCGGCACGGCAAGCGCGTGCGCTCACTCACCGAGCCGGGCCGGATCATCCTCGCGTCGGTCGAGCGGATTCTCCAGGAAGTGGAAAGCCTTAAAAGGGTCGGGAAGGATTATGCAGCGCAGGACCAGGGCAACCTGACCATCGCGGCGACCCACACGCAGGCCCGCTACTCGCTGCCGGCCGCGATCGCCGAGTTCAAGAAGCGCTTCCCGAAGGTGCACCTGTCGATCCTGCAAGGCAGTCCGACGCAGGTGGCCGAGATGGTGATCCACGACCAGGCCGATCTCGCGATCGCGACCGAGGCGATCTCCGACTACAAGGAGCTCGTGTCGCTGCCCTGCTTCCAGTGGCATCACGCGGCCGTCGTGCCGGCCGACCACCCGTTGCTCGAACGCAAGCCGGTCACGCTCGACGATCTCGCCCAGTACCCGCTGATCACGTACGACGACGCGTTCGCGGGCCGCAAGAAGATCAACCATGCGTTCGCGCTGCGCGGGCTGTCGCCGGACATCGTGCTCGAGGCGATCGACGCCGACGTGATCAAGACCTACGTCGAACTCGGCCTCGGCGTCGGGATCATGGCCGACATCGCGTTCAATCCCGAGCGCGACCGCAACCTGCGGCTGATCCCGGTCGGCCACCTGTTCGGCAGCAACGTGACGCGTGTCGCGCTCAAGCAGGGCGCCTACCTGCGCAGCTATGTGTATACGCTCGTCGAACTGCTGTCGCCGACGCTGAACCGCAAGCTGATCGAACAGGCGCTCAAGGGCGAATCCGAATCGTACGAGCTTTGACCGGCCTGTATAAACACAGGGGCGCGAATCCGAACCGCGCCCCTTTTCGTTGCCCGACGGAGAATCCCGCATGACGCTTCCCGCCCTGTTGCGCCGCGCCGCCGCCGGCGCGCTCGCGCTCGCCTGTGCCGCCGCCCATGCCGACCTGAAGGTCGGCGTCGACCTGTCGTCGACCGGCCCGGCCGCCGCGATCGGCATCACGAGCAAGAACGCCATCCTGATGTGGCCGAAGACGATCGCCGGGCAGCCGGTGCAGGTGACGGTGCTCGACGACGCGTCCGACCCGGGCACCGCCGTGCGCAACATCCGCAAGCTGGTCGACGAGGATCACGTCGACGTCGTGGTCGGGCCGAACATCACGCCGGCCGCGCTCGCGGCGCTCGACGCGGTCGCGGCCGGGCAGACGCCGATGATCACGCTGGTCGGCTCCGGCGCGATCGTCGAGCCGCAGGAAGGCGCGCGGACCTGGGCGTTCAAGATGGCGCAGAGCGACCGCGCGATGGCCGACGTGATGACGCGCTACATGGCGAACCACGGCGTGAAGACGGTCGGTTTCATCGGCTTCGCGGACAGCTACGGCGACAGCTGGCTCAACGAGTTCACGCGCTTCGCCGACCTGCGCAAGATCCGCGTCGTCGCGACCGAGCGCTACAACCGCACCGACGCGAGCGTCACGGGCCAGGCATTGAAGCTGATCGCGGCGAAACCCGACGCGATCCTGATCGCGGGCTCGGGCACGCCGGCCGTGCTGCCGCAGCGCACGCTGATCGAGCGCGGCTACAAGGGCCCGGTCTACCAGACGCACGGGATCGCGACGCCGGAATTCATCAAGCTCGGCGGCAAGGACGTCGACGGGACGCTGTTCCCGACCCAGCCGGTGGTCGTCGCGCGCACGCTGCCGGCCGATCATCCGGCCCGCAAGGCCGCGCTCGCGTTCGTCGACGCGTACGAGGCGAAATACGGCGCCGGCACGGTCACGCAGTTCGCGGGCGACGCGGCGGGCGTCTACCCGCGCCTTGCCGATGCGGTCGGCCGCGCGCTGAAGGCCGCTCAGCCCGGCACGCCCGCGTTCCGTGCGGCGCTGCGGCGCGAACTGGAACGCGCGCACGAGCTCGTCGTGCCGAACGGCGTCGTCAATACCAGCGACAAGGATCATGTGGGGCTCGATCAGCGCGCGAGCGTGATGGGGATCGTCAAGCAGGGCCGGTTCGTCTACCTGAGCCAGTGACGTGCGCGACCGGCACCGGGGCAGCTTGCCCGGCGTCGGGATTTCAGACATAATCCGCGTTTCGCCGCGCACAATCGCATGCGCGGCCAGGATCAAGCCCAGGTGGTGAAATTGGTAGACGCAGGGGACTCAAAATCCCCCGCCGCAAGGCGTGCCGGTTCGATTCCGGCCCTGGGCACCAGTATTTCGCAGCGTCGTGCGCTGCATCTGTCGAAACCCGCGCAAGCTCGCCGCTTCGCGGGTTTTTTGTTTTTGCCGCACGCGCCGCAACGCGCGCCCCCGCGCAACAGTCCAAGCATCATGAGGATGCGCGGCACGGAGGCACGCCATGTCCATGCGCACGATTTCATCCCCGCTCCGCAGCCGCGTGCTCGCCGTGGCGCTCGTGCTCGTGCTGGGCGGATGCGACGTCCTGACCGCGCCGCCGGTGCCTGACTGGCCGGGCCCGCACGCACCGTATCCGTTCCCGGACAACATCCCGCATCGCACCGAATGAAGCGCCGGCCGTGCCTCGCGCTCAGGCCATCAGTTCGCGAACGAAGTCGAGAAACACCCTCACCTTCGCCGAGACGAGGTTTGACGCGTGGTGATACGCGTAAAGCGGAAACGTCTCGTCCGCCCATTCCGGCAACAGCAGCACCAGCCGCCCTTCAGCCAGGATGTCTCGCGCATAGAGTTCCAGTAATTGCGCAATCCCCGCGCCGCCCAGGCACGCACCGAGCAGCATGCCCGTATCGTTGACCATCAGCCGGCCGGCGGCATCGAACGGCACCACTTCCTTGCCGCGATGGAATTCCCATTCGAATGGCCGTCCCGTCACCGGGTCGCGGATCAGCACGCAACGGTGCCCGTCCGCGAGGTCCCGCGGATGCCGCGGTTCGCCATGACGCGCGACATAGGCTGTCGACGCGCAGGTGAGCACACGCGTTTCCAGCAGCAGCCGCGCACGATACGACGACGGTTCCGGGATGCCGAATCGCACGGCCACGTCGAACCCGTCGGCGACGAGGTCGCCCATCCGGTCGCGCACGCTGATCTCGACGGACAGGTCGGGGAAGCGGTCGAGAAACCCGGCCATCTTCGGCGCCAGCACGTAGTGCCCGAAGGTCGCGTCGACATTGACGCGCAGCCGCCCCCTGACACGCGCCTTCGACTGGCCGGCGTCGATCGCCGCCTCCTCGATGCCGGCCAGCAGCGGCGCGACCGCCTCATAGAAACGCCGGCCCTCGTCGGTCAGCGTGATCGCGCGCGCCGTGCGGTTGAAGATCCGGATGCCGACGCGCTCTTCCAGCCGGGCGACGGCACGGCTCACCGCCGGCTGCGTCAATCCCATCGCCTCGCCGGCGCGCGCGAAGGTGCCGGCCTCGATCACCGCGGAGAGCACGCCGATACCGCTCAAAAGCCTGCTGTCGAATGCCATAAGACATACTTTTAGTCATTATTGATCTTCCGATTATTCATTATTTTTATTGACCGAGGAAGCCTACATTAGTCCTGTCGCCGGATCGCACGGCACTCACAAACCAAGGAGCAGGACATGAGCACATCGGAACAGGTCGCCCTCGTCACGGGTTCGTCGCGCGGCATCGGCGCGGAAATCGCGCGCCAGCTCGCCCGGGACGGCTTCCGGGTCATCGTCAACTATGCAGGGAGCGCCGGCCCGGCCCGCGAAGTGGTCGACGCGATCGTCGCCGACGGCGGCCATGCCGTCGCGGTGCAGGCGAACGTCGCCGACCCGGCGGCCGTGGCCGCACTGTTCGACGCCGCGCAACATGCATTCGGCGGCGTGGATGTCGTGGTCAATTCCGCGGGCGTGATGAAGCTGGCGACCATCGCCGACTGCGACGATGCGCTCTTCGACGAAACGATCGCCACCAACGTGAAAGGCACGTTCAACGTATGCCGCGAAGCGGCCAGGCGGGTGCGCGACGGGGGACGCATCATCAACCTGTCGACCAGCGTGATCGGCATGCGCATGCCGACTTACGGCGTGTACGTCGCCAGCAAGGCGGCAGTCGAAAGCCTGACGCAGGTGCTCGCGCAGGAAATGCGCGGGCGCGGCGTCCGCGTGAATGCCGTCGCGCCGGGACCGGTCGCGACCGAGTTGTTCCTGCAGGGCAAGAGCCCCGAACTCGTCGATCGGCTCGCGAAGCTGAACCCGCTCGAGCGGCTCGGCCAGCCCGACGACATCGCGCGCGTCGTCGCATTCCTCGCCGGCCCCGACGGCGCGTGGGTCAACGGCCAGATCCTGCGCGCCAACGGCGGCATGTGCTGACGGGCCGCCTGCCTCGCCCCCCGCTTACCGGAGATCGATCATGAAGGAAGTCATTCTGGTCACGGGTGCGTCCAGCGGCTTCGGCCTGCTGACGGCCCAGGCGCTCGCCCGCGCCGGCCACACCGTCTACGCGTCGATGCGCGAAAGCACCGGCCGCAACGCGCCGCGCGTCGCCGCCATTGCCGCCTACGCGCAGGAGCACGGGGTCGACCTGCGCACCGTCGAGCTCGACGTCGGCGACGACGCGTCCGTCGGTGCCGCCATCGATCGCGTGATCGCGGACAACGGCCGCCTGGACGTCATCGTCCACAATGCCGGCCACATGGTGTTCGGTCCGGCCGAAGCGTTCACGCCCGAGCAGATCGCCCTGCTCTACGACATCAACGTCGTGTCGACCCAGCGCGTCAACCGCGCGGCGCTGCCGCACCTGCGCCGTCAGGGCCGCGGCCTGCTCGTCTGGGTGTCGTCGTCCTCCGCGCGCGGCGGTACGCCACCGTTCCTCGCCCCTTACTTCGCCGCGAAGGCCGCGATGGATTCGCTCGCGGTGTCCTATGCCGCCGAACTCGCCCGCTGGGGTATCGAGACGTCGATCGTCGTGCCGGGCGCCTTCACCCAGGGCACGAATCACTTCGCCCACGCGGGCAAGCCGGCCGATGCGGCCGTGCAGGCCGCCTACGACGACGGCCCCTATGCGGGCGTCGCCGGGCAGGCGCTGCAGGGCCTCGCCGCGCTCGAACCGGCAGACGCCGATGCCGGCACCGTCGCGACGGCGATTGCCGACATCGTCGCCGCACCCGCCGGCAAGCGTCCGTACCGCGTATTCGTCGATCCGTCGCAGGACGGCGCGGAGGAAGTGTTCCGCGTCGGCGATCGCGTGCGCCGCGAGATGTTCAGGAACATCGGCCTCGCCGACCTGCTGGCCGCCCGCGTCGGCAGTTGATCCGGTGCGCGCCCGGCGCCGGGCACGCCGGCGCGCATCAGCGCGGCTCGCAGAACCCGAGGATCGCTTCCGCAACCGCCGCCGGCGCCTCGCGCTGCGGAAAGTGGCCGACACCGTCCAGCACCTGCCGCGCGTAGCGGCCCGTGAAGAAGCGCTCACGCCCGGCCGAGCTGTCCGGATGATTGCAGGTATCCGCGCCGCCGTGCAGCACCAGCGTCGGCAATGCCAGCACCGGCGCGGGATTCAAGCGCGCGTCGTCACCGGCATGGGCCGGCGTGCCCGGCGCGAATCCCCACCGATGCCGATACGAATGCATGACGACGTCGATCCAGTCGGGGCCGTCGAACGCGTCTGCCGCCGCCTCGAAATCGCCGTCGCGATACCAGCCGGGTGGCGACCACGTGTCCCACATCAAACGGGCAAACGCGCGGCGATCGTCGCGCAACGCCTGCTCGCCGCGCGGCGTCGCCATAAACCAGTGATACCAGTAATTGCGCGCCTGCTGCAGCGACAGCGACTGCCCGGGATCGTTGGTGCCGTATCCGACCGACAGCATCACGAGATGCGATGCGGCGTCATCGCGCAGCCCGCACGCGTTCGCGGCCGCCCGGGCGCCCCAGTCGTGCCCGACCAGCACGGGCCGCTCGAGACCGAGCGCATCGACGAAGTCGAGCACATCTCGTCCTAGCGCCGCGAGCTGGCCGCTGCGCGGCACGGATGCGTCACGAAAGCGCGTCGGCGCAAAGCCGCGCAGCGCAGGCGCGAGCGCGCGGTAGCCGCGCGCGGCAAGCGTCGCCGCCACGGCGCCCCAGCCGATCGGGCTGTCCGGCCAGCCGTGCAGCAGTACCGCCACGCGCTCGCCGCGCGGGTTCCATTCGAGATAGGCAATATCGAGCGACGCGGTCGTCGCATGCGCGTAGGTCGTCATCGTGCACTCCGTTGGGTCGATCCGAGTGCACGATGGTAGGCCGGTCGCTCATCACGATTCGCGGAGTATCATTGTTCACTCTTCGCGTATTGTGTTGAATCGAACCATGGAACCGCTGACCGATCCCGCGTCGACCGCGCTCGACATCACGCTGCTGCGCACCTTCCTCGAAGTCGTCGACAGCCGCGGGTTCGCGCCGGCCGCAGAACGGCTCGCGTTGACACCGTCCGCCGTCAGCGGCCACATCAAGCGGCTCGAACAGGCGGCCGGCACGGTGCTGCTCGCACGCACCACGCGCCGCATCGCGCTCACGCCGGCCGGCGACACGCTGTACGCGTACGCGCGCAACATCGTCGACATGGAGCGCGAAGTGCGCGCGAGGCTACGCGGCGCGCCGGCGCACGGGCCGCTGCGGGTCGGCGCGTCGGAGGATTTCGCGGGCGCATGGTTGCCGCATGTGCTGCGCACGTTTCGCGACCGCCACCCGCGCACGTCGATCGAACTGAAGGTCGGCATCACCGCGTCGCTGCTGCGCGAGCAGACGCTCGGCCGGCTCGACGTCGTGTTCGGCAAGCAGTGCCGGCAGGTCGACACGCCGGGCGAACTGCTGTGGGAAGAGCCGCTCGTGTGGGCGTTCGCGTCGGATCGCACGCTCGACGCCGGCGGCGACGTGCCGCTCGCGCTGTTTCCGCAGCCATGCGTTTATCGCGAAGCCGCCGTCGCGGCACTCGCCGCCGCGCTGCGCCCGTTTCGCGTGCTGTTCGAGAGCGGCAGCATGGCCGGCTGCGTGTCGGCCGCGCTCGCCGGCTTCGCGGTCACCGCGCTGGCGCGCAGCCAGCTGCGCGACGGCTTGCGCGAATGCGGGCCGCAAGACGGCCTGCCGGCGTTGCCGGCCGCGCGCTTTTACGCGTTCGCGTCGAAGCCCGACGGCGCCGGCGCCGCGCTGATCGACGCGGTGCGGGCCACCGGGCGCACGCGGCAGTTCTCCGCACACGCCGACTGAACGCGCGCCGGTCGCAATGGATGTCGAATGCCGCCGGCGCGCCCCCGCCGATCGCGGTCGGCGCGTGCGGGCGCGGCGCCCCTTTCGGTCGCCGGTCCTCAGTCGCCGGTCGCGGTCGCACCCGTGTCGTTCAGCGCATCCGCCATCAACTCCGCGAACCATTCGATGAACGCGTTGAGCCGTCTCGACCGGTGCCGGCGATGCGGATACACGGCCGACACGTCCATCGGCGCGGCCCGATGGCCGGGCATCACGTCGACCAGCGCCCCGCTGTCGAGCAGATGCTCGACGTCGAAGCGCGGAATCTGGATCAGCCCCATCCCGGCGATGCAGCTGGCGATATAGGTTTCGGCGTTGTTGACGATCACGCGGCTCGGCAGCGTGAGGGTGTACCGCTGGCCGTCCGAGCAGTATTCCCAGTCGAGTTCACGCCCGGTCGTCGGCGACGCATAGCCGATCGCCCAGTGTCCGTGCGCGAGCGCATCCGGATGCTCGGGCACGCCGCATTCGCGCAGGTAGTCGGGGCTCGCGCAGTTGATCAGCGTGAACTGCCCGAGCGGCCGCACGACGAGACTGCTGTCCGCGAGCCGCCCGACGCGGATCGCGCAGTCGACACCCTCCTGCACCAGGTCGATCGACCGATCCGTCGAGCCGAGCGACAGTTGCAGCTTCGGGTAACGGCGAAACAGCGACGGCAGCGCGGGCGCCACCATGCGGCGCGCGATCCGGCTCGGCACGTCGACGTTCAGCCGGCCGATCACGTCGCGATCGCGGCGGCGGAACAGGCGGTCGAGTTCGTCGGCTTCCGCGAGCAGGCGCCGGCCGCGTTCGAGCAGCAACGCGCCGTCGGCCGTCAGCTGCACCTGGCGCGTCGTGCGATGCAGGAGGCGCGTGCCGAGCCCCGTCTCGAGCTGCTGGACGGCCGCCGACACGGTCGCGCGCGGCACGTCGAGCGCGTGCGCGGCCTTGATGAAGCTGCCCATCTCGGCAACCTGCAGGAAGATTCTGACCTGATCCAGCTTGTCCATCGGCAGGGAACGTAGGTTCGGAAGCGCGTCGCCGCCGGCTGTCGCGCGTCGCGGCAAGATTCGGCGGCACAGAAAAACGGACGCGCAGCCGCGAGGCCGCGCGCCCGTCCATTGTCCACGCAAACGCGCCATTGCGGTGCACGCCGCACCCCGCGACGTCCGCCGAAGCGGCGCGTTGCCCGGCCGGTTACTTGGTCGCTTACTTGGTCGCTTATTTGGTCGTATAGCCGCCGTTGATCAGGATCGTCTGGCCCGTGATCCACCAGCCGTCGGTGACGAGATGGCGAATGAACGGCACGACGTCCTCGATGTCGGTCAGGCCCGTCTTGCTGAACGGCGACAGCGCGGCCGCCGTCTTGTGATATGCGACCGCATCGGCGCCCTCGGCCGGATAGAAGAACGGCGTGTCCATCGGACCCGGCCCGACGGCCGTCACCGAGATCCCGCGCGCGCCGTATTCCTTCGACGCCGCACGCGTGAAATGCTCGACCGGCGCCTTCGATCCTTCGTACGCCGCATAGAACGGCGTGAACGCGCCGAGCAGCGACGTCACGAGCGTGACGAGCTTGCCGTGATCCTCGAGGTGCCGCCCCGCTTCCTTGATGAAGAAGAACGCCGACTTGCTGTTGACCGCGAACATCTCGTCGTACTCGGCCTCGCTGATCTCGGTGAACGGCTTCTTCAGCACCTTGCCGACCGTGTTGATCGCGATGTCGATCTTGCCGAAGCGCTGTTTCGCGTCGTCGAACAGCTTCTCGACCGCGGCGGCCGTCGTCAGGTCGCCCTGGAACGTGGCAGCCTCCGCGCCGGCCGCGCGCACCGCGGCGGCCGTCTCCTCGGCCTGTGCCTGCGATGCGGCGCTGTTGTAGTGAATCGCCACTGCCTTCGCGCCGTGGCTCGCCAAATCCCGGGCGATCAGGCCGCCGAGATTCTTTGCGCCGCCTGCGATCAGGACGACCTTGTCTGCGAGCGTATGAATTGCCACGGTGGACTCCTTTTCTCGATGAACGAATCCTGGAGTGTAGGCACGCGCGACGCACCGGTCAGCCGGTCGCGGCTGGATGGATTATCCAGAAAATCCGTCCAATCGCCGCAAGGCAATGTGGCCTGCCGCACCGACAGGATTTCCGGAATCGCCGATCGATGCCGCGGATGCCGGCCGGCTCAGCGCGCGTACAGCGCCGCGTCGATCTTGCCGAGCAGCCATTGCATGCCGGCCAGATGCTGCTGGTCGTGGCTGCACAGGTAGTGGACGAGCCCGCGCACGGTCAGCGAGCCGTAACCGTCGAACTCCGCGGTGCGTGCGAGCTGCTCGGGCGTGAGGCGCGACACGAGGTCCAGCGTCTCGCGCCGTGCTTCGCGGATCGCCGCGAGCACGTCGGACGCATACGCGTCGTTGTAGCGGCGCTCGATCGCGAGCGCGTCGCCATCGATCGACACGAGCAGCGGCCGGTCTTCCTCGAGCATCCGCCGCAGCCGCACGTGATAACCGTCGGTCTCGATGTCGCGCACGTGGCAGAGCTGTCCGAGCGGCGAGAAGTGCTCGCTCGGGATTCCGGCCCAGTCGTCGGGCGTCCAGCGCGCGTAGCCGTCGGGGACGGCCGCGAAATGAGCTTCGAGCTGACGGGGAAAATCGGCGAGTGCGTCGAGCGTCGTCGGATTCATGCGGGACTCCCTGTCGAATGGAAGCGACGGCAGCCCTGGCACGGGCCTGCCGCCGCCGTTGCGTCACGTCACTTCACGCTGAAGCCGTACGCGCCCTGCGTGCGGTGCCCGTCGGTCGCGACGGCCACCCATTTCACCGTATAGGCGCCCGTGCCGGCCGCCGTGAGCGGCACCGTCATCCGCTTGCGGTTCGACGCGTCGATGCGCGCACGGCCGTCCGACACCGTCTTGCCGTTGCCGTCCACGACGACGATCGAGCTGAACGCCGGCTCCAGCGGCTCGGTGAAGTCGATCGTGACGGCAGCCGGTGCGGCGGCCACCGCCGCGCCCGCCGCCGGGTCGCTCTTCGCGAGATGCGCGTGCGCAAACGCAACCGACGAGACGGTTGCGGCGAGGATGAAGGCGGCAGCCTTGCGGCCGAACGGGAACGAAGCAAAAGGCATGGACTTTCCGTGAAGAATGATCGGGCGCCGCGCCCCGCGCGGCGTACCGGCAGCTTACCAGCGCATGCGGGTTCACGCCGGCCGCGCGCCGTCGCTTGATAGAATGCGCGCGCTATGGATCTCGAAAGCATTCTCTACACCCAGGGCTTCGGCTCGCGCCGCCAGTGCCGCGGCCTGATCGAAGCGGGCCGCGTCAGCGTGGCGGGCGCCCGCGCGACCGACCCCGACGCCGCGTTCGATACCGACGGCCTTGTGTTCTCGGTCGACGATACGGCGTGGCCGTTCCACGCGCGCGCATATCTCGCGCTCAACAAGCCGGCCGGCTACGAGTGTTCGCGCGACCCGCAACACCACGCGAGCGTGTTCAGCCTGCTGCCCGCGCCGCTCGTCGCGCGCGGCGTGCAGTGCGTCGGACGTCTCGACCAGGACACGACGGGCCTGCTGCTGCTGTCGGACGACGGCCAGTTCGTGCACGCGTACACGTCGCCGAAGCGCAAGGTGCCGAAGACCTACGTGGCCACCGTGCGCCACCCGCTCGACGATGCGCAGCTGAATGCGCTGCGCACCGGCGTGCAGCTGCACGGCGAGCCGAAACCGATCGCGGCGGTCGCCGCCGACGCGCGCGCACCGCACGCGCTCGCGCTGACCGTCCTCGAAGGCAAGTATCACCAGGTCAAGCGCATGGTCGCGGCGGCGAGCAATCGCGTCGAAGCGCTGCATCGCGAAAGCATCGGCGGCTTCGCGCTGCCGGGCGATCTCGCACCGGGTGCGTGGCGCTGGCTCGATGACGCCGACCTTTCAGCGCTGCGCAATTCCGTCGAAACCCTGTAAGGGAAAATCCGCACGACCGTTCGACGTCCGGCCGCGTCCCGGCCGCATGTTCCCCCGCTATACTGAAATGACAAGCTGTACGAGCAGCGATGCAGGGGAGACATCATGAACATCAACCATACTTTCGAACTGTCGTACATGATGATCGCGTTCGCGATCATCGGTGTCATCGTGATCGGCGGCCTGCTGGCCGCGATGCACCTGAAGCACAAATATCATCCGAACCTGATTGGCGCGCTGATCGGCGCGCTGCTGTGCTTCCTGCTGATCGAGGCATTACCGGCGCTGACCTGATGCGCTGCCTGGCGCGAGCGTTTGAAGGAAATCGTCTACGGTCGGATACCGCAACGTCACGCACAATTCGGCCTTGAGCCGTGCGTTGGACAGGCGCCGCGACTCGCGCATGAACGACAGCAGGGTCGGCTCGAGCTGACGCTCGGCGTCCGCGCGGCTGACGCGTGGCGGCCTCGGCAGGCCGAGTGCCTGCGCGACCCGGTCGAAATATTCCCCCATCCGCAGTTCGCTGTCGTCCGACGCGTGCACGGCGCGCGCCGGCTTGCCGCGTTCGGCCGCGCGGCGCAGGATCGCCGCGAGATCGTCCGCGTGGATGTGGTTCGTGTAGACGTCGTCGGCCGGTTCGAGTGCCGGCGTGCCGCGCTCGAGCCGTGCGACCGGCAGGCGGTTCGCCGCGTAGATGCCCGGAATGCGCACGATGCGCGCGGACAGCACGCCGCGCACCGTCGCCGCGCGCAGTTGCCGCTCGGCCGACACGCGTCGGAACGCGCGCGGATTCGCGGGGCGCAAGGGCTGCGTCTCGTCGATGCGCGCGCCGCCGCAGTCGCCGTATACGCCCGTCGTGCTCGCGTAGACGAGCCTCGGCGCGCGAAGGCCGTCGGGTACAATACGCGCTCCCCGAACGGGTGCGCCGGCCTGCCGTGCAGCGGTGCGCAGCGTTCGGAGCCGGCCGACCGCCGGTGCCGGCGGAGTCGAAGGCCGACGCGCAGGCACGGTCGTTGCGGCAATCAGCGCACGCGTGCGCCGGTCGTCGCGGCCGTCGGATGGCGGCGGCGCGAGATGCAGGATCGTGCGGGCCAGGCCCGCGAGGCGGCCGAGCGTCGCCCGGCGATCGAGGTCGCCGACGATCGGCGTCGCGCCCGCGGCACGCAGTTCGTCGCGGCGGGCCGGGTGGCTCGTCAGCGCGAAGATCCGCAGGTTGCGGTGCGTGTCGCGCCATTGCGCGACGCAGCGCATGCCGACGTCGCCGCAGCCGACGATCAGTGCGCGCGGCCGGCGCAGGATTCGAGTCGCGATCATGTTGGTTGCGAAATCAGTAGCCACCGTTGCGCAACGCGCAACGGGCTTGCATTGTAGCTGCCGTGCCCGACATGCACGGTCCCCACATTTTGTTCTAGTTTGGTTCTATGGCATTCAACGTCACTCTCAAGCAAAGCGGCCGGCAATTCCAGGTCGAGTCGGACGAAACCGTGCTGGCGGCTGCGCTGCGCCAGAACGTCCATCTGCCGTACGGCTGCAAGAACGGCGCGTGCGGCTCCTGCAAGGGCCAGATCGTGTCGGGCCAGATCGAACAGGGCCCGCACGCCGCGTCGGCGCTGTCCAACGACGAGCGCACGCGCGGCCTCGCGCTGCTGTGCTGCTCGAAGGCGCAGTGCGATCTCGAAATCGACGTGCGCGAAATCGCCGGCGTCGACGGCGTGCAGGTCAAGAAGCTGCCGTGCCGGATCGCCGCGCTCGAACGCAAGGCCGACGACGTGATGGTCGTGAAGCTGCAGCTGCCCGCCAACGAACGCCTGCAGTATCTCGCGGGCCAGTACGTCGAGTTCATCCTGAAGGACGGCTCGCGCCGCAGCTACTCGATGGCGAACGCGCCGCACGAGGAAGGCCCGATCGAGCTGCACATCCGCCACATGCCGGGCGGCAAGTTCACCGACCACGTGTTCGGCGCGATGAAGGAGCGCGACATCCTGCGCTTCGAAGGCCCGCTCGGCACGTTCTTCCTGCGCGAGGATTCCGACAAGCCGATCGTGCTCCTCGCATCGGGCACGGGCTTCGCACCGATCAAGGCGATCATCGAGCACGTGAAGCACACGGGCATCACGCGCCCGATGACGCTCTACTGGGGCGCGCGCCGCAAGAAGGACATCTACCTCGACGAGCTCGCCGAGCAGTGGGCACGCGAGATCCCGAACTTCAAGTACGTGCCGGTGCTCTCCGAGCCGGACGCCGGCGACCAGTGGACGGGCCGCACCGGCTTCGTCCATCGCGCGGTGATCGAGGATCTGCCCGACCTGTCGGGCTACCAGGTGTACGCGTGCGGCGCGCCGGTGATGGTCGAATCCGCGCAACGCGACTTCACGCAACACCACGCGCTGCCGGCCGACGAGTTCTACGCCGACTCGTTCACGAGCGCCGCCGATCTCGCGCATCCGGTCTGACACCCGCACATCCGCGTCCCGCGTTGCGCACCGCGATGTCACATCCGTGGCATCGCGGCGGTTTACAGTGAGGCGCGGGATGCCTTATGCTTGCGCACATGAACTGCTTCCTGTCCGCCCTTCGACGTCGCCGCTCGCCGCTCCGCCCGGATGCCGCAGGCTCGTCACGGACTCGCGCGTAACCCCCACTCCGCTTCACCGGTTACGCACAAGCTGTTCGACCCACCAGCCACGGCCTTCCGTGGCTTTTTTATTGCCTGTTTCCCTTTCAACGCCCGCTGGAGTCTGCTGCCATGCCCCTGAACGATTATCCGATCGACTCGCTGATGTACATCACGAACCGCCCCGACATCGTGTTTACGCACGGCAAGGGTTCGTGGCTCTACGATCACACGGGCAAGCGCTATCTGGACTTCATCCAGGGCTGGGCCGTCAACAGCCTCGGCCACTGCAACGACGGCATCGTCGAAGCGCTGAAGACGCAGGCGGAAAAGCTGCTGAACCCGTCGCCCGCGTTCTACAACGAACCGATGGCGAAGCTCGCGGGCCTGCTCACGCAGCACAGCGTGTTCGACAAGGTGTTCTTCACGAACAGCGGCGCGGAGGCAAACGAAGGCGCGATCAAGCTCGCGCGCAAGTGGGGCCGCAAATTCAAGAACGGCGCCTACGAGATCATCACGTTCGACCACAGCTTCCACGGCCGCACGCTCGCGACGATGTCGGCCAGCGGCAAGCCGGGCTGGGACACGATCTACGCACCGCAGGTGCCGGGCTTCCCGAAGGCCGAGCTCAACGACATCAACTCGGTCGAGAGGCTGATCACCGACAAGACCGTCGCGGTGATGCTCGAGCCGATCCAGGGTGAAGGCGGCGTGATTCCGGCGACGCGCGAATTCATGCAGGCGCTGCGCGCGTTGACGAAGCAGCACAACCTGCTGCTGATCGTCGACGAGGTGCAAAGCGGCTGCGGCCGTGCGGGCACGCTGTTCGCATACGAGCTGTCCGGCATCGAGCCGGACGTCATGACGCTCGCGAAAGGCATCGGCGGCGGCGCCCCGCTGGGCGCGCTGCTGTCGAAGGCCGAGGTCGCGGTGTTCGAGGCCGGCGACCAGGGCGGCACGTACAACGGCAACCCGCTGATGACGGCGGTCGGCTATTCGGTGATCTCGCAGCTCGTCGCGCCCGGCTTCCTCGAAGGCGTGCGCGCGCGCAGCGAATACCTGAAGCGCAAGCTGCTCGAACTGTCGGAAGAGCGCGGTTTCGAAGGCGAACGCGGCGAAGGCCTGCTGCGCGCGCTGCTGCTCGGCAAGGACATCGGCCCGCAGATCGTCGAGAAGGCGCGCGACATGCAGCCCGACGGCCTGCTGCTGAACGCCGCGCGGCCGAACCTGCTGCGCTTCATGCCCGCACTGAACGTGACGACCGAAGAGATCGACCAGATGATGGCGATGCTGCGGTCGGTTCTCGACACGCTCTGAGGAGAGCCCGCCGATGGATGCCGCCGCCGATGCTGTCGCAATCCGCCCGTTCGAACGCGCCGACACCGATGCCGTGCTCGCGGTATGGCGCGATGCGTTCCCGCAGTACGACGAAGCCGGTGCGCCGCCGCACCGCGATCCGATGCGATCGATCGAGCTGAAGCTCGCGACGCAGCCGGAGCTGTTTTTCGTCGCGACCAGCGGCGCACGCGTCGTCGGCACGCTGATGGCGGGTTTCGACGGACATCGCGGCTGGCTCTACTCGTTCGGCGTATCGAACGACGCGCGGCGGCTCGGCATCGGCCGCGCGCTGATCGCGCATGCGGAACGCGCGCTCGCCGCGCGCGGCTGCCTGAAGATCAACCTGCAGGTGCTGCCGGGCAACGACGACGCGTGCCGCTTCTACGCGGCGCTCGGCTACCGCGTCGAGGAGCGCATCTCGTTCGGCAAGACGCTGCCGGCCGCATGACGCGACAGCCGGCCGCCGGCGATCTCAGCGCGTGATCGGCCCCGCGCCCGGCAGCGGATTGCCGAGCGCGTCGGTCGGCACGGCCTGCTGCTCGAACGCGGCGAAATAGGCGGCCCACTGCGTGTCGCTCACGCGCACGATCAGCGCGCCGTCCTGCCAGACGTCGTTGTGGTCGTTGTGGTCGTCGCCCGCACGGTGCACGTAGTTCGAGCCGGTCGAACCCTGGTTCATGTGCGTGTCGTGGATGCCGTTGCCTTCGGCATACGAGCGGCCGAACACGACGACGTCGAGCCCCTGCGACTGCGCGGCATTCACGAGCCGCAGCAGCGACGGGATCGGCTCCGGATTCTCGGTGCCGTCCATCACGGCGCTCGCGCGCCACGCCCCCGTTTCGTTCAGGATGTCGCTGCGCAGGTAGTCGAGCGCGGGCAACGCGGCCTGCCCCGTCAGGTCGGTATAGCCTTCGGCCGCGGCCGCGAGCGTCTGCGTGATCGGGTGGTGGAAATCGTAGACGAGCTTGTAGTTCAGCAAGTCGTCCGCGTCGCTGGTGCCGACGTTGATCGCGACGTCCCAGTTGCCGCCCGGCACCGCCAGCGTCAGGTGGATGTGATACTGGATCTCGCTGCCGTGCGGCGAGCCCTTCAGCTTCGCCACCGATGTCACCTTCGCCTTCACGAAACCGTAGTCCAGACTCATGCGTGCTCTCCGTGTCCCGATGGGCCGTCGATGCTACACGGCCCGTGTGTCGGTTTGCAGGCGACCGGCTTCGGGCGACCGGCTCCGGGCGACCGGCCTCGGGCGGCCCTGCCCCATCGCTCCCGCGTCGCGTGCGCGGCGCAACAGTCGAATGGAGTCGCGCCCGCACGCACAAGTTCGCCCCGGATCGCATGACACGAAAAAAAAGGCTGTCACGGCATCCCGTGACAGCCTTTCGAAAGCCCGTGTGCGACGCGCCCGGCACCTGCCGTCGCGCGCCATCGGGCCCGCTCATTCACTCACTCATTCACCGAGATACGCGGCACGCACCTTCGGATCGTCGAGCATCTGCTTCGCATCGCCTTCCATCGTGACCGTGCCCGAATCCATCACGTAGCCACGGTCGGCCGCCTGCAGCGCGAGGCGTGCGTTCTGCTCGACGAGCAGCACCGTGATGCCCTCCTTCGAGATCTCGCGCACCACTTCGAAGATCTTCTCGACCATGATCGGCGACAGGCCCATCGACGGCTCGTCGAGCAGCAGCAGCTTCGGCTTCGACAGGATCGCGCGCGACATCGCCAGCATCTGCTGCTCGCCGCCCGACAGCGTGCCCGCGAGCTGCGTCGCACGCTCCTTCAGACGCGGGAAGAAGCCGAACATGCGGTCGACGTCCTTCTTGATCTGCTCGGTGTCGTTGCGCAGGTACGCACCCATCTGCATGTTCTCGACGATCGACATCCGCGCGAAGATCCCGCGGCCTTCCGGCACCATCGCGAGGCCGCGCTTGAGCAGCTCGTGAGTCGGCACGCCCTTGATCGACTTGCCGTCGTACTCGATGTCGCCCGCCGAATACGGCTTGAGACCCGTGATCGCCTTCATCGTCGTGGTCTTGCCTGCGCCGTTCGCGCCGATCAGCGTCACGAGCTCGCCCTGGCGGACTTCCATGTCAACGCCCTTGACGGCCTGGATGCCGCCGTAGTTGACCTGCAAGCCCTTGATTTTCAACATTGCCGCTGCCATCAGTGCACCCCTGCGCCGAGATATGCCTCAATCACCTTCGGATTCTTCTGCACGTCCTGCGGCAGACCCTCGGCGATCACCTTGCCGTAATCGAGCACCGTCATCCGGTTGCACAACCCCATCACGAGCTTCACGTCGTGCTCGATCAGCAGAATCGTGCGGCCGTCCGAGCGGATCTTGTCGAGCAGGCGCGTGAGTTCGACCTTTTCGGTCGCGTTCATCCCGGCCGCCGGCTCGTCGAGCGCGAGCAGCTTCGGGTCGGTCGCCAGCGCGCGCGCGATCTCGAGACGGCGCTGGTGGCCGTACGAGAGGTTGCGCGACGTGTAGTCGGCGTACTGCAGCACACCGACGTATTCGAGCAGCTCGATCGCGCGTTCCTTGATCTCGCGCTCTTCCTGGCGTTCGGCCGGCGTCTGGAACACCGCGCCGAGCAGCCCGTGCTTGGTGCGCACGTGGCGGCCCACCATCACGTTCTCGAGGGCCGTCATCCCGCCGAACAGGCGGATGTTCTGGAACGTGCGCGCGATGCCCGTCTTCGCGACCTGGTGCACCGCGGTCGGCTTGTATTCCGAGCCGTCGAGCTTGAACTCGCCGGAGTCCGGCGTGTAGAGACCCGTGATCACGTTGAAGAACGTCGTCTTGCCGGCACCGTTCGGGCCGATCAGCCCGTAGATCTCGCCTTCCTTGATCTCGAGGCCGACGTCGGACAGCGCCTGCAGGCCACCGAAGCGCTTGTTCACGCCCTTGACGGACAGTCGGATTTGCTTGTCGCTCATGTGTATATCCCCTGTGTCCGTAGGTTAAGCGCGCACCGGCTTCTTGCTGTTGCGCTTCGCCAGTTTCGCGATCTTGTCCTCATGCTTCGGCGCGGGCCACAGGCCTTCCGAGCGGTACAGCATGATGACCACCATCGCGAGGCCGTACAGCGCCTGACGGATCACTTCCGTATCGACGACGTCATGGCCGAACAGCGCGTGCTGCAGCGGGCTCATCGTCGAGCGCAGGAATTCCGGGAAGATCGCGAGCAGCACCGCGCCCAGGATCACGCCCGGGATGTGGCCCATGCCGCCGAGCACCACGCAGGCGAGCA
>Ga0209147_100253_pt1 | contig 50567 bp, 55 predicted proteins | sample AraplaCol_mLB_r2_FD_184278 | JGI IMG/M metagenome (GOLD analysis project Ga0209147, IMG submission 184278) | Arabidopsis root microbial communities from North Carolina, USA - plate scrape CL_Col_mLB_r2 (SPAdes) (version 2) | ecosystem: Host-associated > Plants > Roots > Endosphere | place: USA... | reverse complement strand
TGTAACCTTATGCTCATCTGAAATCGTACTTACAATGCTAAGCAGTGCTGAAAGAAAGAGTAACGGCATTACTACGTATTGAATAAGCAAACCGCTTGTGTTCATTAAAAACAAAATCATAGGATGAAAAAAGGCTGCCGATACAACTCCTCCTGATGATGCCATTAAGGCCAGCAGCAGTGGCACCAGAGCTAAAATAAATTTGGTCATGGTCTCAATCGCTCCCGTTGCATAAGAGATAGCAATTTGAAAACTATTAAGAGCAATGATGATCAAGACCATATATACAAGCGCATACGCTACTTTACTTACGGTTTGCTGATTAAAAGCACTTTGGAGCGTTTGCAAAAACACGCTAAAAACCGTTAGCATAATGAGCGTACCGAGGAGCTTTCCATTCGCTAATACTTCGTGAAATAAAAACTTTACAAGACCTCCTAGCCATTCTTTAAGAGAGAACTCTTTTTCTCCTTTTAAAAAATCGACTAAACTTCCCTTCTGACTCTCGGGTAAAAAGCCACCGTATTGGGTAATAATATCGTCCCAAAACTGTTTGACTTCATCGATACCGAGCTTATCAATTTGTTCATTGACAAGTTCTTGCTGCTTCGGGGGTTCGGAAGCTTGTACATTTTCTGGAAAGAAAAAAAAGAGGAACAAAAGAAGAGCGAGTATATTCACTTTAAACGTCCACCGCTTCATTTCGTCACCTCATATTAAGTAAAATTAATTGGGCAGCATTGAAATAATCGTTTCAATAATGACCGTCAAAATAGGAATTGCCATGGAGAGAATCAGCACTTTTCCACCTAATTCAATTTTAGAAGCAATGGCACCTTGTCCTGCATCTTTCGTAATTTGAGCACCAAATTCGGCGATATAGGCAATGCCAATGATTTTCAAAATGGTTTCCACATAAATCATGTTAACGTGGGCATTGATCGACAGCCGCTCGACCATCTTAATAATCTCGTAGATTTGATCAATTAAAAAAAGAAAGATCACGGATCCCACGAATACGACAAGTAAAAAAGCAATAGGTGATTTATGTTCTTTTAAAATAAGTGCCAAAAATGTCGCTACTAATCCTAAGCCCACAATTTGAAGCATTTCAATGGCAAATCACCCCTCTACCCTTGAAATAAAAAAACCGATTTGATTTTTTGAAATAAGTCCTCCACAATTGAAGCAACCATAAATAAAATATAAATAAAACCGATGAGGGTAACCCAATTCGCGTAATCTTTTTTTCCCATCTGTTCGAGTACGGTGACTAAAAAAGCTACGACGATACCAATCCCAGCAATCTGAAAAATGGTGTTCATATCAATTCCCACATTCAATCCTCCTCCATCGCTACATCAATAGGATGACCAGTAGCAATCCAGATAGAAAGCCTAAACTTTTAACCATTTTTTCATAGCGATTCTGCTTATCAACTGCATCTTGTTCTTCGCGTTCAAGATGGTTCAGCGTCAGCAAGATATGCTTTTGCTGCGAATAACGATCATGCTGACCAAGCGTTTCACCAAATTGTTTTAAGATTTCCAGTTCTCCTGTTTTAAGTGCGGTTTGTTTCCAAAATTGGTCCAACGTCTTTTCCCAAGCTTCCTTGACACTTTCAGTACCTTCTTTTAATTTCATTGAAAACTCGCTAAATAAAGAAGCTAAAGGGTTAGGAAGCTGTAGAGATAACAAATGAGCAACTTCTTGAAGAGGCCGGTTGCTGTACATAATTTCCGCTTCTAAAGACCGAAGAGCCGTTTTTAATTGCCTAAGCTGCCTAGGTCTTTCGCTAAGCTGCTTTGCAAACTCAAATCCTGTGTAAGTGGAAGCAAATAAGATAAAGATGGCACCAAACAGTTTCATACACCATCACCCTTTACTATTTTCAATAAGCGACTTTTCAGCGGTCGTTTTCATGGAGTTATAATGCTCATCATAGATAGCCTGAAGTGTTCCAGGACCTCGGCTGTTCGATAGCACAACATACCTTTTAAATACGTGAAGTTTCATTAAAGCTTGCAAAGTGGGACGCTTCATTAAATCGTCAATGTCATACCCATGAACAGTCATAATGACACGAACGCCAGCATTAACGGCTTCAAGTACGGCCTTACAATCTTCTTCACTTCCCACTTCATCCACGATCAGTACATCGGGACTCATGGAACGAATCATCATCATCATGCCTTCAGCTTTCGGACAGCTATCTAATAAATCCATTCTAGATCCGAATGTATGCTGAGGAACCCCTTTAACAGCCCCAGCAATTTCTGATCGTTCATCTACAATCCCTACTTTAAACGGAGGAATCTTAGAGCGCTCTATGCCAGTACTTATTACTCTGGCTAAATCACGAATCATGGTTGTTTTTCCTGTTTGAGGAGGTCCTATAATGACCGTACTCTGCCAATAGCGATTGTATAAAAAAGGAATAAGCTGATTCGAAATGCCAATCTTTTGTTTCGCAATCCGTATGTTAAAGGATGATACATCTCGAATCACACGAACCTGTCCATTTTCCGTTACAACTTTTCCCGCTAGTCCAACCCGGTGTCCGCCTTCAATGGTGACATATCCTTTTTTTAATTCTTCTTCAATCATATAAATCGAAAACTGGCTTAATTTATTTAAGATAAATAAAGCATCTTCTGCACTTGGAAGATACGATTCAAAATAAGGCTGATTGTTGATTGTAAATTCGACAGGTCTTCCTATGCGCACTCGAATTTCTTCTAGTACATGAGAATGGTTTGTGACATAAAATTCAACAGTCTTTTTTAAATTAGGCGGAAAAATTGCAAGTATTTCGTTTAACATATTCATCCCCTCATATTTGAACTCACTTCAATGTATTATGAGCTTGACCATTTTATGCCTACCTTTTATTTAAAAACACCGATTAAAATGAAGAGCACCCCTATTACAATCATGATTAATTTTCCAAAAGATAATTGATCTGCTACGGACACTAAACCAATGGTGAAAGAACTCACCATTACAATCGGACCAACAAGCGCTAGCATTCCATTAATCATTAACGCTTTTTTCACATCATTGTTTGTTACAATTAAAATAGCGGCAATAAACTCAATAAATGAAGAAATAAATCGAAGGCACGCCATCGTTAATACCGTACCGTTTAAATGATCCAACCACTGCTTCATAAGCCCCTCCTATATCCCTGCGTTGTTTAGTACAACCTATGCAAAATAAGGAAGGGTTAGCACAAAAAAACACACAAAAAAGGCAGAGAATCATTCTCTGCCTTTTTTGTGTGTTTGCAGCTTGCTTACACAACCGAATTACGCGCGTGATACGTAGCTGCTGTCTGTTGTGTTGATAATTAATACGTCGCCTTCATTTACGAAGAACGGAACGTTTACTGTTAAACCAGTTTCAACAGTTGCCGGTTTTGTACCGCCAGAAGCTGTGTCACCTTTAATACCAGGTTCAGTTTCTGTTACTTTAAGCTCAACTGTGTTTGGAAGTTCAACGCCTAATGTCTCACCTTGGTACATCATAATTGCTACTTCCATATTTTCTTTTAAGAATTTTAGTTCATATTCAATTGCACTTGCCGGAAGCTCTAATTGCTCATAAGACTGGTTGTCCATGAATACGTGCTGATCGCCGCTTGCATATAGATATTGCATTTTACGATTATCAATTTGAGCTTTTCCTACCTTTTCACCTGCACGGAACGTTTTTTCTTGCACAGCTCCTGTACGAAGGTTACGTAGTTTTGAGCGAACGAATGCAGCGCCTTTACCAGGCTTTACGTGTTGGAAATCCATTACACGCCAAATACCTCCGTCTACTTCTACTGTCAAACCTGTACGAAAATCATTTACTGAAATCATGAAGAAATCCTCCTACATTTTATAAAATAATGAACTCTTTTGATGAGTGCGATAATGCCTCATTACCTTCTGCTGTGACGATCGTATCATCTTCAATACGAACGCCCCCTAAGTCTGGTATGTAAATACCTGGTTCAACGGTTACAATCATACCTGGCTGCAGTACATCTGTAGATTTCACAGAAAGTGATGGGCCTTCATGTACTTCTAACCCTACGCCGTGACCGGTCGAATGTCCAAAATACTGGCCGTATCCGTGTTCTGTAATATAATCACGCGTTAGCGCATCTGCTTCTTTACCCGTCATACCTGCTTTGATGCCGTTCATTCCGTTAAGCTCTGCTTGCAGTACGACATTATAAATTTCTTTTAGCTTATCACTTACTTCACCCACGGCAAATGTTCGTGTGATATCTGAACAGTAACCATTATAGTATGCGCCAAAATCAAGCGTTACAAGTTCGCCTTTTTCAATTACTTTGTCAGAAGCAACACCATGCGGTAAAGCCCCGCGATGCCCTGAAGCAACAATTGTATCAAAGGATGAAGATGTTGCGCCTTGTTTTCTCATAAAGAACTCCAGTTCATTAGACACTTGAAGCTCTGTTAAACCAGGACGAACAAAGGTTAAAATATGTTCATATGCTGCATCTGCTATTTTTGCAGCTTCCTTTAATATCTTAATCTCTGAGTCACTCTTTATCAAGCGTAAGTTTTCGATTGCGTGCGAGATTGGAACAAGTTCCGCGCCGATATGCTTATCAAATAATTGATGCTGTCCATATGTAACATAGTTCTGTTCAAATCCAAGCTTTTTAATTCCAAATTGTTTCACTACATTTGCTACTTCTTCTACAATAGGACCCTTGTGCTGAACAATATCAAAACCTTCTATTTGACTAGTTGCTTGTTCAACATAACGAAAATCTGTTACAAATGCCGCTTTGTCTTCAGAAATGATAACGACACCTGCAGATCCTGTAAAATTAGTCATATAGCGTCTGTTATATTCGCTTGTAATCACAACACCATCTACATTCAATTTCGAAAACTGTTCGCGTAGTTTTTCGATTTTCATTTTATTTCCCCCTTAATTGTAAAAGTGCCTGCAGGGCAAGCTCGTATCCGTATAAACCTAACCCAACAATTTGACCATGTGTAACAGGTGCCGTCACCGAATGGTGGCGAAACTCTTCACGCTTATGTACGTTCGAAATATGCACTTCAATAACGGGAACAGATATACTAGCAATCGCATCTCTAATGGCATAACTGTAGTGAGTAAAAGCACCAGGATTGATCATAATCCCATCAAACTTCTCATCCGCTTCGTGAATCCAGTCGATAATTACACCTTCGTGATTAGACTGTACGCACTCAACTTCTACTCCGTGGTCCCTGCCTGTTCGCTGAAGCTTCTCTTCAAGATTTTGAAGATTATCTGTCCCATATACCGCTGGTTCGCGTACGCCTAAACGATTTAAATTAGGACCGTTTATTACTAAAATCTTATTCATCTTACTTCAACACTCTCCCCTACTACGAACCCTTTATGCAGCTCACTTATGTGAATTTGCACTTTATTTTTCTTTTTAAATCATTATACAGAATATATTAGCATACGTTGGAACATTCACACTACTTATTCGCCGTTTGAAAATCTGTAGACTCATCTTTTGTTTGAAGCTCTGCCGCTTCAAAAGAAATGGAATATCCAATGAATACACCATATAAAATATAAATACAGAGGGATGAAATAATCGTGTTAGCTGGAAGCTCTCCAATTGTTTTTAAGTTGGGAAAGAGCGGGTTCAAAACAACGAATACAATTGCCCACCATAATAAGCCGTAGGCGAAACCTATCCAAATTGTTTTAAACTTCTTTAACAGGACGTAGTATAACAACCCGACAATAATAGATAATACCCCTATAAGAAAAATACTGACGATAACACCTATTCCTTTATCCTTCCAATCACCCAATGCCCATGGATCTAAAAGCATATTTGGATTGATAACGCTAAAGCTAAACAGATAATTTAAATAGCCAATAAAGCTCCAGAAAACCCCTCCAAAAAAGGAAATAAAGATGGCTTTAAATAAAAAAGACATTTCCTGTTTATGCGTAGGGTGGTTATCCTGTTTTTTTTCATGCTGTTCTTTAGGTTCTGACATATTAATCACCTCTTGATGTAGTATGAACTTTTTTCTCATTTCTAAGTTTTTACGTTTATTACTCTTCCTATACGCAAGAAGGGAGCCTGATATCGCAGAGATATTTTAAAACTACTTCGCACAGAGTTTCATAAACAAATTTTATAAATGAAAGGAAAAAAATTCATAACAAGGGTGTGGAGATGAAAAATATTGGCTAAACTAGATAACATGCATCCGCCTAGAGGTTTATTTGATTTTGCTGTAGAATATAAAATACTAAGAAGTCTAGTTAAGTTAGGTTGGTGCCTGAAATGTCTAAATTACAAAAACCTGCGTATGGTGGTCAAGCCGTTATAGAAGGTGTCATGTTCGGTGGCAAACGTATGATGGTGACGGCCATTCGCCGCAAAGATCAATCTATTGATTATTTTCATTCAAAAAGAAAATCAAATTCCGTACTCACTGCTTTTAAAAAAATTCCTTTTTTACGAGGAATTGCTGCTATTGTTGAAGCTAGTGCAAACGGTACGCAGCACTTGAACTTTTCCTCTGAACGCTATGATGTGAATCCAGAAGATGATGCTCAAGTAGCAGCAGAACAACAAAAAGAGAAAAAAGAATCAAAACTATCTTTAATATTTGGCGTTGCAACTATTGGTGTAATATCCTTTCTTTTCGGGAAAGTACTATTTACATTGATTCCTGTGTTTTTAGCACAATTGACACGTCCTGTTTTCACTTCAAGTGTAGCTCAAGTTTTTATTGAAGGAGTATTTAAACTATTGTTGCTCCTTGGCTATATTTATGTGATTTCGCAAACGCCACTTATTAAACGGGTGTTTCAATATCATGGAGCAGAACACAAGGTTATTAATGCATATGAAAACAATGCTGAACTTACGGTAGAAGCCGTTCAAGCACAATCTCGACTTCATTATCGCTGCGGAAGTAGCTTTATCCTCTTTACCGTAGTTGTAGGAATGTTTGTCTACCTACTAGTTCCAACGGATCCTCTTTGGCTACGAATTGTGGATCGCCTTGCATTAATCCCAGTTGTCCTTGGTTTATCATTTGAAGTGTTACAGTTAACCAATAAAGTTCGTCATGTCCCTCTTCTTCGCTTTTTAGGTTATCCCGGTTTATGGCTTCAGCTTTTAACAACCAAAGAACCAAAAGATGATCAAGTTGAAGTTGCGATTGCTTCATTTAAAGAACTTTTACGCGTTGAAAATGAACTTTCTTCTACCACTGACGAACAAGTTGTCTAATCCACACCGTTTTGCTTTCTTTTTTTACTATTTTAGGAGGTGAACAAAATGAGACGTCCATTCGTGAAACCACTTGTATATGGTCTAATCGGGTTAGGAGTCATTGGCTTTGCATTTACGTTGATTACAGATCCAGCTGTTTTATTACGTCAAGCAGGTTATATTTTTCTGTTTATCATTTTGTTTTACTTAGTTTATCGGTTTATTCTCCGCCCTTCTCAGACAAAAGGTCAAGATAGAGGCTATGTGCGCGCAGTAAAACAATCAAAACTGCGTCAAAAAGAAAAAGAGCGAGGAAGCAACAAAGTTGATATGCATACGTACCGAAGCTCAAATAAGCGCCCGGTATCCAAATCATCAAAACCGCTAAAGAAAAAGAAAAACAACTCACACTTGACCGTCATCGAAGGTAAAAAAGGAAAAAAGAAAAATAGAGCATTCTTTTAAAAAAACAAGGAGAAAAGCCTCCTTGTTTTTTTAATAGCACCATTTTTTCAAAAATGCCCTTGTACGCTTTTTGCCAAACGCAATCAGCTCTTCCTTCCGTTCTTCTGTGAGGGTAAATTCTGTCGCGAAAACTTGGTTAACAGGTAAAAAAATAATATTTTTTTCGTGACGTTTTGAAATATGTCTTGCATCGTGCGCATCTTTCATCGTCTCAAAAAGCGCACTGAATAAACCAACGGCATTTTTAATTTTATTTTGTTCTCTTTCTTCGTCCTTCGGGCTTAGCTTCACACCAATTACTGGTCGTTTCTTAAGACTTTTATCATCATCAAATAGAAAAATTGGAAAGTTGCTTAACACGCCCCCGTCGACTATTAAACTGCTTGGGGTAGATTTTAATTTAACCGGCTCAAAAAAATATGGAATGCTGCAGCTCATTCGAACGGCTCTTGCTACAGAAAAGCGATTCGGGTCGATTTGATATTTAGGCAAATCATCTGGAAGAACAAGCATCGTACTATTGGTCAAATCTGACGCAATAATACGCAGCGACTGCTCAGGCAAATCAGCAAATGTACGAATTCCTCTGCTCCGCAATTTCTCAGCAATCCAATTTTCAAGCCTTTCTCCTTTATACAATCCCATTTTCCAATATAAAAACAGCCACTTTGTCAAGCTTGATGGTAAAAAAGACATTCTTTGATCTAAAAAAGACGATAACTCAATTTCATTCATCATTTCAACAATTTCTTCACTTGTATAACCGGCTGCTACAAATGCACAAATAATGGAACCCGCACTCGTTCCGGCTAACCGCCGAAAGATCAAGCCTTTTTCTTCTAGAGCTTGTAACGCGCCAATCAGTGCAAGCCCTTTAATACCGCCACCTGAAAACACTCCGTCGACGTACACAGCCTCTCCTCCAAACTACCCACTCTACATTTGTAGTCGACTCAGCAACAAGTTATGATAAAAAGAAAAAAAGCAGTGACGCTATTGGCCGCTGCTTTTTTCTTATAATTTTTGCTCTTCTTCATTTCGTTTTTGTACATTGCGAAGATCTTGAATACGGTTATGATTTTCTTCAAAGTATTGAACCAAATCTCCAATTCGATCAATGGAATTCCAGCTTAAATGATGTTCAATTCCTTCTACGTCATCATAAATATTTTTCTCATCTACACCAATGATGCGCAGCAGCTGCTCTAAAAGCTCGTGGCGATAAACAAGACGTTTTCCAATCTTCTGCCCCTTAGCTGTTAAAACAAGGCCTCGATATTTTTCATAAATTAAGTACTCATCTTTGTCTAGTTTTTGAACCATCTTCGTTACAGATGAGGGGTGAACCGCCAATGCATCAGCAATATCAGACACTCGAGCGTATCCTTTATCTTCAATTAGCATATATATTTGTTCAATATAATCTTCCATACTCGGTGTAGGCATGAAATCTCCCCCAATTAATATTATGTATTGCTAATAATAAGTCATAAATGTCTGTTTCTTATAGTGATATCGTGTTCATGTTTGATAATCTATGTGAAAAAAACGTGTAAATAAAGCGATGTCATAAGATAAAACTGGATAAAAGACATTCAATTAAAATCATACTACAATGCTTATTCAAATACAAGAACCGTTCGATCCCGCTTCTTATTTATGCCCCATTTTTATACATAATAAAAGCTGACTCGTTTGAGTCAGCTTTTACTAGTCAATCATGTTTAAAATTAAAGACCGCATTTCAGCTGTGCACCACAGTTTGTACATGTGTTGCATCCGCCCATTTCTTCTACCGTTCCTTGACGGCAAACCGGACAAGTATTGCCTACTTCAGAACCGATTGTTACATCAGTTGAACGAATTTCGTTAATTGTATCAACTAACACCACGTGCGGTTTCGTTTCTTCTTTTGGCGCTTCAATTTCTTCATCAAACGTATTTTCTTCTGCTTTTAGCGTTAAGACTTGTGCATCACGGCTTCCGTCTACGTACACCGTACCGCCTTTTGCTCCGCCTTTATACAGACGTTCGTACACTTTTTGAACTTGCTCTACCGTGTAACCACGAGGAGCGTTTACTGTTTTACTAATTGAGCTGTCAATCCAGCGCTGAATCACACATTGCACGTCCGCGTGAGCTTGTGGTGCAAGTTCCATAGCTGAAATGAACCATTCAGGGAGATTGTTTGAATCTGCTTCTGGATGCTGATCTAAATACTCTTGAACGATATCAGCTTTTACTTCAATAAACTTACCTAAACGGCCGCTTCGGAAGTATGAGAATGAGAAATAAGGTTCAAGACCCGTTGATACTCCAACCATTGTTCCAGTACTGCCTGTTGGCGCTACTGTTAGTAGATGAGAGTTTCGAATACCGTGCTCTTTAATGTTTTCACGAATATCTTCAGGCATTTTTTTCATGAAGCCTGTATTGGTGAATGCTTCACGTAAAGAAGCCGTTTCAGCATCTGTTTCGCCCACTAAGAACGGGAAACTTCCTTTTTCTTTTCCAAGCTCTACAGACGCGCGGTAAGCCGTTGTTGCAATTGTTTCAAACACTTTATCTACTAACTCATTGCCTTTGTCAGAGCCGTACTCTGTTTCACAATAAATAAGAAGATCGTGAAGACCCATTACACCAAGACCAACGCGGCGTTCGCCCAGCGCTTGCTTTTGGTTTTCTTCTAAGAAATAAGGAGTTGCATCAATAACGTTATCTTGCATTCTAACGCCAGTTTCAACTGTTTGACGTAACTTTTCAAAGTTAACTGTTTTCGTTTCTTTATCTGCCATTTGCGCTAAGTTAACAGCAGCTAAGTTGCAGACAGAGAATGGTGCGAGTGGCTGTTCACCACATGGGTTCGTTGCAACAACGTGCTGACCATATGCTTGAGCATTTGTCATGTCATTAGCATTGTCAAAGAAGAAAATGCCTGGTTCAGCTGAGTACGTTGCACAGATGTTAATTAAGTTCCATAGCTCTTTCGCACGAATAGTACGGTACGTACGAACTTTGTTTCCTTGTTTTGCCCATTCGCGCACATCGCCTACTTCGTGCCAGTTTTCATTGTAGTTAGCCATTTCTTCTTTTGAATAGCTTTCTACGTCTGGGAAGCGAAGTTCATATTCACCGTCGTTTTCAACAGCATCCATGAAATCTTTTGTTAAGCATACAGAAATGTTTGCTCCTGTTAAAAACTCTGAGTTATGAACGCTGTACGTTCCGCCTGTTTGCAGCTTTTCTTCTGCATCTTTAATGATTTTTTCACTGAACCCACCAAGACCAGGAATTTGTTTATAGTTAATGATTCCTTGGTACATCGCTTCTTCAGACTCTGTTAGCGGCGTGAACTTCAATTTATCTTGTGCATGCTTTTTAATCATTTCGTCATTTGTGTTTTCAATTAAGAAACGTAAAATGCGAGGGTTTTGCATTTTAGAAATAATAAACTCTACAATGTCAGGATGCCAGTCGGCAAGCATGATCATTTGAGCCCCACGACGTGACCCACCCTGCTCAACAAGATGCGTCAGTTTAGCAATATCATCTAACCATGAAACCGAACCAGATGATTTGCCGTTTACACCGCGAGCCAGCGTGTTGCGCGGGCGAAGAGTTGAACCATTCGTTCCAACACCGCCTCCGCGGCTCATGATTTCCATTACTTGTTTGCGGTGTTCTGAAATACCTTCACGTGAATCTTTTACATAAGGCATTACGTAACAGTTGAAGTACGTTACGTCTGTGTCAGCACCTGCACCGTAAAGAACGCGGCCAGCTGGTACAAAGTTTAGCTGAACAAGCTCTTGATAGAACTTTTCAAACCACTCTTTGCGCTTTTCTTCTGTTTTTTCCACAGAAGCTAAGCCTGTTGCATTACGCTTTGCAATTTGCTCGTAGAAGACCTCTAGAGGCTTTTCAATGACATCTAGCGAACGAGTAATTAACCCGTTTTCTGCTTCTTCAGGCGATAAAGCACCTCTAAACTCATCTTCTACCTTGACAACAGCGGTCTTTTGCTCAAAATTAATGCTTTCCACATAGCCAAGTCCTCGTGCTGGAAATTTTGGATCTTCCTTTACAGTTAGAACAACAAAATCTCCTTCTGATAGCGTTAATTTTTCCGTATCTTTAAACGCATAGCGGTCTAACATTACCAATCTTGAAACACCTTTATGAGTCAACTTCATATCCGGTGTAATCGGATGTACTTGCGGAAAGCGTTCAATATCTGAATTGAGCTTTTCAACATTCATATTCACTTTTTGATTTAACAAAACAGTCATTCTCACAACTCCTTACTTATCGAACATCTATGAATTTATTAACTATTTTTCCTTTTAAAGGAAAAATAGTTTTTCAATCAACTATCAATAACTTACCACAGGGCTTGGACGAATTCAATATATAGTATTTGACACTTACCCAAACATCTACATATAGAAAGGTGTCAAGTGAAATATTTTTTTTTTCGTAAAAAAAGTGTTTGACTTTTCTTCCTTATGTATTCTATTAGCCAAGTATTATTTCTAAAAATTCCAATAAAAAGTGCAACTTATAGAAGTTGCACTTTTATCTATTTCTCATCCGCATTCGTTTAGCGCTTAAAGTTCCATTCATCCGATCCGTACTTTGTGCGCGCTAGTTCTTCTACATATGCTTCCTCTTCTTCAGACAGCGTATACGGTTCTAAATCAATATCAAGAGCCGAAGCAAATCCTTTGTAAAACGCTTCTTTCGCTTCTTCAATAGGGATTTTGCGGCCCGCAATTGCATTGATGGCTACCGCTTTAGAACGAAATGCGCGCTGCATTCTTTCTTTCACGCGATCATTTGGATAATTAAACACACTGAATAATTTATCTTCATCAATCTCTAACAGAATAGAGCCGTGCTGTAGAATAACTCCTTTTTGTCTAGTTTGGGCACTTCCAGCAATTTTGCGGCCCTCTACAACTAGTTCATACCAAGAAGGAGCATCAAAACAAACGGATGAACGAGGGTTTTTTAAGCTATTTTTTTCTTCTTCTGAACGAGGAATAGCAAAATAAGCCTCGAGCCCTAACGAACGAAATCCTTCCAGTAAACCTTCAGAGATGACGCGATATGCCTCTGTAACTGTCTTAGGCATATTAGGGTACTCTTCAGATACAATGACGCTGTAAGTAAGCTCTTCATCATGAAGCACGCCCCTGCCGCCCGTTGGACGTCTCACAAAGCCTAGTCCTAATTCTTTTACTTTATCAAAGTTAATTTCTTTTTCAGCTTTTTGAAAATAACCGATTGACAGCGTTGGAGGATTCCATCCGTAAAAACGAATCGTAGGTGGAATTTCTCCTTTACTATGCCATTCTAATAACGCTTCATCTAACGCCATATTGTAATAAGGCGAACGGTTGTTGGAATCAATAAATCTCCACTTTGCTTTCATCTACCTCATCCTCAGCTATATGTAATATAAAAAATAAATCCGTTTTTTAGTCTACCAAAAGATTGAGCTAAGGAAAAGCAAAGAGCAACATAAAACTGCGAATTCAAATGTGGTAGTTTTTTCATTTTCGGGAAGAAATCCGCTAGGTTCAAGGCAAAATCGCTTTACTTCTAATTTCATTCACTTATATAATAAGAGTATGGATTTTGTCGAAGAAAGGAAGAATCAGCATGTCAGCAATTACAGCAGTACTCATTTTACTTGGAGTAATCATCATATACTCTGTCGTTATGTTCTTTGTCCAACGTCGCATTATGAAAACGTTAACTGAAGAAGAATTCCGCAGCGGCTACCGCAAGGCACAGCTAGTTGATATTCGTGAACCGAATGAATTCGAAAACGGACATATTTTAGGCGCACGAAATATTCCTCTTTCACAGTTTCGTATGCGCATTAAAGAATTTCGTCCAGATCAGCCTGTCTACATCTATTGTCAAAGCGGAATGCGCACAGGACGCGCAGCACAAATGCTTCGTCGCCACGGTGTTCAAGAAATCTATGATTTAAAAGGCGGCTTCAAAATGTGGAACGGTAAAGTGAAAAAGAAAAAATAATGGTATGTATATAGAAAAACCTCGCCTTTGGGCGAGGTTTTTTGTTAGACGTTTTGAACAGCCTGTTCTTTCTGATAGCGAAGGACTGGTTTTCTCGCTGCGAGCGTTTCGTCAAGGCGCTTCACAACCGTTGTATGCGGAGCTTCCTGTACGACTTCAGGCGTTTCTTCTGCTTCTTTTGCAATTTGAATCATCGCATCGATAAACGCATCTAGCGTTTCTTTCGACTCCGTTTCCGTTGGTTCGATCATCATGCACTCTTCTACAATAAGCGGGAAGTAGATAGTCGGCGGATGATAGCCAAAATCAAGCAGTCGCTTCGCAATATCCAATGTGCGCACGCCAAGCTTTTTCTGACGTTTTCCTGATAAAACAAATTCGTGCTTACAGTGACGGTCAAACGGCAGCTCATAGTGCTCTGCTAAACGACGCATCATATAGTTGGCATTTAACACAGCATTTTCCGTTACGGCTTTTAAGCCGTCTGGACCCATTGAACGAATATACGTATAAGCGCGAACGTTGATACCGAAGTTGCCGTAAAACGGCTTTACGCGTCCAATTGACTGAGGACGGTTATAGTCAAAGTGGTAGCCTTGTTCTGTTTTCACAAGTACTGGTTTAGGCAGATACGGAATTAAATCTGCTTTTACCCCTACCGGACCAGAACCAGGACCGCCTCCTCCATGAGGACCTGTAAACGTTTTATGAAGGTTTAAATGCACAACGTCAAACCCCATATCTCCAGGGCGAGCTTTACTTAATACTGCGTTTAAATTTGCACCATCATAATAAAGTTTCCCACCTGCTGCGTGAACAATTTCAGCCATTTCTAAAATATCTTCTTCAAATAACCCTAGCGTATTTGGGTTTGTTAACATTAAAGCGGCTGTATCTTCTCCCACTACGCGGCGTAAATCCTCTAAGTCCACTAAACCATGTTCGTTTGATTTTACTGTTACCGTTTCAAATCCCGCAACTGTTGCCGAAGCCGGGTTCGTTCCATGAGCTGAGTCTGGAACAATGACTTTTGTTCGCTGCGTCTCACCATTTGCTTCGTGATAAGCACGAATCATCATAAGCCCGGTCCACTCGCCATGAGCACCTGCTGCTGGCTGAAGTGTTACTTCATCCATTCCCGTAATTTCTGTTAAATGCTCTTGCAAATCATATAAAAGTTCGAGAGCGCCTTGAACCGTTTGCTCATCTTGAAGCGGATGAATATGCGCAAACCCAGCAATGCGTGCTGCTTGTTCATTCACTTTTGGATTATATTTCATCGTACATGAACCAAGCGGATAAAATCCTGAGTCCACTCCGTGATTTCGTTTTGAAAGCGCGGTGTAGTGACGCATAATATCAAGTTCTGATACTTCAGGAAGCTCAGGAGCTTCGGTACGCACATACGCTTTTCCAAGCAGTTCTTCAGCATTTACTTGCGGCACATCTAACTCCGGCAATGAATAGCCGATTCGCCCTTCTTTACTGCTTTCAAAAATAAGTGATTGATTTTGATTAAGCATGAAGATCCCCCAATTCATTTACAAGTTGGTCAATTTCCTCTTTTGTACGGAGCTCTGTAAAAGCAAGCAGCATGTGATTTTCAAGCGCTTGGTTATCACGGCTAAGATCATAACCGCCAATTATTTTTGATGCTAATAAATGATTGTTTGCTTCTGCTACCGAAACAGGAAGCTTCACGACTAATTCGTTAAAAAACGCTCCTTCAAATGCTACATTTACTCCTTTTGCCTTTAACGCTTCATATGCATAATGCGCTTTTGATAAGTTTTGCAGCGCCATTTCTTTTACACCCTGCTTGCCTAAAGCTGTCATGGCAACTGATGCCGCTAAAGCATTTAACGCTTGATTTGAACAAATATTAGAAGTCGCTTTATCGCGGCGTATATGCTGTTCACGCGCTTGAAGCGTTAATACAAACCCTCGCTTACCGTTCTCATCTACCGTTTGCCCTACTAATCGTCCTGGGATTTTTCGCATAAGCTTAGACGTAGTTGCAAAGTAGCCGCAGTGCGGGCCTCCAAATTGACTTGGAATACCAAATGGCTGTGCATCTCCAATAACGATGTCAGCTCCGAATTCTCCAGGAGGCGTAAGTAAACCCAATGATAAAGGATTGCTTGAAACGACAAACATGCATTTTTCTTGATGAGTAATTTCTTCAATTTCTTTTAACGGCTCGATTTGTCCGTAGAAATTTGGATACTGGACAATAACAGCTGCCACGTCACTCCCCATCTCTTTTTCTAATGCAATCATATCTGTTACTCCGTCTGCTGCAGGGATTTCTACCACTTCAATGTATTGACCCTTCGCATACGTTTTTAAAACATCTTTTGACTCAGGGTGAACAGCCGCAGAGACAAGTACTTTTTTCTTTTTCGTTTGACCCGCACTGAGCATAGCGGCTTCTGCTAAAGCAGTTCCTCCGTCATACATAGAAGAATTAGCCACGTCCATCCCCGTTAACTCACAAATCATTGTTTGAAATTCAAAGATGGCCTGAAGTTCTCCTTGAGAAATTTCTGGTTGATACGGAGTATAGGCCGTATAAAATTCCGAACGAGAAATAACATGATCAACAATAACCGGCATGTAATGATCGTAAACTCCTGCTCCTAAAAAAGAAGCATAGTCTTTTAAATGAGCATTTTTAGCAGCCATACTATTTAATTCTTTTAACAGCTGAGGCTCTGAAGCCGCTTTTTTAATATTGTATTCTCCTTGAAAACGAACGCGCTGCGGAATATCTGAAAATAAATCATCAACAGATGAAACACCAATTGCTGCTAACATTTGCTGCTGATCTTGTTCTGTCATTGGTAAATAGCGATGTAACATGTTAAATTCCTCCCCAAAGCTTACTTTGAACGTTTATAAAAAGGTGTTGAAACCACTTTTGCTTTTAAGCGTTTTTTTCGAACCTGCACTTCCACTTCTTGACCAAGCTCTGTATACTTCGCTGACAATAGTGCTAGACCGATGTTTTTCTTTAATGTCGGTGACTGTGTACCTGTTGTCACAAATCCAATTTGTTCTTCATCTGCAAATACTTCGTAACCGTGTCTTGGTATACCTTTATCAATCATTTCAATTCCTACCAGCTTACGCGGTGCCCCGCTTTCACGCTGTTCTTTTAACACTTCTTTTCCAATAAAGCTGTCTTTGTTCGTTTTTACTGCAAATCCAATTCGAGCTTCAATGGGCGTAATATTTTTTGAAAGCTCTTGGCCATATAAAGCCAAAGTAGCTTCAAAACGAAGCGTATCGCGAGCTCCTAATCCGCAAGGCAACACACCTTCATCACTGCCTGCTTCTAAAATAGCCGTCCACAAGTGAGAGGCGTCAGCTGAAGAACAATAAATTTCAAAGCCATCTTCCCCCGTATACCCAGTACGTGAAACGAGAGCTTTTACATTCGCTACTTCTACATCATCAGCAAATGTAAATGGCTTTAATAAAGATAAATTTTCGTTCGTTAACGTTTGTAAAACTTTTTCTGCTACGGGACCTTGTAAAGCTAGCTGCGCAGTTTCATCAGATTGATTAACGAGTGTTACATCTCCTTGCTTGTGAGACACTAGCCACTCATAGTCTTTTTGAATATTAGCAGCGTTTACGACTAGCAAATACTCTTGATCTGCTTTTTTATAAATCAGCAAATCATCTACCGTGCCTCCGTCTTCATAACACATAGCCGTATACTGCGCTTTTCCGTCTACAAGGGTAGAAACGTCATTTGTCATCGTATGCTGAAGAAAAGCTAAGCTATCAGCTCCTGCTACAAGAATTTCTCCCATATGAGAGACATCAAAAAGGCCTGCCTTTGTACGTACAGCTTCATGCTCTTCTTTAATAGAAGAAAATTGAACGGGAAGAGCCCATCCTCCAAAATCAATCGTTTTGGCACCATATTTCTGATAGGTATCATAAAGCGGCGTTTTGTGTAATTCTGTTGTCATATTTATGTCCTCCTCTTTTTCACGTGAAACTTTTCATAACGGGGAGTTTTCAAAGAGTGTAGGGATCACTATGTATCCAAACAAAAAAGGACAGAAAACCCCCTACTGTATTTAGTAGGAAGTCTCTGTCCTTTTCACCTGAAAGTTTACCTATAAATGAATAGGTTTGCCTCGTGGGTGGTCTATAAACGCATAGACACTCTCCAGAGCTGCGTCAAACAAGAGTCTTTTTGCCTGAGAGATTCACAATTTTATTGCTTGCTCCTTCGGCGCTACATTCAAGTAGTCTCTCCCCGTGTCGTCATTCGCTTCTATAAAGTTGGTAAAGTTGGGCATACTACTGAAAGATGTATCTATCTTTATTCACACAATCATTTGTAAAGTGCTAATCTATTTTCTTTTTCAAATTTTCTAAATATATTTTTATCCTACCTGATTCTTATCATTTGTTCAATAAAAATTTTTTACAAAGGAGCATTTTTATCATGAAAGTGAAATTAAACATCGATGAAACATGGGAAGCATCCTTCTCAACTAAATTGGAGCAAGACGGTCCTTGGTCTGCATGGGATTTGTATAAACTTGCCTATGAAATAGAAGACCAAACGCTTATCTCAGAATTTGAAGGACTACAAAGCCCAAAACATCTAGCCGATTTAACGCCGCTTCCTCATCAGCTCGAAGTAGCCAAACAAGTAGTGGAAACAATGAATGGGAAAGCCATTTTAGCAGATGAAGTAGGACTGGGGAAAACGATTGAAGCAGGGTTAATTTTGAAGGAATATATGATCCGCGGACTTGTTAAAAAAGTTCTCATTTTAGTTCCAGCTTCGCTTGTTTCACAGTGGGCTATGGAATTAAATCAAAAATTTTATATTCCTGCAGTCCCTCAAAGAAAATCATATGTGTGGGATCAGTGTGACATCGTTGTGTCTTCAATTGATACAGCAAAACGTTCTCCTCATCGAGAAATTGTGCTAGAACAAGAATACGATCTCATCATCATTGATGAAGCTCATAAACTTAAAAACAACAAAACAAAAAACTATGAATTTGTTCAAAGTCTGAAAAAGAAATTTTGTCTATTGCTAACCGCAACACCGATTCAAAATCGAATTGAAGAAATTTTTAACTTAGTCTCTCTTTTAAAGCCTGGCCACCTCGGCAATAAAGACTATTTCGAAGAATTATTTTCTGCTAAAAAACGTTCTTTGCAAAACGATGAGCACTTAAAAGAGCTTGTTAACAAAGTTATGATTCGAAATCGCCGCCACGATACGGGTATCGAATGGACGAAGCGAATTGTGCAAACCATTCCTGTTGAATTTTCGCCAAAAGAACGCGAGCTGTACGATGCGATTACGTCTTTTAAAGGAAACGGACTCCACCCTTCAAGCGCTTTTTCAATTTTAACTCTGCAGCGAGAGGCCTGCAGCAGCCGTGAAGCGGTGTATATGACATTAAAAAACATGCTGGAACGTCAGGAAGATCAAAACAGCGCATTAACGGAACATATGATTACGCCGTTAATGGAACTACTTCAGCAAGTGCCGCAAAATGCAAAAGCAGAAAAAGTTCTGGAGCTCGTTCAAAAAATTGATGACAAAGTTATTATTTTCACTGAGTACAGAGCAACTCAGCTGTATTTACAGTGGTATTTAAAACAGCATGGAATTACCTCTGTACCGTTTAGAGGAGGATTTAAGCGAGGTAAAAAAGACTGGATGAAGCAGCTTTTTGAAAACCACGCGCAAGTATTTATTGCCACTGAAGCGGGCGGAGAAGGAATCAACCTTCAGTTTTGTCATCATATTATTAACTATGATTTGCCGTGGAATCCAATGCGTCTAGAACAGCGAATTGGAAGGGTCCATCGTTTAGGTCAAAAACATGATGTTCACATTTACAATTTAGCCATTCAACATACGGTCGAAGAACATATTTTAAAATTGTTATACGAAAAAATAAACCTGTTTGAACGAGTTGTTGGAGAGTTAGATGATATTTTAACAAAGCTTGATTTAAAAAATATTGAAGAGCATATTCAAGATATTTTATTTCATTCACGGAGTGAAGGAGAAATAAAAATCAAAATGGAGAACTTGACGTCTATTATTCAATACGAAGACAGCGAGGAGGATCAGCATGCAGCAAACTGATATTCATCAATTTTTAAAGCGTTACTTTCTAGCTAATAATTGTTCTATTGTCACAGAAACACCATCTTATCTAACGGTTCAATTAACGATTGAGCTCGATAAAGAATTGATGAATCGTCCATTTTATTGGCACTACATTGAAAAGACGGGGGGAGAAGCAACTCCTGCTTCGCTCACTTTCATTACAGACCCAGCATTTGAAGACGATTCCGTTCAAGGAGAACGAATTCATTTTGGTTCACCTAGGCTACACCAAATTTTCGCTTCTACTCAAAAACTAGGCGGGTTTATTCACTTGTATGAACAAGTTGCATCAGCTCAGCCAACAAATCAGCCTTTACATCCTTGGCTTGCATTAAATATTAAAGTCTCGTACAAATGCGATCGTAAAAAAGATGAGCTCTTGTCGCTTGGCATTAATTTAATCAATGGACAAATTATTGAATCATTTCATGAATTAATCATTAATCAAAATTTGTCATCTAAAATCTCAGACTATTGCTTTACTCTCTCACCTTTTATTAAACCGAAAAGTGCCATCGCACGACTCACATCATATGTGACTGACTATGTTAAAGCTCAGCCAACTGAATGGGCTGAAAAAGCGCAGGAAAGATGGTATGAAGACTTAGCGCTTCTTGATCATTTTTACGAAACGGCGGAGGAACTGCCAGACATATATATGACCGAAAAAACAGCTCTTCAAGAGTTGTACGAACCGACTATTTTATTCAAGTTTATAAACGGTGGCTTATTTTACATATCACCCGAAACGATGTCTCGTCAATTTAATAAAACACAAGCCGGTTAAAAAAAGATGAGCATATGATATGCTCATCTTTCTTTTTTCTTTCTGTACCACAGCATAAACGACAGCGGAATCATTCCAAACCATCTGTTTGCAAAAGATGCTCGCTCTTCTTTTTTTTGAATCTTTTTCGTTTTCCTCTCTTCTTTTGGCTGATCCATATATTGTACAAATTGCTCAGTCATATATTTTACATAATCATTCGTTTTCATATAATCATCTCCTCAGCACTATTATATCCGGAGAGAAAGAGACTTAATCCGTCCACTTCACAATGTGCTGATCCTTTTTTTGAATATATGCGGTTTCTGTCAATGCTCTTCCTTGCAGTGTTTGACACTTTATTTTTAGGATAATCATCTGTTCATCTTCACTTACTACTTCGTATGAAACCGTACCCGTTTCTAATACTAAGGGTGTAGATGGAGATTTATTATATTCTTGTATTTCTTTTTTTACATGTACAACCGCGTTTTCTAAAAGATGCTGCAGACGATTTTTCTGCTCTACTTCTTGATAAAATGAGCTTTTCGTCACAAAATAAGTGGTTTGCTGAGCTACTAACAGAAGAAAAAGCGCACAAAATGCCAAAACAACCGGGAGAATAAACCCTTGCTCATTATGTTTCATAAGCAAGCATCAAAAACGTCGTAATGGTTTCTTCTCTAACTTTGTTAACACCGTCTGTTGAACGAATCAACAGCCTTTCTTTTTGCTGTTCATACATAATATTCTTAATATGCTGCAGCACAACTTCATGACCGCTTTCATCCACTCGTCTTCTTATCTTGTCTTCGTATCGTTCATAAGTGATGATCTGATTATTTTCCATTTTCAACGTAAGAGTAGTCGCATGAATTCTCACTTCTTTTGCTTCTCGATATTCCATAGCAAGTTGATTCACAAAAATTTCCCACTCCATTTCATTCATATTAAAGTCCGGATTATATGTTTGCTTCGCTAGCGGAATGATAATGGGGAAAAATGAAACAATGATCAAAAAAAGAGTAAAACTGACTAACATCTCTACAAGCGTAAAGCCTTTTTCCCTTTTCACTTCAACATCACATCACACTTCTTTTTCATTTTCTCACCGGAATCTGTCCATTCTACACAAAGCTTTTGAGCACTTTCTCCGTCCCACTTCAGATAAAACGCAACGTTTTCCTTTACGATTTTTTCTCGCCGTTTATATCCTGCTTCATATTTATATTTCAATAGCTCTTCGTGCAAGATAGCATCAGCTTGATACGAAACATATTGCTTCTTTTCTGCTTCTTTCATCTGAACATACAAAGGAATAATTGTACCGGTTAGGAGTAAAAGCATACTAAATGAAACAAGCATTTCTAACAAGGTGTAGCCCTGCTGACCCTTACATCTTGTCCACATAAAAACGCCCTCTGCCTATTTGAAAAGTAACTTTATATTTAAATTTTTGATTGCTGATAAAAATGGTCTTCGCTTGAGAAATATTGCCGTTTTTGTTGTATTGTATCGTGGAATTGCCGCTTCCAAACGTGATATGAATAGTGGAGTCATAGGCGCGCTTATAAAGAACGGCACGAGAATCAGAAACAATATATTCTGTTCCCTTCGGTGCGAAGTTAATTTTAATTGGAGATTCTCGGTTCATGGCTGTCTGCTGTACGTAAAATGTATCGCTTTGCAGCTGTCGCAAGAATAATGTAATTTTGTAATATTCCACAAGCGGCCTAATGGTTACGATAATGGAAAACATCATCACTTGCACAATAAATAAAACCATCAGCATCTCAATGAGGGTAAATCCTTTTTGCTTAAGAAGAACCACTAGCTGTAACCTTTCCGGTACCGTCAATTTGAATAGCTTGGCCATTTGGACACACGGTGCCTTCTTTTAAGTAGCCTCCTGCTTCAAGCTCTTCTAGACTTGGTTTTTTGCCATTTTCAAGTTCGTATACTTGTACCTCAGCCTCTACGGTTTTGACAAGAGCTGAGCAGCCTTTGTTGTTAATAACCGTATTATGCTTTAATACATTTGGAATCATGATAAGCAAAAGCACGGTAATAACAAGCATAACAATCAGCATTTCAATAAGGGTAAATCCTTTATTACCTTTAATAATCATATTCTTTCACCTTTCTACAAGCTCGACATCACTTCTAACATCGGAAGCATAACGGACATATACATAAGCAGAATGACAATTCCGATGAATAAAAATGTAAGCGGCTGTACATATTTTAAAATCCGAAAAATAAATTGTTCCATTCTTTCCATCATAAATAGACTGTAATCATACAGCTCTTGAGAAAGCTCACCGTTCTGCTGGCCATGCACAATAACATGAGCCAAGTCTTTTTCATAATGAGATTTAGCTGAAACGATATGATCTAATCGCATTCCTGAGGAAAGTTGATCTGTAAAAGCAAAAGCTTCCACTTGAAAAAACGGATGATGCTCCTGCTTTTGAAAAAGAGCAAAGCATTCATAAATAGATAAACCACCGTTTAGTAAATTGCTCATATGAACAGAAAAAAAGTACGAGTTAAATAGCCGTGTGAACGTTCGGATAACGGGAACTCTCATAAAAAGCTGCATTTGAACTACGGGAGGCAATTTTTTAATGTAAATCACATAAAACAAATAAAGGATAATTGGCATACTGATGACTGCAGGTAACACAAAAGGAAAGAACGACATCGCCTGCATAAATAAGAGGATAAACGAAGACTGCTTGTTTCCAAAGGATAAGTACAGAGCTTCAAACTGTGGAAGTAGAACCGTACTTAAAACAAATAAAATGGAGAGAATAAACAGAAGCAGCAATACGGGATATTGAACAAGCTTTTGAAATTTTTTACGATGCCTTACTTTTTCTTCAATCATTGAGCTACTTTCTTTTAGTGCAAATTGAAGGTTTCCATGCTGTTCCGCAAAATATAAATAGCTTAAAATATCACGGTGAAACTGAAGTTTAACAAAAGCATCGTGTAAAGATTCTCCTCGTTTTAACTGCTCAAGACATTTTTCAATATCCGTTTTTTCTTTGTTAGATACTTGAAACGTCAAAAATGAAAGAGCTTGAGAAAGAGTGTAGCCTTTTTCTAGGAGCTTAGAGACCTGCTTAAGAATTTTCGCTTGCTGAGCCAGAGACCACCTTTTTTGTCTATTTGTCTTTACCCCCATCCGTCTAGCGAATGCGGATATAAATAGCCTAGCGCGATTCCTTTTAGAATAACATCTCGGAGCGTCTTATAATCATAATCCGCATTTTCTCCTTTCACTTCTCTCATCACTGCGCTAAGCTCCTTGCCATAAAGCAATTCGTATATGCTGGACTGACGATGCTTCCTCATTTTTTTACAAGCAGGGTGGCATTTTCCCGAACACAGCGGACAGCGAATTTCTACAAGACGCTGTGCAGCTACTGCTACAAGAGTCTGCTCCATTTCTTGAAAGCTAACGCCAAACTCAAGCAGCCTGTACAAAGATCCTTTTGTATCTTTAGTATGCATCGTTGTCAAAACCAAGTGTCCGGTAAGCGCTGCTCTCACAGCAATTTTGGCAGTCTCACTATCTCTTATTTCTCCCACCATGATAATGTCTGGGTCATGGCGCAATATAGCTTTTAAACCAGTCGTGTACGTAATCCCTGCGCGTTCATTTACCTGCACTTGAAGCACGGTTTCACTCGGTTTTTCAATAGGATCTTCTAGTGTAATAACATTTCGATTAAAAAGATGCTTTACTTCATGTAAAAGAGTATATAGAGTAGTGGTTTTACCTGATCCTGTAGGTCCAGTAAAAATAATTAATCCATGAGAAAATTTCAAGAGAGAAATAAGCTTTTTAGTATGTTCAGGAAAAAGAGATAAATGTTTGAGAGATGTAGATTGTTGATGAGGTAAAAGTCGAATAACAAGACTTTCATCATGAGAAGTAGGAAGAGTTGATAAACGCAAATTTACTTGATAGTGATCAACAGAAGTGGTCAATGCACCATTTTGAGGTTTTCTGCGCTCGCCAATATCCATTCCGCCTAAAAATTTAAAATGCGAAATGAGCCGTTCAGACATTTCTTTTGAAATGACCCTCTTTAAAATAAGTTCCTGGTCAATTCGCAGCTGAATCACAGCATCTTTCTTTCGGGGCACAATATGCACATCAGAACTTCGGCACTCACATGCATCTCGTATAACGTAAGTAGCAAACTGTTCAATTTCGGTCAAACGATCATCGCTCCTTTATTTGTAATAAAGATGATTGTTAAAACATCTAGAAACAGTAATTTCGACCTTTTTCGAGATTTTCCTCCTTCTTTTTTTATTTTTTATAATTTGTTTAGTACATGTTTCTTTTCTTCACTCCAATCCGTTTACATGATGTACAACTTCTGTACACCTCTAAACGACTACATAAAAAAAGACAACGTGATGTAAAACTCTACGCTGTCGTTTTATTCGTTATTTACTGAATTGAGCTTCTTCATCATGTATGCTTACACAACTAGAGAGGCAAGACTTGTTTTTTTCTTGACTAAATTTTTAAGAGCAGATTCGTTATAGCCTACTACAAGCTTTTTGCCATCCGTTAAAATGGGGCGGCGAAGTAAACGAGGATGTTCAATTAATAGATTGACTACTTCTGATAACGTCATGCTGTCCACATCAACATTTAACTTTTTATATTCTTGACTTCTTTTAGCAAGAAGTTCATCCATCCCTTCTGTTGTCATAGAAAGAAGTTCAAGCATTTCTTTATGAGTAGGTGTTTCTCTAAATAAATGACGCTCTTTAAAATTTACATCTTCCTTCACTAGCCACTTTTTCGTTTTACGACAAGATGTACAGCTCGGGTACGTATAAAATTTAATTTCTTCCATATGAAACCCTCCCGTTTTTTTAGTTATGGATTGTTTATATACATTGTACACGTTTTGTATAACCTTTGTATAGTATTTTGCATACGTTTTGTATAACTTTTTTTCTTCTGTCGTATTTCAAGGAAAAGATAGCGTTTTCAGGAAAGAAAGGATGTATTATAATGGAAAAGTATCGATATAGTTTCATAAGTGCTTTCTAGTGCTTACACAGCGATGACATTCATCATGACACTAACTAAGTTTGATAAAGGAGGAAATGGACGTGGAACGAATGTACCGTGTAATGGGGTTCTGGACAGCAATTTTCACTGTAATGTTTTACCTCGGTCACATGCATAAGACTTCTTTACTCTTTTTAGCTCAAACAGGCTTTTTTGTAATTCTTAGTTATTTAAAGCTGTCTGAAAGAATGTACATTTACGTTTTTGGAGCATATTTGACCGTCTTTTTTGTGGGGTTCACGTACTGGTCAACTTTTATGATGACACCAGGACAGTAAAGAGAAAAGCGATGGGCTTCCATCGCTTTTTGTATTCTTAAAAACCATTTAGAAAAGGATTTTGATCCATTTCGTGTCCCACAGTTGTTTCAGGTCCGTGGCCGCTTAGTACAAGCGTATCTTCCGGAAGGGACAGCAATTTCGCTTCGATGCTTTCTAACAGCTGAGCTTGATTACCTCCAGGTAAATCTGTGCGCCCGATGCCGCCTGCAAAAAGCGCGTCACCAGATACTACAAAGTTACCCGGTTTGAAATAATATGAAACGCTGCCTGGAGAATGGCCAGGCGTTTCATACACCTCAAATTGGAATGAACCGATTGTTAAATTGCCTTCGGATGAAATAATATCGGTTGCATCTGGAGCTGTAATTTCCCCTAAATCAAAAAATTTCGAACCGTTTAAGTCACTATTATGAAGCCATTCTTTTTCGTTTTTATGTACATAAAGCGGGATAGAGTAGTGATTCATCACCTCATCTACTCCTCCAATGTGATCGAAATGAGCGTGTGTCAGCAAAATAGCTAATGGTTTATACGTTTGTTTTTCGAGAAATTCAACGAGCTGTTTTCCCTGAGCTCCCGGATCAAAAATTAAACATTCTTTTTTTTCGTTCGCAACGACATAACAATTCGTTTGAATAGGTCCTAGCGGTATACGATGGTAGTTCATAATATGTCCTCCTTGTGTAAATTTATTTCTGTTATATGCATTATCATACACACATCATCTTATAAATGAAAGTAAGGACCTTTCTAAGCTAATCAGGCGAAAGAAAGATTGGTTTTCATCTCGACAAACGGTTAGAAAAGTTTTACAATTAAAGGGATAAGCTAATGATAGCGCTTTAATTTTAAGTTACCTAAAGGAGGTTTCTTCGAGTGGGTCTTATGATTATTTTTGCACTAACAACATTGCTAGGCGTATTTGCAGCTATTTCATCTTTGAGAAATAAAAACATATTAGGCATTGGTTTTTCGGTACTAACATTCGGTGTATTCGGATGGTTTACCGTGATGACCATCATACATCACGGCTATCCGGCGGTACATCATTAAAAAAGCCATGCAAAGCATATGCTTTGCGTGGCTTTTTAAATAGACAGATAATCCATTGCCGCAACTAAAATGGCTTTGGTCGGATTATATACGCGCGATATTTGAGATAAAGGCAGCGGATTAATTCCTTTCCCCAGTTCTAAGGTGAAGCCCAGCTTTTTCTTTTCTAAAATAAACCAATCCTTAAATCCCGCGTGACTATCAATCGTTTTGACTGCTTTATAACCGCTTACCCTTTCAAAATGACTGGCTATTTCCTCCGCTTCCTTCGGCTCTTCGTTCATATACCCCCAGTAAAATTCCTCTCCTTGGGTATGTAAAGCAATCACACAATCAAAATCATGACGCTCAACGAGTTTTACCATTGCCTGAGCTTCAGGTTCAGAGAGAGCTTCATAGCCTGGAAAATCTCGATAATGCGGCGCTTTAGGTTCTTTACGCTTTTTTTCGATTTCCCAATAAGCTGGAAACTGATTGTTTAAGTCCACCCCTCGGATATTTGCTTTCCAGCTTTGAAAATCAGGAAAATCTCTCCCTATTTTAGAAAGAAAAGACGCATAAGGTTCACTTACAGCAGGACCTTTTAAGACCAGATCTACTCCGTCTGGATTAACAATTGGAACCGCAGAAAGCGTAATTTGATTAAAAAGAGTTCTTGCTTCCTGCCCATTCAACGCCTGATCATAATGAAGAGCAGCTAAATAATCTTCCATAAACTGTAGAAGAACATTTGTCGTAATCCATTCATTGGCATGAAAAGATGCATTAATATGAACCTTTCTCTTTCCGTTTCCAATTAAAATATGAGGAATCGGCTTTCCAAGCACGCTGCACCCTATCCATTCAAGAGAACCATAGGGATAATACGTCAAAAGTGTTTGGATATCTTGTATTGTTCGCTTGTAATCGTAAGGTTTTTGGATATCTATAATTCGCATAATCTTCACTCCTTTACCCTATGTATATGTAAAGATTGAAAAGATGCATGATAAAAAAGCGCTTTGACATTTAGTCAAAGCGCTTTTTTATCTCAGTTAGATTCTTGCTTATTATTCAAAATAAGATTTAACTAACCAAGCTCCTCCAATAATTCCCGCATCGTTTCCTAAAGTAGCAATTGCTAGTTCAGCACCTTGCGCTACGCGAGGAAATGCAAAACGATTGAAATAATCTCTTACCGGTGCAAGTAATACCTCGCCTGCACGAGACACGCCGCCGCCTAGAACGATTTTTTCAGGGTTTAATGCATTAGCAGAGTTTGCTAGTGCTAGACCTAAATGAAAGGCAACTTTATCTACAACGTGCATAGCTAACTCGTCTTTTGAACGAGCAGCATCAAATACATCTTTAGATGTAACTTGTCCATTTTGCTCTAACACTGTGCGAAGCTCACTTGGTTTGTCCGTTTCCGTTAATTCTTCCATCGTTAAACGTACAATCCCAGTTGCTGAAGCAATTGTTTCTAAACAGCCGGTTTTGCCGCAGTTACACGGTGCCCCGCCTTCAGGAATAGATGTGATGTGGCCAATCTCACCAGCGGCTCCATTTACGCCTTGTACAATTTCACCGTTGGCAATGACGCCGCCGCCAACACCTGTGCCAAGCGTAACGCACAGCAAATCTTTTGCTCCGTCCCCAGCACCTTTCCACATTTCTCCAATCGCTGCAATATTTGCATCGTTGTCTACTACAACAGGAAGAGAAGTTTCTACTTCCAAGATATCTTTGATAGGAAACTTTTCCCACCCTAAATTGACAGCTACTTCAATCGAACCGTTTGCAAAGTTGACAGGGCCCGGTGCACCAATACCAATTCCTACTAACCTTGACTTTATTTCTCCAAGATCGTTTAACTTTTTATCAATTGCTTTTGCAATATCCGTTGGAATTTTACGGCCTTGCTCGCTCACATCCGTATTGATTTCCCACTTGTGAATGATTTCTCCATAATGATTAATAAAGGCCATTTTTATTGTTGTACCGCCTAAATCAACTCCAACTAACCATTTGTCATCCATGTTCATTCATCCTTTTTCTCTTTTTGTTGTTTTAACTCTCGACGAAGCAAAAGAATTGCCATTTGATAGTCACATACATCAATCAAATTAGACTGATATAACTCTTTTACTTCCGCTTCCATCAGCTCTAAATCAGCAGTACGATCGCCCACGTATATAAAAATGCCGAAGGACTTTAATAATTGTTGTACATCATATAACGTATTCATTCTGTCACCTTTATCCTATTTTCTAGGTGATATGATTCATTTATTTTGAGATAACTCAACAGTCATTCAGTCATAAACAGCGGCCGTATTTAACGCCCACTGCTAGGTCTACATATTAATATTCTAGTAAACGTTCTCACAATAGTAAAGTATAAAATATTAAATTCGTCATTCAACAGTTTTAATTTCCTATCTCTTGCTTCAGCTTTTCATATTTTTCATTTTGCGGTTCAAGCGCAATTGCTTTATCGATATTTTTTGTGGCCGCTGGAATATCATTCAGTTTCATATTCACCAGAGCTAAATTGTAATACGCCTCATGAAAAGTTGAATCATACTTTACAGCCTGTTTCAATTGCTGTTTAGCTTCTTTATAATTTTCAAGATAAAATTCTGCGTTAGCACTGACGAAATACACGTTACTATTTCCTGTTCCTTTTTCAACAAAAAGCTTAATGGCATCTTTTGCTTCTTCATACTGCTTCTGCTGAAGATACGTAGCTGCTATGCTGAGTGCATAGGGCTCATCTTGATAAACAGAACGCTCATGATATCCATAAAAAAGCAGACTTCCTACTAATAAAAGCGTGCAAATGAAAGCCGGAATCTGAATATACAGCTTTTTTTGTTTCGGTAAACTGACGATGCTTGCAGCTAAAAATCCGCCAACCAAACCGCCAATATGCCCTGCATTATCGACGTTCGGCGCAACAAATCCAAAAATCAAGTTAATCACAATGATGACAATGAAACTCGATCCCATTGTTCGAAAAAAGAAGCGTGGATTTGTTCTTGCTAAAAACAGTAAAGCTCCAAAGCAACCGAAAATGGCCCCTGAGGCTCCTGCGGAAATGGACGTATTCCATATAAAACTTCCTAGAGATCCTGCAAACCCGGCAAAGATATAAATAAAGACAAAACGCCCGCTGCCATATATCCTCTCTACAAGCGTTCCTAAATAATACAGGGCTACACTATTCATAAGCAAATGCAGAAGTCCTATATGCAAAATTATAGGTGTAAAAAAACGCCACCATTCGCCTTCCATAATTAAGGGGTTGTATTTAGCTCCGTATTGAATCAGAGTGAGCGTATTTTGCGTACTGCTCTTCCACTCCAGAAATAGAAACATTAAGATTTGCATCGCTAAAAATATATATGTAAAAATAGGCTTTCCGTATCCAGCTATTTGCTGTTCTTCGCTTTGTTTTTTCTGCACAAAAAGCACAATTTTATGTTTCCACTGTTCTACTCGCTGAGCTTCTTCTTCGGAAGAGAAATTGTCTGCGCTTTCTAATGTAAGACCCAGCCGGTCGAATAGATGTTCATAAGCTCTTGCTTTCTCTGACGTTAGTTGTTCAACGTAACTATTCACTTTAGAGGGACTTGGGGCACTTTCTAAGGACTGCTCTGTATAAAAAGGATCAAAATCAGCAAAGTAAATTGTGTTAAGAGTAAGCGTTGATTTACCTCTCTGCTTTCGCACATTCTCAGCTCTTTGTAATGCATATAATACATCTTTTTGCTGCTCAACGGCTGATTTAAAATTCCGGCGGACTATGCGGACAATTGACTTATCTTTCCGATGCGAAGATTGAAACCATAGCTCTGAAGCATCAGCTTTCATCGAAATCAGCTCATATGAAGAATGGCCAAGCAATTGCTGTGCCACCTGCAAATAATAAAAATCTTGCCTAGACAAATAGTCACCTCCTCACACTCTCTATATGTAAAGATGGCAGAAAGCCAGGAAAAAAGCAACGATTTTCCCTTTTTCTTTTTCTACAAAAAAACACCTTACAGGTCTGTAAGATGTTTTTTATGTATCTTTCGCTCTTAGCGGAAGACCTGCTTCATTAAACGATCCCGAACAAACGGCAAATTAAAAAATGAACGAACAGCTAGACTGCGGATAAATGAATTTCCAAACAGCGAATTTAAAACACGGTATCTCATTTGATAGCCCAGCGTTCCAACAACTAAAAGCGTAAGTACTAATACAATATGTCTCATTTTCAAGCCTCCTTACGTTTACTTTGCTCCTATGATGAACATTTTATGCTCTTATATAGGTAAAAGCAGGATAAGGATTCCGCCTGTAAAAGCAGCAAGCAAAATAGCGGCAAGATTCACAATATCATTGTTAAAGAAAGTTATTCCTTTTTCTTTTACCGTCGGCTTGCGGCAATGATTTTTCCGTTCTGTTTCAATACCGCAGCTTTGACAGCGAAAGCGAACTTGCACACTTGCTCCAAGAAGAGTGTCTATAGCATTTCCAATAAAACCAAAGCACCCGACTAGCAATATACTACTCAGCGATACGGATGGAAAAGCAAAATAACAAGCGACAGTAATAAGAAAAGCTCCCGCTGCTCCGGCTGCTGTACCTAAAAGTGAAACGGCTCCTGAAGTGCCCGCTTCTACTCTTTTTAACGTCCAAATGTAAAACGGCGGCTTCTTACTAAGAGACCCTATTTCAGATGCCCATGTGTCAGCATTAGCAGCTGAGATACTAATCATAAACATCCACATGTAAACAGGCAAAGCTGTTGCAGCATATAACAAACCGCAAGCAGCAGCTACACCTCCATTAGCAAGGACTTGAATATAATCTCGCCTGTCGTGCTTCTCTAGCTTTTCTTCTAATGCGCGTTTTTTTTCTTTTTTATACTTACTAAACAACGTAGAAGTGCTAAAAAATAAGAGTAAGAGTAAAAAACCTTGAAGCGAAAAACCGATATAAACGCTCGCTCCTACGATGAAAGACATGCAGGCTCCCGATACTGTCAGTGCTTTTGCTATGTAGCCTGCTCCTGCCATGAGTAATATTACAATTATCATGACAGCATCAAACGGATTCACAGCAAATAAGCTCCTTCTCTGTCAAAATATATTCAACGGGAATATCATGAGATTCATATGGAACCTCTGAAACGACTTGACAATCAAACGCAAGGCTTAGCTTCTGTCCGGTATAATCTGTTAAATAACGATCGTAATAGCCGCCTCCATAGCCGATACGATATCCATTCTTGCTATATACCACACCAGGCACAAGAAGTAAATCGATTGAAGATTTTGAAACGGGAACAGTTTCTTCAACAATTGGTTCGGCTAACCCGTAGTACACTGTTTCAAGCTGTGAAAAATTCGTAATCTCGTAGAAAACCATTTGAGATGTTGTGGGGTTGCATTTTGGAACAGCTACTTTTTTTCCATCTTTCCAAGCACGTTCAATGATGGCTTTCGTATTAACTTCTTTATTTCTTGAAACCGTAGCTGCAATGACTCTAGCTTCTTTCCATAAACAAGTTTCATACAGTGCATTTGCTATGCTTGTTGAATGTGCCTCGTGCTGCTCTTCAGAAATTAAATTAAGAACGCGCTTCATCTCTTTGCGCAGATGAGATTTCATTTTAATTCCCCCTATAAAAAAAACAGCAGGATTGTACTCCTACTGCTTACTTTGTTTCACGATGAAGTGTAACTTTTTTAAGTCTTGGGCTGTATTTTTTTAACTCAAGACGATCTGGGTTATTACGCTTGTTTTTAGTTGTAATGTAATTACGGTCACCAGTTTCAGTGCAAGCTAATGTAACGTTTACGCGCATCTATTTTCCCTCCAAACATTATAAACATAAATCAGACTTTAATATAATATCATTTTTCGAAAGGAAATGCCAGTCTGTTTTTTTGAAGAAATTCATTTAATTTCATTTCTTCACTTTTTCTTTCCTCTTAGAGTCCTGAGCTCCTTCTCTGCTACGCCTTATATATAGGTGAAGTTTCTTAAAATAAACGGAACTCTTTTTATGAGAGGCGTACTTCCTTTCTTTTAAATAAAATCCATTATTTACACTCTTTGATACTCTTGTATTTTTTCCACAAAATATGCCGACAGCTTCTTGGCAGTCTGAGTGTTTAACGCCTCTGAATAAATATTTAATACAGGCAAGTGACCATCGGGCAAAATCAGCGTCCATTCATGGGGATCGTGGTAAATTTTTAAGCCATCAATGACATACACTTGTTTACCGATTGCTTCTTCTAACAGCTTCTTCATCACTTGTTCTTGAATTTCTAGCGGACATGAAATATAGCGCCAGTTCATATAAGCGTGCGGAACATATTGAATGATTTCAGTAATTTTCCGCTGCTGCACCATAATTAATTCAATCAGCTGACATAAAGCGTACATGGCATCTAACTGAAATTGAACAGGCCCCAAAAGACTAAGCAAATCACGTTTTTTTGCTTTTGTCCTCATAAATGATTGATTGAGAGATTGAGCAAATGTTTCTAGTGTGGATGAATAGTGGATAGGAATAGGAACGAATGCTACTTTTTTTGTCATGTATACGCTATAAATATAAAGCGACATAATTTCTGAATCATTTACGCTGCAGCCTTTTTCATCATATAGCGCAAATGTTTCTCCATCTTCTTTAATCTGAATACAAAAAGACAGCTTATTTTTTTTAATCGTTCGTTTGATTTCTTCTGTTTTCTCCCATTTGTTTAAAAACAACACACGGACACGAAGACGCTTACATAATAATTCGACAACTTCCTGTATAAACGGCGAACAAATCACGCCAATCCGCATACTGTCTTCTAATAAAACATGCTGATTAATTGATTTTACTAAAGCATCACAATATTCTTCCCTGATATTTCCTATGCTTGTTTTTTTAAGTGGAACAGAAGTCGTTATGTTTGCTTTTTGAGCTTGAAGGTACATCCGCTCAATCTTTTTTTCAATAAGCTGATTAACTAACTGCCCTTTCTTGTCATATATTTCTAAAAACAAGCCGCTGTTTTTGATATCCACACCAATATAAATACCAATGCTCGCTTGTGAAGTCATCATGTAATATCGAAATACCGGAAGAGCTTCTTTTTTAATATCATACACAGATGAATGATTACTCCGTAAAAAAGAAAAGCATTCTTTGCGAAGTTGAATGGCTTCTCCTTCATCATCGCTTGCTAGACAGAACGACCCTTGATGTTTGCATACAAGTAATAACGCATTATATAGCCTTTCTCGATCAACAGATGAATGGACATACAGGCGACCGTTTTTGAAGATAGAAACATCTGGTTTTACAGAAAGTTGAGGTAGCACTTGATTTTCAGCTACTGTATCTTGGACATACGTAGTCATTGCTTGAACATTTACATAGGGACCTATCGTAGCGTTGTATAAAAACGATTCTGCCCCCACCGTGACGTTTTGAAGCAAAATCGTTTTATCGATTGCAGCATGTGCTTCTATGATACTATTGGTGCCGATAATCGCGTAAGGACCAATTGAAGCACCTTTTCTAATCACCACATTTTCTCCTACATAAACCGGATCGTAAACAGTCACCCCTTCTTCTATAAGCGCGTCATCTGAGACAATACTTTCCTGTCTATTGCCAAACCACTTGCTCCACAAATCATAGTGTGCTTGACGATAATGGTGGATTTGCCCAATATCAATCCAATAATCCTCCGTTACAAAACTGCACACAGTATGATTATATTCCAAAAGAAGCGGGATAATGTCAAAGCTAAAATCCGTAGGACCATAAGAATTCACGTAATCAAGAACGGATTTTTTGATCACATACACTCCCGTATTAATCAATCGGCTATTGGCCTGTTCGTAGGTCGGTTTCTCTACAAACCCCGTGACTCGACTCACTTCATCTATCGTCACCACTCCATAACCCCGCACGTCGTTTACTTCTTTTGTAACAATGGTCATTTCGCTTTTTTGTTCATAATGAAAATGAATAACGTCTTGAAGATTAATTTCTGTTAAGGCATCTCCACTAATAATAATACAGTCTTCCTCAATAAAGGCCTCTGCTCGCTTAATTCCGCCCGCTGTTCCAAGAGGCTCTTTTTCGATAAAATAAGTAAGCGTCACTCCCCACTGAGAGCCATCTCCAAAGTATTCAATAATTTGTTCATGCCTATACTGCAGCGTAATCCCAATCTCTGTAATTCCATGTTTCTTAAGCAATTCAATGCTATATTCCATCACAGGTTTATCGTAAAGCGGCAGCATAGGCTTTGGAATCGTATAGGTCAAGGGCTGCAGTCTTGTTCCTTTACCGCCAGCAAGTATAATGGCTTTCAATTTTTTGCCTCCCTCCTTTTTTTATCCTGGCAAATGTGATGTTGAAACAGCTTACTTGTATCGATAGCTATTTTTTCCCAGCTAAACATAGTTGTTGCTTTTCTATACCCATTTTCGCTGATTTTCGCAGCTGTTTTTTCATTTTTTAACAAAAATTCAATACAGTTGATTAATTCGAACGTATCTCCTCGAGCAAACGTCAGGCCCGTGTCGAAGTGTGAAACAATATCGCTTAGACCTCCTGTATCGGCAACGATGGTTGGCTTCTTGGCTACCATGCCCTCTAAAGCCACAATTCCAAAAGGTTCATATAGACTTGGAAAAACAACCATTTTGCAAGCTTGAAGAAGCTGATTTCGTTCGTTATCGGTAATGTATCCAATAAAATACACGTATTTGTCTAATTCCTTTTCACTTACCTGCGTTCGAAACTCATGAAGTAAAGGCCCTTTTCCCGCCACAACGAATTGAACATCTATTTGTTTTTTCTTAAATAGTTCCGCTGCTTCAATAAATAGCTGAAATCCTTTTTCATATACAATTCGTCCAATTGAAAAAATAATAGGGGCCTTTCTAAAATTATATTTCTTTTGTAAACTTTCTTTTAACCGCTCATTTACTGCGTCGACTACCAGCTGCTTGTCAATTCCATTTGGAAATATAGCAATTTTATCTTGTTCTACGTGAAATAAAGTGATTAATTCTTTCTTCATATAGTCGCTGCAGACAATGATTGAGCTTGATTGTCGAATCAGCTCCTCTTCTTGCAAGTGAATTTTCTGCTGCATGTCATTATGAATACCATTATTGCGCCCATGTTCTGTCGCATGAATGGTCGTAATTAGCGGTCTATCCGTTTTATCTGCTAAACATTTTGCTGCGGATGCAACAAGCCAGTCGTGAGCATGAATAACGTCAAAAGACAACTTGTAGCCTAATTGCAGTCCTCTAAGAGCCATAGCCACGTTCAAACTGTTTACCCATGTCAAAAAATCCGGATGATGAGGCTGCAGACTTTTAACTCGGTAAACGTGAACACCGTATAAACGCTCATATTCCGGCAGCCCCTCTACATACGTCGTTAATACGCTAACGTGATGGCCCGCCTTTGCTAACGCTCTGGATAAATCAAATACATGTCGTGCAAGTCCTCCGATAACTAGCGGAGGGAATTCCCATGCAAGCATTAAAATGGAGAGACCGCCTTTATATTGATTTACTGATAAAGCCGCCGGTTCTATCTCTTTTGCAGGGTATAAAAAAGAACTTCCTGAAAGAAAACTGTCTTCACTATCCATCCTTGGATTCTCTTCGTGACAAAGAAAATCAAACAGTTTTACTTGCCTTTCGTATTCATCTCTGACCTTTTTAAAATTATAAAGCCAGTCGCTGCTACTCAAAAGGAGCCACTGTCGGTAGATAGCATTCACCACGCTAGGATGTTTAAAATCGATAACATCTAGCATCGCCTCTGTCTTCTGTACGGTTGAAATAAACAATTGATTGTTCTCACTGACAAATTCGGCGCTTTTTGTTGCACCGTAGAGTGCAAGAGTTTCGTTTTGATGAAACTGTATATTCCTCGCGTAATCTAAAGGATATTGGAATGTCCCACTTGCTGCTTGCATTCGCTGAAAGCCAAGCGTGTCCTTCGCTTTCAAATCCAAAACAGCGCTCGCTTTATTCATTGTTCCTTCCTCAACTTGTTTTCCTTGCTTAGGATATGGAAACAAGATAATGCCAGCAGGCGACTTTTTTAGTTCATCTGTTGATGACTTCACAAAGGTATAGCGCATTTCATGAGATTTCAGGAGCATATCTACTTGGTGAGTATACTCTCCTTGCTGTATAAAAAAACCGACGGGCTTTTTTTCAAAAAACTGTTGAAAAACACGTATTGCTTCTGTAATTTGGAGATTTAATGTTTGTTCCGTTTTAAGGATGGAAACGAACGCGTTCGTTACGGTAGTAGGAATACATTCCATCATGTCATGTTGAAAGAAATATTTGCAGGCTGAGAACAAGCTCCCGTCCCACTTTTTTAAAAAGGTGAGTGCTTTCTGATGCTGCCGGCTTGAAAACTGGTGTAAATACTGAGCGTAACGAGCATTAAACTCCTTGTCGTTTAATACGTTCAAAAATACACAAGACATCACAGCTGTTGCACCTATCAATTTCTTAGACTCAATTTGATCTAAAAAAGGGATGAATTCGTTCGTTACTTGTTCAAACAGCGGATACTCATTCTCTGCTTGAAGTACATGCAGCAACGGATAATGCATATAAGTTAAAAGAATACAGTCATCACTATTCATATTGCTTCTTCACCTGCTCCAAGTCATTTGAATATAAGGAATATGTGCTAAATTCATTTTGAACACCCTGGTGAACTTTTACAGGTTCGTACATCCAGCCTAACGAAGTTACATTCACTTGTTCATGTTGTTCTTTCATCAAATAAACCGGATTTGAACGAAGAAGGGAGAAAAAACTTCCTTCTTTATCTTGAATACCAATATCCATTACATACGTGCGCTCACTTTCCAAGCTATTCATAAACATGAAGTCTTGATGAGCCGTAAGACTCTTCATATAATAGCGGTTTGATTCATGACCGTTAAAATGAAGACCTGTTATATCGTACGTACACATAGCTAGATTCAATTCTTTCCACCGTGTCGAAAACATACTTTCTACCATCTCTCGAATATGCTCTGAGAACGACCAGTGAACATAAATACGAGATGAGTCAAGCTGAGTAGCTATACACACATTTAAGTTTTGAATAAGATTAGGAGCCACTGTTTTATCACTTCGTTTCTTAGATTGTTTTTTCTACATATGAGTGCCGTATAAACTTATTAACATCTTACCATTCAGAAAAAGTTGCCACAATAAACGCAATTTGTCGATTTGTGTTAAAAATTCAGATGAACATAGTGATTGTAATTTACTAACAAAAAAACCTCTTCGCTTATTAGAAGAGGTTTTTCTACTATTCGTTTAAATCATAGCGTTTGCCTTTCACAAGGTAAAATACGCTTTCTGCTACGTTAGTGGTATGATCAGCCATACGCTCTAAATAGCGGGCTACAAATAAAAGCTGCGTAATTTGGTTCATGGCCTCCTGCTTTTCTTTAGCAAGACTTAAAAGTTCTTTGATCGTTATTCCGTAAAGCTCATCCACTTGATCGTCCATTTCCGCTACTTTTTTAGCCAACACAAGATCTTCCTCGTGATAAGCTTTTAACGAGAGACTCAGCATTTCAATCGAAATATCGTGCATTTTCTTTACATGTTCTAACGGCTTAATTAATTCTTCGTTTCCAATTCGTATAGCTGATTTTGCTACGTTAACCGCAAAATCTGCCATACGCTCAACGTCCGAAGCAATTTTAATTGCCACAATGATACGTCTTAAATCAATAGCCACCGGCTGCTGCTTTGCAATAAGCAAGATAGCTAGGTCATTGATTTCTTCTTCTAAGTCATCCACGTATGAATCGCCGTCGATAATTTCTAGCGCCAGCTCAACGTTGCTTGTTTGCAACGCTTCAATTGATTTTGATAGCGCCTCATGCGTTAAGCGCCCTATTTCTAATAATTTTTCACGTAATATCTTTAAATCACCATGAAACTTCTCGCGTACAACCATTCATCCCATCTCCTTGTATGTCTTAACCGAAACGACCTGTAATATAATCTTCTGTGCGTTTATCAGATGGCATTGAGAAGATTTTATCTGTTTCTGCGTACTCTACCACTTCTCCATTTAAGAAAAATGCTGTTTTATCTGAAATACGTGCCGCTTGCTGCATATTGTGGGTAACAATAATGATACTGAAGTCTTTCTTTAATTCTTGTACTAACTCTTCTACTTTTAATGTTGAAATTGGATCGAGTGCAGAAGTAGGCTCATCCATTAAAATAACGTCTGGTTCAATAGCCAAGCAGCGCGCAATACAGATACGCTGCTGTTGTCCACCTGACAACCCATTCGCATTTTGATTCAAACGATCTTTAACTTCGTCCCAAATAGCTGCTCCTCGTAAACTTTTTTCAACAATTTCATCTAGTTTTTTCTTGTTGCGAACGCCATGAATTCTTGGACCGTACGCAATATTATCATAAATAGATTTCGGGAACGGATTTGGCTTTTGGAAAACCATTCCTACTTGCGTGCGCAGCTCTTCCACATGGTACGATTTATCAAAAATATTTTTCCCTCTATACTCAATTTCACCTGATGTACGGACAATTGGGGTCATTTCTACCATACGATTTAATGTTTTGATATATGTTGATTTTCCGCACCCTGATGGGCCGATGATCGCGGTAACTTCGTTAGCATGAATGTCTAAATCAATATTTTTTAAGGCATGTGTGTTGCCGTACCATAAATTCAAACCTTTTGTTTTATATACAATTTCTTTTGTTTGCGGAGTATTTACTTTTTCTTTGTTAGTTAATTCCATTGTTATGGCCATTGGATAATCCTCCTTCATCGTCTTTAACCGTTTTGAGCACAATAAAAGTCTCTCTATGTCTATTTAATATCTATTGTTTACTATCAGTGTAAATAAATATGAGAAGCCGAAATGCTTCCCCTTATTTTGATCATTTCTATTAATCCTTACACTTACAGAATAATAGCCGACTATTAATTGTGTTTTAACTCAATGTAAAGCTTTTGTAAACGAAGGTCTATCTGCGTGTTTTTTAGGTAAAAAACTAGTTCTTACGACCCTCAAATTCAATAAAAAACCATATATGTAAAGATTTTTACCAAAAAAATAAGAGGTTGAGACATAACTAAATTAATTCAATCTAAAGATAGGTAAATTGGATAAATAAGCTAGTATGAATCACTTCCGACACCGCTGTTGATTTCCGTTCAAGGCTTCGCTTTCCGCGAGTTGCCGATGAACCTCCTCATGCTTCCACTCCTGCAGGGTCTCACTTCTTCCGTTTTCCCTGCAGGAGTCTTCGCATTGCCCTCCAATCAACCGCTTAAAGCACCTACATACATGAAATCTACGTTCACCCTATCAATAAAAAAATCCGAACGAAGCTGATTCTTAATCAACGTCGTTCGGATCTTATTTCCACTAATATGCTTTTTCCCAGCTTCTTTAATTGGCGTCGTTTGCAATGACAGCCTGTTGATTCTCTTCTTGATCTTTTACTTCTTGTTCACCTTTTTTCTTTAAATCAAAATACGTATCAAGCGCAGAACGAGCAAGCTCTTTTGTAATGGTATTTGGTGCACTTGGCACAAATGCCGATGGTACCACGACAGCTACTGCAATTTCAGGATCATTTGCCGGAGCAAAGGCCACAAAGTTTGAATTATTAACTTTAATCGGATCCCCTCCGCTTGGGTTTTTCTCATAAGCTTGTGCCGTTCCTGATTTACCAGCAGGATTATAGTTCGCTGTATGGAAAGCTGCGTACCCTGTACCGCCTTGTTCCTGCGTAACGCGCTTAAAGCCATTTTGAACATCTTTAATGTATTCTTCTTTCATCGTGATACGATTTAACACATCAGGTTCAAATGAATGCTGCGTACCGCCAATTTCATCGGTCTTTATCGTTGGTTTTCGGATTTCTTTTACTAACTGCGGCTTGATGCGATACCCTCCATTAGCTATTGCAGAAGTATATTGAACAAGCTGCAGCGGCGTGTACGTATCATACTGGCCAATCCCTAAATCAAGCGCTGTACCTGGAACATTGCTTCCGCCTTGTACACCTGTCGATTCGTTATCAAGGTTTATGCCTGTTGATACGCCTAAGCCGAACTGACTGTAGTACGAACGCAGTTCGCTGAACGTGTCAGGTTTAATCGGTAAAGTCATGTTCTTGTGATACTGTAATCCAGCCATCGCCATTACCGTTTTAAACATAAATACGTTGGATGAATATTTTAACGCGGAGGAATACGTTAAGGGTCCTAACCCCTCAGCCTCAGCTGATTTCTTAATTGGTGTTCCTTTAATTTTCAACGGTTCATCAACGAACACTGTGTTTGGCTTAATAGCTCCTGAATCTAAGCCAGCTAGAACTGTTGCTCCTTTTACAACAGAGCCCATTGTATAAGATGTTGAAATATTCCCTAATGCGAAATCTTCTATTTTAGGTACTCCAGTCTTCTTATCGATAGTGTATTTTTTACCAGCCATTGTTAAGATTTCTCCTGTGTGAGGATCCATCATAATTACAAAAGCACGGTCTAAAAACTGAGTTCCTTTCATTTTCTTTTTGGCTAAAAGCTGGTCTGTAATTTGTTTTTCTACTGCTTTTTGAAGCTCCATATCAATAGTTAAAACTAAATCACTGCCGCGTTCGCCTTTAGACACTTGAATTGTATCAAGGAGATTTCCTTTGTCGCCTGTTACATACTGGACTTTTTCTTTTTGACCGCTGAGCTGAGCTTCGTATTGCTTCTCTAAATAGCTCGTCCCAACTTGGTCATTTCGACTATAGCCTCTTGATAAGTAATACTGTACTTTATCTTTAGGCAGACCCTCGTTGGCAGAGGATACATTTCCAAGCAAAGTACGGAGAGTGCTGTTTTCTGGGTATGAGCGATCCCAATAAGTTGTTGTATCAACACCTGGAAGTTCATCCAAATGCTCACTTACAACGGCATACTCTTCATTTGTCACACCGCTTTTAACAATTTGCGGGGTGTTAGCATAACCTGCCTCCATTTGGCGCTTAATAGCTAGAACTTCTAAATCACTCTTTAAACTTTCTAAATCTTTTTTAGAAATGCGGTCTAACTGACGTTGATACAGTTCGTCATCAGTCATTTCACCATCTTGAACTTTTTTGCGATCAGCTTTCGTAATTTTCTGCTCCGCTTCTTTAGGGTGAAGCATAATCCAATAATCCTTCATGTCGCGTTCTGTAATTTTTACCACGTTTTTAGCATCTTTATTCTTTCTATTTTCTGGAATATCAATCACATTTGTGGTGTAAGGAACATCGATCATAGTGGCTAACTTTTTAGCGATGCGCAGCCTTTCTTCAGCTGTATTTCCTTGAAAACGAGTATATGTAATCGTATTTAAAGAGGTATTATCTACAATTACGCGGTTATACCGATCGTACATTTTCCCTCGAGGAACAGGCGTACTGACTGTAACGTCCTGTGTTTTTTCGACTTCTCGCTCGTAATTCTCACCGTACACAATTTGAACAAGTCCCAACCGCAAAATTAATACGGAAAATAGGGCAAATACGGTCAAGAAAAGTAAGTTCACACGAAAAGGCACGTGACTTTTTCTTCTTTTTTTCTTTTTCATACCAACACCTACACTTTATAAAACATATATACCATAACACCATAAAATCAGACATTTAGCAAATAAATAGACACCTGGCAGGTGCCTATTTACACGACGTATTTATTCTAAAAGAAAAACGAGACATTTTCCATAGTACAAATGAAGGAGCTGACCATACTCTAAGCTGGAGACTCTCCGTCTCCTTCATTTAATACTGGAGGAGTAACAGTCGTTTCTTTTTTGTGCAGAGGCTGTGAGATATGTCTCACACAAAAATAAATGATCGTATGCCCAGCTCCAACAATGGCTAATAAAATGGGAATACTTTTTGCTTCATCAAAAAATAGTACAGCGATTAAAAATAATGATATGGAAACGACGCGCCCAATATTCAGAAATACTTCTCTGACAACAATATATTCGATTCTTTTTGAAACAACGTCTTTTGCTCGTCCAATCACATCGTACGTTAGAGAAATAAATGGAACCAACAATATAGGATAGGCAATGGCAATACAAACAGCATATATAATTAACTTTGGATACGATAAGTTAAAGATAAGCAAAAAGACTGCTCCATAGAGAAGGAGGCCCCCTGTGAAGATAAATCGAAGGCGATTTTTTTGCTTAATAAATCTTGAGGCTACATAGTATCCTACAAACGCAACCGCTGAATTCACCAGTCCATAAGTTCCTAAAGCTAATTCACTTCCTGTCGTAATAAATACCATGACGGATACGACAAAAATGAACGTACCTTCACGCAATCCTTGAAAGAAATGAGCCTGCAATATTCGATTCCAGTCTTTGTTGACTTTTCGTTCAGCCCATACTTCTTTAAATTTATATACTCCCTCAGCTGCGCGTCTTGTAATAAAAAAACTAAGCACAACGGCACCGACAAACAATAGCAGGGATACACCAAACACAATTTTATACCCTAGTGATTCATACAAAGCGGAAATAACGAAGCCCGCTCCTAAAGGACCAATCATTCCTGCAAAAGAGTTTAAGATCCCTAAAAATCCGTTAAAAAAGTCTCTTGTATCAGGTTCTGTAATTTCAAAAGTTAGCACATTAAAAGCTAGCCAATAAAATCCATATCCTATACCCAGCAGTCCACCAAGCAATACTAAATACTCGGCTGCGTTAGCTCCACTGACTAATACAGCGATATAAAAAACAGCTAAAAAAGATACTCCTAACCTTAAAACCACAACTCGGTCAATTCGTTTGGCCCATTTACCTGCTAAAATAAACGTAAGCGGCTGAAGCACCACTACCGCTAAATTATAAATAGCGAGATCCGAAAATTCGCCTGATTGTTTCCACAGATAAATGTTAACAAACGAATTGGAAATTGAAATAGCCAAGGCATAAAGACCGCCTATAATTAAAAGCAAAAGTAAATCTTTACTAACTTCTACATCTCCAACTACTTTTTTTAATAAAGGCATATCAAAAAACTCCTTTTCTCTTCTACACCTAGTGTGTGAAAAAGAAAAGGAGATATGTAAAAGAATTGGAAAACAAAAAAGCCAGTAAAGGTAATAATTACTTTACTGGCTCTTAAATACGTCTTCAACTTATTTTGCAGCGTCGTAACGCTTAGCAACTTCGTCCCATTTTACAACATTAAAGAATGCTGAAATGTAATCTGGACGGCGGTTTTGATAATTTAAGTAGTAAGCGTGCTCCCAAACGTCTAGACCAAGAATTGGCGTTTTGCCTTCCATTAATGGGCTATCTTGGTTTGGTGTGCTTGTTACTTCTAATTCGCCGTTGTTTACAACTAACCAAGCCCAGCCAGAACCGAAGCGAGTTTTAGCTGCATTTGCAAATTCTTCTTTGAACTGATCAAAGCTACCGAATTTGCTAGCGATAGCGTCTGCTAATTCACCAGTTGGAGCACCGCCGCCGTTAGGGCAAAGGATTGTCCAAAATAATGAGTGGTTGGCATGACCGCCACCGTTATTGCGTACTGCTGTACGGATATCTTCAGGAACAGCATCTAAGTTTGAAATTAACTCTTCAATACTTTTGCTTTCTAAATCCGCTTTGCCTTCAACAGCAGCGTTTAGGTTTGTAACATATGTGTTGTGATGTTTTGTGTGGTGAATATTCATTGTTTCTTTGTCGATATGTGGTTCCAGTGCATCGTATGCATAAGGTAGTTCTGGTAATTTGTAAGCCATGAATAATTCCTCCTTCAAAATATGTAAGCATTTTGGCGCAAAAGCACCATATACGTCTAGATTAGCAAATTTACCCTACTGTTTCAAATAAAAAGTACCTAATCCATGATTTATATTTACCTAATTCCCATTCGCTATTCTTTTAAACATAAAAAAAGCTTCTTTTTCTCAAAAGAAGCTTTGAATAGACAATAGTATGGCGGAGGAAGAGGGATTCGAACCCCCGCGGGCTTTAACACCCCTGTCGGTTTTCAAGACCGATCCCTTCAGCCGGACTTGGGTATTCCTCCAACCCTATAAATGGTGGACCCTGCAGGACTCGAACCTGCGACCGGACGGTTATGAGCCGTCTGCTCTAACCAGCTGAGCTAAGGGTCCACATGGCTCCACAGGTAGGACTCGAACCTACGACCGATCGGTTAACAGCCGATAGCTCTACCACTGAGCTACTGTGGAACAATATGAATTATGTATGTCACAAATGTAAAGTGGAAAATAGCGGCGGAGGGGATCGAACCCCCGACCTCACGGGTATGAACCGTACGCTCTAGCCAGCTGAGCTACACCGCCATGGCTCCACAGGTAGGACTCGAACCTACGACCGATCGGTTAACAGCCGATAGCTCTACCACTGAGCTACTGTGGAACAATATAACATTTACTAGCGACATTAAAAATTTAACATGTTTCTAGTCTAAAGTCAATACATTATTTTAAAACAGTATATAAAAAATAGGCAATCATCAGCAGTTGAATAAATCCTTTAGAGAGAGCGCCACTAAAAAAGCCAATAACCGAACCTACTCCAATTTTTACTGCGTTGCTAATTGTGGTCCGATGAACAATCAGTTCTCCTACAATCGCTCCAATAAACGGCCCTAAAATAATTCCAAATCCCGGAATAACAAACGGACCCACAAGCAGCCCAACTGTACTTCCCCAAATGCCTGCTTTAGTGCCTCCGAATTTTTTCACACCAATAATATTAGCTATATAGTCTGCTAAAAAAAGTGCGACAACTAACAATCCTTGTATCACCCAAAATAACCAGCTATAGGAGCTAAAATCATAAAATAAACCGTATATAACAAATCCTAGAGCTACAAATAGCACGCTTGGGATGATGGGATAAACCAACCCAACAAACGATACAACAAAGCTAATGATAATTAATGCCCAACATAAAATAGCCATGCCCGCACCTATCCTTTTTATTATTACTATTTATCATACAATAACCACTCCTATAAAGAAAGACCTTGCGCCACGAGACCTTCTTTTATTCTACTTTCGAATACGTCTTCAGATAACGATTTTCGAGTGTACCACTGCAATATTAACAGAACGGTCCTCAAGCTGCCGGTAATATCTCCAAAAACAATGACAGCAAAATCTGTACATATAAAGATATGCTTTTGACAAAGCGCTCCATCGCATTCTTGTAATTGGTAACGGTTTCTAAAATCTATTGTAAACCTTAAATTTTCGCTATAAAATAGGTTATAATCAGAATTTTCGATAATAGGAGGCTTTACAATGAGCATGCTGAAAAAGATGGCATGGAGTTTTACTTCCTTCCAAAAAATAAGGTCGCTTCGCTTTGAGCATACGAATAAAACAATTGGCTTTGTACTGTTTTTAACATTCATTTCTTTGCTGCCTACATTTTTCTTTATGGCTTTGACGATTGTAAACGGCTATCATATCGCTACTACAGATCTCCCGAAATCTGTTTCTTCTTTTGCTATTTCAAATTCACAGCTTACGTCAAGTCAACCTTTCACAAAAAAAGTAAACGGTACCGCTTTTATCTTAAACCCCTCACAGTCTATTGAACGGTTTCATTCCCCTGCTCATGCAATTGGTTTTTTAAAAGATGGAATATATATCACGACTAATTCACAAACACAAACGTATTCATATGAGTTGCTAAACTGGCATCATAAAGATAAAAATGAACTGTTAAACTTGCTGCACGAACAAAAATTTTCTTTATACATACTTGTCCCTATCGCTATGCTTTTACTTTACGTATTAACAGCTGGACTAAACTTCCTTTCTATTACCTGCCTTGCTTATCTTGGAAAGCTGATCGGACTCATTACCAAAAAGCAGATTCCTTTCAAGCAGCTATGGGCACTGAGCGCTTATAGTACGGTAACCTTCACAATGATTTATACGCTTTTTGAAGCTTTTTCTTTGTCTCTAGCAACGCACAGCTCTCTTTACTGGATAGGAACGTTCTTCATTTACTTATTGCTCGTCACAAGGGTTCCTGTAAGAAAAAAGGTAAAACCTAATAAAGAGGCTGGGACAAACGTATTTTAGTTGAAGGAAAATCCAAACGAGGACTCTAGATTCTTGATAGAGAATTCAACTCGTTCGGATTTTTTTATTGATATGGTGAACGCGGTTTTCATGTATGTAGATGCTTCTAGCTGGTGATTGGAGTGATTTAGTTAAGTCTCAGCCTCTTTATTTCTGTACAACTTTTCTTCTTCCCATTGCAGAAGAAAGAATTTTCAACTGATACAAAACCCATAACCCTCCTGCTGCGAGCAGTAGAAAGCTATAAATAAACATCAGCCTTTCATGATGCATCCAAACTTCAAAAATAACAGGCCCCAATGCTACTCCTAAAAACCTCACCGTTCCATAAATGGATACAATGAACCCTCTTTCTTCGTCTGAAGCCGCTGAAGTAATCATCATGTTAATACACGGAAGAACAAACCCTAAGCCTCCAAAGGCAACTGTCAAACAAAACATCAGAATAGGAAGCGTATAAATGAGCGTTAATATTCCAAACATCACAAATAAAAGACTTATTCCCACTATCATTAATTTTTTCATGAGCGCTACATCCGTTTTGATGCGCTGACCAGTCCAATAAGAAACGATGGTCATCGCGCCAAGGGGAAATAAAAAAGCCGTTCCTTTAAAAAAACCGTCTATATGATACGTTTCCTCTATTAAGAAAGAAAGGTAATATAAAATGCCAAATAATAAAAACAACCCCAATCCCCCGACAAAAAATAAAGGAAAAAGCGATTTTCTTTTATCATAGACAATCCCAATGGCTCTCTTTAAATACTCTCTAACAGATACTGAATCCGAACCTGTTTTCCCTTCTCTCACATACATCACTATACCTACTAAAGCAGCACCTGCAGCTAAAGGATAGACAAAAAATGCGGCATACCATACGACAAGTGCTGCTGATGCTCCAATTATCGGCGCAACCACTTTTCCAGCTCCGTTATACACTTCTAAGATTCCGAGGACTTTTGCTCTTTTTTCCCCTGTAAATACATCTCCAGTTAATGCCATTGCCAACGTTGTAGTACCTGCAGCTCCAATCCCTTGAATCACTCTTCCAGCCATCAACGCAGCAAAGCTTCCAGAAGAAACCGAAGCGCTACTAGCAGCGATGACACTACCTATTATCATCATGACAAGTGAATATATGATTAACTTTTTACGCCCATGCCGGTCTGATAAAATCCCTACAGCAGGGATACACAATGCGGCTGGAATCGAAAATGCACTCAGTATTAAACTGGTTTGAACTCCGCTTAAGTGAAGTGACTTTTGAATGCTCGGTAGCAGAGGAATGAGCATGGAATTTCCCAGCACCATGATTAAAGGCAATAAGCCTAATGAAACAATCATTAATTTTTCTTTCAATTTTCGTTCTCCAATCATATTTAAGTAAGACAAGCATAGGCTTTACACATAAGCAAAAGAATGAAGGAGGAGCATAATGAAAAAGCTATGTGCATTAGCCGCTTTCGCTTTTATCGGATATATTTGTCACTACGACATTAAATACGGGACCATTCCCACTGCTACTGAAGCGGTTCAAGTCAGCAAAGCGCAGCCTGCAGAAACAAAAGCCGCCAGCTCTTCTTCCTCCTATACAAAAATAAAAATTAAGCCAGGCGATACAGTTTTGTCCGTAATTGAGGAGCTTACAAAAAAATCGATACCGGTTTCTATGAACCAAATGATTAAAGACTTTAAGAAGTTAAATAATGGTACAGCGCCTGAAGATATTCAAATTGGAAAAACGTATAAGTTCCCTATTTACAAGTAATGACAGCATTCTTCTTGTCAAGATGGGATAGTCATTGTTAAAATAGCTAAGGTAGTACTTTCTACTAGTTATTTTGTTCATAAAGAGTTATTCTATTAATGAATTCAAATTCTTGATTTCATTTTGAAGGAGAGATTATCACGTGAGTGAAATTATACATCGTACAAAAACACGCCCCGTTAAAGTTGGAGATTTAACAATTGGGGGCAGTAACGAATTAGTTATTCAAAGTATGACAACCACTAAAACACATGATGTTGAAGCAACGGTTGCAGAAATTAAACGTTTAGAAGAAGCAGGATGCCAAGTTGTTCGTGTTGCTTGTCCAGACGAGCGCGCAGCAGATGCAATCCCTGAAATTAAAAAACGCATTAACATTCCATTAGTTGTAGATATTCATTTTGACTATCGCTTAGCGTTAAAAGCAATTGAAGGCGGAGCGGATAAAATCCGTATCAATCCAGGTAATATTGGACGCCGTGAAAAAGTGGAAGCTGTTGTAAATGCTGCAAAAGCTAAAAACATTCCAATTCGTATTGGAGTTAACGCCGGTTCACTTGAAAAACGTATTTTAGATAAATACGGCTACCCTACAGCAGATGGCATGGTAGAAAGTGCACTTCATCACATTAAAATTTTAGAAGACCTTGATTTCCATGACATCATCGTTTCAATGAAAGCATCCGATGTTAACTTGGCAATTGAAGCTTATGAAAAAGCTGCTCAAGCATTTGACTACCCTCTTCACTTAGGAATTACAGAATCGGGTACATTATTTGCAGGAACTGTAAAAAGCGCAGCAGGTCTTGGCGCTATTTTATCTAAAGGAATCGGAAATACATTACGTATTTCTTTAAGTGCGGATCCTGTAGAAGAAGTAAAAGTTGCGCGCGAGTTGCTAAAATCATTCGGTTTAGCTTCCAATGCTGCAACTCTTATTTCTTGCCCAACTTGTGGACGTATTGAAATTGATTTAATTAGCATTGCTAATGAAGTTGAAGAGTATATCTCAACTGTAAAAGCACCGATTAAAGTAGCGGTACTTGGCTGCGCTGTAAACGGCCCTGGTGAAGCTCGTGAAGCTGATATCGGAATTGCAGGAGCACGCGGTGAAGGTCTTCTATTCCGCAAAGGTGAAATCGTACGCAAAGTTCCTGAAGAAACAATGGTTGAAGAACTAAAAAAAGAAATTGATAAAATCGCTGCTGAATATCACGCAAAGCAAGAAGCTGAAAAAGCTGCAGCTAAATCATAATCAAAAAAAGCGAGGCGCATATGCGCCTCGCTTTTTTTATGAAAAGAACGGTAATATAAACGTACCGACAATAATCGATACAACTCCGATTCCTATTGCCCATGCTCCTAGCGTAAGTGCTCCTTTTCTGCGTGCGATAAACCCTAGAATAATCCCAGCGGCACCAAGAATAATTGGTAAAAAGAATAGTGAAAGAATCGAAAGCACGAG
>Ga0209147_100251_pt1 | contig 51071 bp, 40 predicted proteins | sample AraplaCol_mLB_r2_FD_184278 | JGI IMG/M metagenome (GOLD analysis project Ga0209147, IMG submission 184278) | Arabidopsis root microbial communities from North Carolina, USA - plate scrape CL_Col_mLB_r2 (SPAdes) (version 2) | ecosystem: Host-associated > Plants > Roots > Endosphere | place: USA... | reverse complement strand
CCTTTACAAGAAGCAAACAGGAAAACGCATGACCCAACCGAAGATTCATCCTCGACTCGAAAAGGCGCTGACGCGCGGCGATCTCGCGATCCGCCAGGCCAATTCCGCGCGGGCGACTGCCGTGCTGAACGCACTCGGCACGATGATCATCGAGGCCTCCGCTACGATCGGCGTCGAGGCCAGCATCGACATTCCGCAAGGCGACCGCATTTACGATCCGGTCAACGGCCTGTGGCCGCAGAAGATGCTGGTGTCGTTCGACGGCCCGGTGGACGAGGCCGAAAAGGAAGAGCTGCGCTCGGTTTATCTGGTCGCCGACGATCCGGGCACGCAGTTCCGCGTCGAATGGCATCGCGCGGACGGCAAGCTCGGCCGCCAGGAAGGTGGCCCGCTCGCGACCGTCGCGTTCCTGACCGACGTCGAGATCCCGTGGAGCGACGACGACGAGTAACGTCGTCGCATGAAGCCGGCGCCCGGTGCGCCGGCCGTCAGCGCATCATCCGCCGCCGGAACAGCCAGGCGGACAGCAGGAACCCGCCGATTGCGTAGCCGGCGAGCACCGCGACATGCAGCGCGACGTCGGTCGCCGGCCGGCCGAGCATCGCGGGCCGGATCAGCTCGACGGCGTTCGCGAGCGGCAGTGCCTGCGCCGCGTGCCGCGCGATCGGCGGCAGCTGCGTGGTCGGGAAGAACACGCCCGACAGCAGCAGCATCGGCGTCAGCACGAGCGTCTGATAAAACATGAAGAAATCGTAGGACGGTGCGAGCGCCGTGACGATCATCGCGATGCTTGCGAACGCGAGGCCCGCGAGCGCGATCACGGGCAGCGCCGCGAGCATCGACGGAAACTGCGCATAACCGAGCGCCCCCGCGACGAGCATGATCGCGGCCCCCGACAGCATCGCCTTGCTGGCCCCCCAGACGATCTCGCCGAGCACGATGTCGCCGAGCGCAAGCGGCGTATGCATGATCGCTTCCCAGGTGCGCTGCACGTGCATCCGCGAGAAACCCGAATACATCGACTCGAAGCTCGCGGACATCATCACGCTCGAGCCGACCGTACCGGCCGCGAGGAACGCGATATACGACACGCCGTCGACATGGCCGAGCATCAGGCCGAGCCCGAACCCCAGACCGAACAGATAGATCATCGGATCGGCAAGATTGCCGAACATCGACGCGAGCGCGAGCTTGCGCCAGACGAGATAGTTGCGCCGCCAGACGGCGATCCAGTTGGTCGCGTTTGCGGGCATCGCGATCGCGAAGCGTGACACGCGCGGCGGTGCCGACGGGGCGGTGGCGGAATAGTTGCGCACGTCCATGATCGATCAGTCCTGCATTTCGCGGCCCGTGAGCCGCAGGAACACATCTTCCAGATTGGCCGGGCGATGCAGATAGCGCAACCCCGTGCGACCCTTGAGTCGCGCACTGAGCGGTTCCGGGTCGCTCACGTAACAGAACAGCGTCTCGCCGCTGATTTCGGTGTGCTTCGCGAACGCCGCCAGCTCGTCGCGCAGCGTGGCCGGATCGGGCCCGTAGATCTCGATCACGTCGCAGCCGATCTCCGATTCGATCAGCGAGTGCGGCGCACCTTCGGCGATCTTGCGGCCTTCCTCGATCACGCACAGCCGGTCGCACAGGCGCTCGGCTTCTTCCATGAAGTGCGTGGTGATCAGGATCGTCTTGCCTCGAGCGAGCAGCGAGCGCAGGCGCTCCCACATGAGGTGGCGCGCCTGCGGGTCGAGGCCCGTCGTCGGCTCGTCGAGCACCAGCACATCGGGATCGTTGACGAGCGCACGGGCGAGCGTGAGTCGGCGCTTCATGCCGCCCGACAGCTCGCCGACCTTCGCATCGGCCTTGTTCTCGAGCTTCGCGAATTCGAGCAGGGGTTTCACGAGCGCGTGCGCAGCCTGCGCCGACATGCCGAAATAGCGGCTGAAGACGAGCAGGTTCTCGCGCACGGTGAAGTCGGGGTCGAGATTGTCGAACTGCGGGACGACCCCGACACGCTGGCGCGCATGTCGCGCACGCGATGGAACCGGTTCGCCGCAGAGCGAAATGGTGCCTGCATCGGGGTGCGTGAGGCCGAGCAGCATTTTCAGCGTGGTGGTCTTGCCTGCGCCGTTGGGGCCGAGCAGGCCGTAGCATTCGCCGGCCTGCACGGTGAACGACAGGCCGTTGACGACAAGCTTGTCGCCATAGCGCTTTTCGACGTTCCGGAAATCGATCGGTGCAACGAGCATGGGTATGTTGTCGTTGTATGCGGGCGCGGCAGCGTTTCGCTGCCGGATGCGTGGCTGGTTGGCGAACCGATCGGACGATTGCCTGTCACACGGGCATTACCGAAGCGCACGACGCCGGCGCCTGGTGGCCCGCTGGAGTACGAACGGGCCATTCTAGTGCATCGGCTGCGTCTCTTCAGGGCATGCCTGCGCGGTGCGATGCATGCGCGCACCGATCGTGCACCGCATCATCGCGCACGCGCCGCGCGGGGCGAATCAGCGTTTTCCATCCCTTGCGTCCTGAATTGCGGCGCACCATGATGAATGCGTAGGCTCGTTGTTGCGATAGGGAGGTTTCATGGCTAGCTACAACAAGATTCTGCTGTGTTACGACGGCACGCTCGAAGGGCGCAAGGCACTGCGCTGCGGCGCCAATCTCGCGATGGACCTGAAGGCCGAGACGCATTTGCTTTCGGTCGTCGACATGCGCTCGAGCATTGCACAGAGCGCGGGCTTGCTGACCGACGTCGCGTGCGGCCGGTTCGAGGAAACCGCGCGTGAAATCCTGCAGGAAGGGGTGAACTGGCTGCGCGAGCGCGGCGTGCAGGCCGAAGGCCATTTCGCATTCGGCTATCCGATCGACGAAATCGCGAATCTCGCGACGGAACTGAACGCCGATCTCGTCGTCGTCGGCCACCGGTGCCGCAGCGGGCTGTCGAGATGGTGGATGGGCTCGGGCAACACGCAACTGCTCGATCGCGTGAACTGCAGCATTCTGGTTGCGTGTTCGTCGGCGCAAGAGCAGAAGGCCGAAATCGCACGCGAGCGTGAAGCGGCCACGGCGAACGGCAAATGATCCAATGATTCGATGACTGCCTGACAGGCGAACCGTGCCGGTCGGGCAGTCATGTCGCCTCAGTGGCTCGGGCGACGACCCCGAGCCAGTCAAGTCCCTGTCGAGCCCTGTCAAGCGTGCAGGTCGATTGCGGACAACTTCCACGAGAACAGGCCGAAGCGGTGGAATATCGCCGCATAGCGCGTGCCGTCGGCACTGCGCTGGTAGGTCACGACGAATTCATCGATATTCCGGTAACCGGCGCTGGTTTGCTGCTGATGCGGCGAATGCGTTGTATCGACCGGGCTGGCCGGCGCGGCAGCAGCAGGGGGCGACGATGATGCGGCTGCCACGTTGCTGCCCGGAGCGGCTGCGCTTGCCGAAGCCTGATTGGGTGCCGGTGCGGCCGGCGTGTTGCCCGGTGCATCGCTGCCTGGTGGCAGATTAGACAAGTCAGGTGGACGCTCCCCCGGATTGCCACGCGGCGGCAATCCGCTCATCAGCGCGGCCACGCCCTCCGGGGTCGCGTATGCATCGACCAGCGGGCCGATCAATGCCGACCCGATCAGTGCACCGAGCACCGCGAACGGATTGCCCTTCTTCACCGCGTCGATCCGGCGCATCAACTCTTCCGTGACCTGCTGCTTCAGGCTGATGCGCAGCGACGGAAAATCGACATATTCACTGATGGCCTGTGCATCACGCGCATCGATCGCCGTTTTCAGGCGGCCGAGCGCGACGTACGGCGATGCGTAGGCATAGCCGATCGCCGCAACGGCGGCGATGGCCAGCACGATGATCAGCAGGGGTTTGAGCCGCCATGCGCGGCCCGAAGATCCGGTCACGTTGCCTCCGGTGCGGGGATGTTCCGCAATCAGAGACCGCCAGGCGTGGCCGATCGTTCCTCTGCAATGCAGCGATCGATCATCCGGCACACGGCATCGATCGTGCCGACCATGATCAGGCGCGAACGACCGTGATAGACGCGCACCGGCGCGCGGCGCGCGGGTTCCGCGTGATTCAGGCCGGCGTTCAGCGATACCCGCGCGAAAGCGGGGAGCGCCGACGGCAGCAGGGACGCCTGCCGTTCGACTGCGACTTCTTCTTGCACAGGCGCCGCCGCGGACAGCGGTGCGCAGGGCGTGCGGCCGCGCAGGTGACGCAGGCGACCGAATTGACGGAAAGGCAGCAGGCGGGCAAGGCGTTCCATGATGTTCTCCTCAGCGAGACGGAATGTCAGAGTTCGCCCGAGCGGATCAGCCCGACGGCGATGCCTTCCAGCGCGAATTCCGCGCTGCCGGCCTTGACGAAGATGTTTTCGTAATCCGGGTTCTCCGCGATCAGCTCGAGACCGCCCGGCCGGCGCATCAGGCGCTTGACCGTGACGTCGTCGCCGAGACGCGCGACGATGATCTGGCCGTCCTTCGCTTCCGTGCGCTTCTGCACGGCGAGCAGGTCGCCATCGAGGATGCCGGCGTCGCGCATCGACAGGCCGCGCACTTTCAGCAGGTAGTCGGGCTTGCTGGTGAACAGCGCGGGATCGCACGCGTAATGCTGCGAGATGTGCTCCTGCGCGAGGATCGGGCTACCGGCTGCCACACGGCCAACGAGCGGCAGCGACAGCTGCATCAGGCCGGCGTGCGGGAGCGTGAACTGGTGCGGGGCATCGTCGATGCCGAGCAGGCGGATGCCGCGCGACGCGCCGGCGGCCAGCTCGATCACACCCTTGCGCGCCAGCGCGCGCAGGTGCTCTTCGGCCGCATTCGGCGAGCTGAAGCCCAGTTCGGCCGCGATCTCGGCACGGGTGGGCGGGAATCCGGAGCGCTCGATCGCGCGACGGATCAAGTCGAACACTTGTTGCTGACGGGCGGTGAGTTTGGTCATGGCTCAACTGTATGGATAGACAGTGAGCTGTATTTTTATACAGTAGTTCGCGAATTTCAAGTGTTACGTGAGGTTCGACGCGATCACGCCGGTTCCGGCGTGATTTTGCGACGTCCGGACGCCGGTTTATCTGCCACAACCGTCCATCCCGTCTGCGTTAGCACTTTTGAGTATTAAAAAATGAGGAACGATTATTTTTAATCATGTAACCCGTTCGCTAGACTGGCCCGACATCGCAATACCGACAACACTGGAGAACCAAGGATGGGCAAGCGCAATACGGGGCTGGTGGGCGGAGTGGGCCGCCTGATCGCAACACTCGCGCTGGGCGCGGCGGCGGCGCTGGGCGTCGCGACGCACGCGCAGGCCGATACGACCTTCCTGAACGTGTCGTACGACCCGACGCGCGAGCTGTATCAGGACTTCAACCAGGCGTTCGGCAAGGAGTGGAAGGCGAAGACGGGCGAGACCGTCAACTTCAAGCAGTCGCACGGCGGTTCGGGCGCGCAGGCGCGCTCGGTGCTCGACGGCCTGCAGGCCGACGTCGTCACGCTGGCGCTGGCGTACGACATCGACGCGCTCGCCAACAAGGGCCTCGTCAACAAGGATTGGCAGAAGCGCCTGCCCGACAATGCGTCGCCGTACACGTCGACGATCGTGTTCCTGGTGCGCAAGGGCAACCCGAAGGGGATCAAGGACTGGGACGACCTGACCAAGCCGGGCATCTCGATCGTCACGCCGAACCCGAAGACGTCGGGCGGCGCACGCTGGAACTACCTGGCCGCATGGGCGTACGCGGTTCACAAGCCGGGCGGCAACGAGCAGACGGCGAAGGAATTCGTCACGAAGCTCTACAAGAACGCGGGCGTGCTCGATTCGGGCGCACGCGGCGCGACCACGAGCTTCGTGCAGCGCGGGATCGGCGACGTGCTGATCGCATGGGAAAACGAGGCGTTCCTGTCGGTCAAGGAATTCGGTACCGACAAGTTCGAGATCGTCGTGCCGTCGGTGAGCATCCTGGCCGAGCCGCCCGTCGCGGTGGTCGACAAGGTGGTCGACAAGAAGGGCACGCGCAAGCTGGCCGAGGCCTACCTGAACTACCTGTACAGCCCGCAGGGCCAGGAAATCGCGGCGCGCAACTACTACCGGCCGCGTTCGAAGAACGTGCCGGCGGAGCTGACCAAGCAGTTCCCGAAGCTGAAGCTGTACACGGTCGACGACACGTTCGGCGGCTGGACGAATGCGCAGAAGACGCATTTCGCGGACGGCGGCGTGTTCGATTCGATCTACAAGCCGCAGTAACGCCATAACGACAAGCGGCGCGCCACGACAGCGCGCCGCACCCCCGACGGGCCGCCGGCGCGATTCACTGCGCCGGCGTTTGCGTCGGACCCGTGAGCAGCATCGACCCAGCAAGAGCATCCGATGACGACGTACACCTTTCGCAAGCCGAGCGCGCTGCCCGGTTTCGGCGTGACACTCGGCATCACGGTGGCCTATTTGAGCCTCGTGGTGCTGATTCCGCTCGCCGCCACGTTCCTGAAGACCGCGACGCTGTCGTGGGACCAGTTCGTCACCGCCGTCACGTCGCCGCGCGTGCTCGCGTCGTACCGGCTGACGTTCTCGGCCGCGCTCGGCGGCGCGCTGATCAATGCCGTGTTCGGCTTCCTCGTCGCATGGGTGCTGGTGCGCTACACGTTCCCGTTCAAGCGTCTCGTCGATGCGGTCGTCGACCTGCCGTTCGCGCTGCCGACGTCGGTGGCCGGCATCTCGCTCGCGGCCGTCTACGCGACCAACGGCTGGGTCGGCCAGTATCTGGCGCCGCTCGGCATCAAGATCGCGTTCACGCCGGCCGGCGTGCTGGTCGCGCTGACCTTCATCGGGCTGCCGTTCGTCGTGCGCACCGTGCAGCCGGTGCTCGAGGATTTCGAGCGCGAGCAGGAAGAGGCCGCCGCGTGCCTCGGCGCGTCGCGCTGGCTGACGTTCCGCCGCGTCGTGCTGCCGGCCGTGCTGCCGGCGCTGCTCACCGGTTTCGCGCTCGCGTTCGCGCGCGCGCTCGGCGAATACGGCTCGGTGATCTTCATCGCCGGCAACGTGCCGATGAAATCCGAGATCACGTCGCTGTTGATCATCACGAAGCTCGAGCAGTACGACTACGCGGGCGCGACCGCGCTGGCGGTCGTGATGCTGGTCGTGTCGTTCCTGATGCTGCTGCTGATCAACACGCTGCAGTGGTATCTGCAGCGTCGTACGAGCAAGGGCGCGAGCGGTCCGGCGCCCGCCACCGTCACCGCCGCTGCTGCCGCCGCAGGAGGCCAGTAATGACCCAGGAGGCCACCGTCGTGCTGAAAACCCCGTCGCCGGCCGCGCGTACCGCGAAGCGGCTCGACCCCGTCAGCGAGTCGCGCGTCGTGCGCTGGCTGCTCACGGGCATCGCGCTGGCGTTCCTCGCGTTCTTCCTCGTCGTGCCGCTCGCCGCGGTGTTCGTCGAGGCGCTGCGCAAGGGCATCGGCTTCTATCTCGAATCACTGGCTGATCCCGACGCGTGGTCGGCGATCAAGCTGACGCTCACCGTCGCCGTGATCGCCGTGCCGCTGAACCTCGTGTTCGGCGTGTGCGCATCGTGGGCGATCGCGAAGTTCGAATTCCGCGGCAAGGCGCTGCTGACGACGCTGATCGATCTGCCGTTCTCGGTGTCGCCGGTGATCTCGGGCCTCGTGTACGTGCTGCTGTTCGGCGCGCAGGGCTGGTTCGGGCCGTGGCTGCAGGATCACGACGTGCAGATCATCTTCGCGGTGCCGGGCATCGTGCTCGCGACGATCTTCGTCACGTTCCCGTTCGTCGCGCGCGAGCTGATCCCGCTGATGCAGGCGCAAGGCACCGACGAGGAAGAAGCCGCGCGCGTGCTCGGCGCGTCGGGCTGGCAGATCTTCCGCCGCGTGACGCTGCCGAACGTGAAATGGGGCCTGCTGTACGGCGTGATCCTGTGCAATGCGCGCGCGATGGGCGAGTTCGGCGCGGTATCGGTCGTGTCCGGCCACATTCGCGGCGTGACCGACACGATGCCGCTGCACGTGGAGATCCTGTACAACGAATACAACTTCGCGGCGGCGTTCGCGGTGGCGTCGGTGCTGGCGCTGCTTGCGCTCGTCACGCTCGCGCTGAAGCTGATCGCCGAGCGTCATCTGGCGGCCGAACTGGCCGACGCGGACGCTGTCCCCGCACATGCCGGCCCTGTCGGCGCCGTTTCGTCGAAATCGTAAAGAGGCAACCAGAATGGGTATCACCGTCCGTAACCTTCAGAAGCGCTTCGGCGATTTCACGGCGCTCGACAACGTCTCGCTCGACTTCCCGCCCGGCGAACTGGTCGCGCTGCTCGGGCCGTCCGGCTGCGGCAAGACCACGCTGCTGCGCGTGATCGCGGGCCTCGAGCACGCGGACGCCGGCCAGGTCGTGCTGCAGGGGCTCGACGTCGCGTCGGTCGGCGCGCGAGATCGCCAGGTCGGCTTCGTGTTCCAGCACTACGCGCTGTTCCGCCACATGACGGTGTTCGAGAACGTCGCGTTCGGGCTGCGCGTGAAGCCGCGCCGCGAGCGGCCGTCGGAAGCCGCGATTCGCGAGAAGGTGCACGAACTGCTCAAGCTCGTGCAGCTCGACTGGCTCGCGCAGCGCTATCCGTCCGAGCTGTCGGGCGGCCAGCGCCAGCGCATCGCGCTGGCCCGCGCGCTCGCGGTCGAGCCGAAGGTGCTGCTGCTAGACGAACCGTTCGGCGCACTCGACGCGAAGGTCCGCAAGGAATTGCGCGGCTGGCTGCGTCGCCTGCACGACGACCTGCACATCTCGACGATCTTCGTCACGCACGACCAGGAAGAGGCGCTCGAAGTGGCCGATCGCATCGTCGTGCTGAATCGCGGCCACGTCGAGCAGGTCGGCAGCCCGCAGGACGTCTACGATCATCCGCAAAGCGCGTTCGTGTACGAGTTCCTCGGTGCGGCGAACCGGTTGCCGGGCACGGTCGCCGGGCGCGGCTTCGTCGCCGAGGGCGCGGCTGCGCCGATCGAGGTCGACGCCGATTTCGCGGGCCCCGCGAACGCGTACGTCCGGCCGCACGATCTGCAGCTGTGGCCGGTGGGCGAAGGGCATCGCGACGGCATCGCGGTGGACGTGCGGCGCGTGATTCCGCTCGGCGGTTCGGTGCGGGTGGAGCTCGAGGCGCGCGCGGGCGGCGCGCTCGAGGCGGAACTCGATCGCGACGCATGGCGGGCGCTGTCGCTGCAGGTCGGCGACGGCGCGACGGCCGTACCGCGCGCCGTGCGGGTATTTCCCGCGCGTTGACGAGACAAAGCAGGGCAGAGGGCGGGTTTCGCTCCGATTGAACAATCAAACAACGACAGCCTAAGAGGCATACCCATGAATTTTCAGCAATTGCGGTTCGTGCGCGAAGCGGTGCGCCAGAACATGAACCTGACGGAAGTCGCGAACGTGCTGTACACGTCGCAGTCGGGCGTGTCGAAACAGATCAAGGATCTGGAAGATGAGCTGGGCGTCGACATCTTCATTCGGCGCGGCAAGCGGCTGACGGGGCTCACGGAGCCCGGCAAGGCGGTGCACCAGCTGATCGAGCGGATGCTGCTCGACGCCGAGAACCTGCGCCGCGTCGCGCGCCAGTTCGCCGATCAGGATAGCGGCCATCTGGTCGTCGCGACGACGCACACGCAGGCGCGCTACGCGTTGCCGAAGGTGATCCGGCAGTTCACCGACGTGTTCCCGAAGGTGCATCTCGCGCTGCGCCAGGGCAGCCCGCAGCAGATCGCGCAGATGATCCTGAACGGCGAGGCCGATCTGGGCATCTCGACCGAGGCGCTCGACCGCTATCCTGACATCGTCACGTTCCCGTGCTATTCGTGGCACCACACGGTCGTCGTGCCGAAGGGCCATCCGCTCGTCGGCCGCGCGAACCTGACGCTCGAGGAAATCGCCGAGTACCCGATCATCACGTACGACCAGGACTTCACGGGCCGTTCGCACATCGACCAGGCGTTCACGCAGGCGGGCGCCGTGCCCGACGTCGTGCTGACCGCGATCGACGCGGACGTGATCAAGACTTACGTCGAACTCGGGATGGGGATCGGCGTGGTCGCGGCGATGGCTTACGATCCGCAGCGCGACACGGGGCTCGTCGCGCTCGATACGCAACACCTGTTCGAGGCGAGCACGACGCGGGTCGGGCTGCGCAAGGGCGCGTTCCTGCGTGCGTATGCGTACCGGCTGATCGAAATGTTCGCGCCGCACCTGAACGAAGCGGAAATCGCGGGGCTGTTGCGCGAAGCCGTTTGATTTGACCCGAGCGTGTCGCGCGCCGTCCGGGCCGTTGCCGCGGATGGCGCGACTTGCACCACGTGTGCGTTGCCGCATACGGCACCGGGCGGCGGCAGGGGATTGCCGCCATCACGGCTGAAGCATCCGCCGATGCGATAACACGCAAGGTGCGTCGCGTCAGGTGACGATCGCCGATGTTTTCAGCCAACAGAAAAACAAGAACAACCTGCGACGCCGAACCTCGGCGCGAAACGCACAATCGGCAGTCGTCCTCGTTCACAAGGCTGCGCGTTCAAATCACCGGTTCCGTCACAGTCGACGACATATCGCGACGGCGAACGCGGCCGGGCTTCGTGCCGATCGTCGACGCGATCACGCTGTCCGGAACGACCCGCGCCATCACCGGCAAGCCGGCTACGAAGCACTTCGACGATCCGCCGCCGGCGTCGCGAGTGTCGTATTTGCGCGTCGTGAAGCGCGCTCGCGCGCTCCGAATAAACCCTTAAATATTGATCAGACAGGTTGCGCGCCGAAGCGAATCGGTACAGCATAGCCTTCACTCCGCCGGCGTCCCGCCGGCGGTGGCGCGTCAACGACAGCACGCGCCAGGCAGTCGGCCGTCTGCCTCGCTTCCATTCCGTGGTACCGACAGCAGCATCGATGGCCATTGCCCGGGTAGAGTGGCGCAAACGTTTGCTCACATTAAAACAACAGTCGAATAACAATCCGGCCTTCGGGCCAGTCGCCAGGAGATGTGTATGAATGTCCGCTTTCGCCGTCGCTTCCTGACCGCCGCGCTCGCCGCCGTCGCGGTGGCCGCCGCACCGGCCGTCCACGCGCAATCCGCGGCCAAGCCGAAGGTCGCGCTCGTGATGAAGTCGCTCGCCAACGAGTTCTTCCTGACCATGGAAACGGGCGCGAAGGAATACCAGAAGCACAACGCGAACCAGTTCGACCTGATCACCAACGGCATCAAGGACGAGACCGACACCGCGAACCAGATCCGCATCGTCGAGCAGATGATCGTGTCGAAGGTCGACGCGATCGTGCTTGCGCCGGCCGATTCGAAGGCGCTCGTGCCGGTCGTGAAGAAGGCGGTCGACGCCGGCATCATCGTCGTGAACATCGACAACCGGCTCGATCCCGACGTGCTGAAATCGAAGAACCTGAACGTACCGTTCGTCGGCCCGGACAACCGCAAGGGCGCGCGCAAGATCGGCGATTACCTCGCGAAGCGGCTGAAGGCGGGCGACCAGGTCGGCATCGTCGAAGGCGTGTCGACGACGACCAATGCGCAGCAGCGCACGGCCGGCTTCCAGGACGCGATGAAGGCGGGCGGGATGAAGGTCGTATCGGTGCAGTCCGGTGAATGGGAGATCGACAAGGGCAATGCGGTCGCGGCCGCGATGCTCAACGAATACCCGAACCTGAAGGCGTTGCTGTGCGGCAACGACAACATGGCGATCGGCGCCGTGTCGGCCGTGCGCGCGGCCGGCAAGCAGGGCAAGGTGTTCGTGGTCGGCTACGACAACATCAACGCGATCAAGCCGATGCTGAAGGACGGCCGCGTGCTCGCGACGGCCGATCAGTACGCGGCGAAGCAGGCCGTGTTCGGCATCGACACGGCGCTCAAGGCGATCTCCGAGCATCGCAAGCAGGCCGACATGTCGGGCGTGGTCGAGACGCCGGTGGATCTCGTGACGAAGTGACGCAACCCCGATACGGCCGCCGCCCTCAAGAATCGGGCGCGGCGGCCGTTATCAGGGGTGAGCGCGATCACGGCCACTGCATGCACATGCACTTGTGAGCGTCATACCCGCGCGCCGCGTGCGCGCGGCCGCAACCAGGATCGCGATGGACCCGACTTCCCAACCCTCCCGCGCAGCCGCTCCCGTGCTGTCCGTATCCGGCATCGGCAAGACCTATGCCGAACCCGTGCTCGCCGAGGTCACGCTGACGCTCGACGCGGGCCACGCGCTTGCGTTGACGGGCGAGAACGGCGCCGGCAAGAGCACGCTGTCGAAGATCATCGGCGGGCTCGTCGAGCCGACCGCCGGCACGATGCAGCTGGGCGGCCAGCCCTATGCGCCGGCGAGCCGGACGCAGGCCGAGGCGCTCGGCGTGCGCATGGTGATGCAGGAGCTGAACCTGCTGCCGACCCTGACGGTCGCCGAAAACCTGTTCCTGAACCGCCTGCCGCGGCGCTTCGGGATCATCGATCGCGCGCGGTTGCGCGACGACGCACGGGCCGCGATGGCCCAGGTCGGGCTCGACATGGTCGATCCCGATACGCCGGTGGGCGCGCTCGGCATCGGCCATCAGCAGATGGTCGAGATCGCGCGCAACCTGATCGGCGACTGCCGCGTGCTGATTCTCGACGAACCGACCGCGATGCTGACCGCGCGTGAAGTCGAGCTGCTGTTCGAGCAGATCGACCGGCTGAAGGCACGCGGAGTCGCGATCATCTACATCTCGCACCGGCTCGAGGAACTCGCGCGTGTCGCCGAGCGGGTCGCCGTGCTGCGCGACGGCCGGCTCGTCCATGCGGGCGACATGGCGGCGACGACGTCCGACGGGCTCGTCACGCTGATGGTCGGGCGCGAGATCGGCGAGCACATCGATCTCGGCGAGCGCCGTATCGGCGCACCGCGGCTCGTCGTGTCGGGCCTCGCCCGCGGGACGGCGGTGCGCGACGTGTCGCTCGAGGTGCGCGCGGGCGAGATCTTCGGGATCTCGGGGCTGATCGGCGCGGGACGTACCGAACTGCTGCGGCTGATCTACGGTGCGGATGCGCCGGATGCGGGAACGATCGCGATCGGCCAGCCGCCGAAGCCGGTGCGGATCGGCTCGCCCGTCGAGGCGGTGAAGCACGGCATCGCGCTGATCACCGAGGATCGCAAGGGCGAAGGGTTGCTGCTCACGCAGTCGATCACCGCGAACGTGTCGCTCGGCCAGCTCGACCGGCTGGCGCGCGGCGGCATCGTCGACAGCGCGCGTGAAACGGCGCTCGCCGAGCAGCAGATCGACGCGCTGCGAATCCGCACGCACGGTGCGGCGCAGGCGGTCGGCGAACTGTCGGGCGGTAATCAGCAGAAGGTCGTGATCGGCCGCTGGCTCGCGCGCGACATGGGCGTGCTGCTGTTCGACGAGCCGACGCGCGGGATCGACGTCGGCGCGAAGTTCGAGATCTACACTTTGATGGGCGCGCTCGCGCGCGAAGGCCGCGCGCTCGTCGTCGTGTCGAGCGACCTGCGTGAGCTGATGCTGATCTGCGACCGGATCGGCGTGATGTCGGCCGGCCGCATGACCGCCGTGTTCGAGCGCGGCAACTGGACCCAGGATGCACTGCTGGCCGCGGCATTCGCCGGCTTCGGCCGCGAGACGCCGCCGGACGGCGCACGGCATCCGGACGCGGGGCTGGCGCAAGGCGCCGCTCCGGGCACTTCGACGACAGGACGACAGCAATGACCCAGCCTCCCGTATCCCCGACCGACGCAGGCGCGCAGCAGGACGTGACGGGGCGCCGCGCGCGCACGCTGTCCGGCACGCGGCTCGGCCTGTCGAACTATCTCGGGCTCGCCGGCGCGCTTGCCGCGATGATCGTGCTGTTTTCGACGCTGAGCTCGCATTTCCTGACCTACGATACGTTCAGCACGATCGCGAACCAGATTCCCGATCTCGTCGTGATGTCGGTCGGGATGACCTTCGTGCTGATCATCGCCGGGATCGACCTGTCGGTCGGCTCGGTGCTCGCGCTCGCCGCATCGATGGTCAGCGTCGCCGCGCTGAAATGGCAGTGGGGGCCGCTGCCGGCTGCGCTGATCGGCATCGCGGTCGCGACCGTCACGGGCGCGCTGACGGGTGCGGTCACGGTCGGCTGGCGGATCCCGTCGTTCATCGTGTCGCTCGGCGTGCTGGAGGCCGCACGCGGCCTCGCGTATCAGCTGACGAATTCGCGCACCGCCTATATCGGCGACGCGTTCGATTTCCTGTCGAACCCGATCGCGCTCGGCATCTCGCCGGCGTTCCTGATCGCGGTCGCGGTGATGATCGCGGCCCAGTTCGTGCTGACGCGCACCGTGTTCGGACGCTATCTCGTCGGGATCGGCACGAACGAAGAAGCCGTCCGACTTGCCGGGGTTAACCCGAGGCCGTATAAAATTCTCGTATTCGCGCTGATGGGTGCGCTCGCGGGGCTCGCGTCGCTGTTCCAGATTTCGCGGCTCGAGGCGGCCGACCCGAACGCGGGCGTCGGCCTCGAACTGCAGGTGATCGCGGCCGTCGTGATCGGCGGCACGAGCCTGATGGGCGGGCGCGGCTCGGTGATCAGCACGTTCTTCGGCGTGTTGATCATCTCCGTGCTGGCCGCGGGGCTGGCGCAGATCGGCGCGAACGAGCCGACGAAACGGATCATCACCGGCGCGGTGATCGTGGTGGCGGTCGTGCTCGATACGTATCGCAGCCGGCGCACGCGCGTGCGGTAGAAAGACAGACAGAACAGACCAGAGAGAAACGGGAAATGGCGACGATCAAGGATGTGGCAGCCATGGCGGGCGTGTCGTTTACGACCGTCTCGCACGTGGTGAACAACTCGCGGCCGGTGTCTGCGGATGTGCGTGCGAAGGTCGAGGGCGCGATCCGCGAGCTGAATTACGTGCCGTCGGCCGTGGCACGCTCGCTGAAGGCGCGTGCGACGGCGACCATCGGCCTCGTCGTGCCGAACAGCACGAATCCGTATTTCGCGGAGCTTGCGCGCGGCATCGAGGATCAGTGCGCGGCCAATGGCTATTGCGTGTTCTTCTGCAACTCGGACGACGATCCCGTGAAGCAGCGCAACTACCTGCGCGTGCTGCAGGAAAAGCGCATCGACGGGCTGATCGTCGCGTCGGCGGGCGAGGATGCGGTGCTCGCGCAGACGCTTGCGGACATCCATGCGCCGCTCGTCGTCGTCGATCGCAACATCGAGGGGCTCGCGGCCGACCTCGTGCAGATCGACCACGAGCGCGGCGCGTACCTTGCGACGCGCCACCTGCTCGAGCTCGGGCACGCGAAGATCGGCTGCATCACGGGGCCGACCGACACGGCGGTCAGCGCGATGCGCGTGCACGGTTTCATCCGTGCGATGGCCGAGCGCGGTGTCGACATCGTGCCGGGCGCGATCGCGGAAAGCGACTTCTCGTGCCTCGGCGGTTATCACGCGGCGTCGCGGCTGTTCGAATCGGTGCGGCCGAGCGCGATCTTCGCGGGCAACGACCTGATGGGCGTCGGCGCGCTGCGTGCGGCGGCCGAGCGCGGCATGCGCGTGCCCGACGACTGTTCGATCATCGGATTCGACGACATCGAATTCTCCCGCTACACGTATCCGGCGCTGTCGACGGTCGGCCAGTCGGTGCGCGCGCTCGGCGAAATGGCCGCGCAGACCCTGATCGAGCGGATCGGCGGCGGCTCGTCGGCCGTGCCGAGCCGCCGTCGCGTCGTGTCGCCGCGTCTCGTACTGCGTGAATCGACGGCGATCTACCGCGAGCCGCCGGCTTCCGGCGGTCGCGCATGACGGCGCCCGCGGTGGGCGCCGGCCGCGTGACGGTGGTCGGCAGCCTCAACATGGATCTCGTCGTGCGCGCGCCGCGCCTGCCGCTGCCCGGCGAAACGCTCGCCGGGCATGCGTTCGCGCAGGCGGCGGGCGGCAAGGGCGGCAACCAGGCCGTCGCTGCCGCGCGGCTCGGTGCGCAGGTCGCGATGATCGGCTGCGTCGGCGCGGATGCGCACGGCGCGGCACTGCGTGCGGGCCTCGAAGCCGAAGGGATCGACTGCGCGGGGCTCGCGACGAGCGCATCGGCGTCGACCGGCGTCGCGCTGATCGTCGTCGACGATGCGAGCCAGAACGCGATCGTGATCGTCGCGGGCGGCAACGGCGAGGTCACGACCGATACGGTCGCGCGGCACGAGGCCGCGCTGGCGTCGGCCGACGTCGTGATCTGCCAGCTCGAGACGCCGCCGGATGCGGTGTTCGCGGCGCTGTCGGCCGGGCGGCGGCTCGGCCGAACGGTGGTGCTCAATCCGGCCCCGGCCGTCGCGCCGCTGCCGGACGGCTGGCTGCCGCTCGTCGATTACCTGATCCCGAACGAGGTCGAGGCGGCCGCGTTGACCGCGCTGCCGGTGCGCGACCCGGCGGAGGCGGAAGCCGCCGCCCGCGCGCTGCAGGCTGGCGGCGCGCGCAACGTGCTGGTCACGCTGGGTGCACGGGGCGTGCTTGCGCTGACGGCCGACGGCGTCGCGCGGCATTATCCGGCGCCGGCCGTGCAGGCCGTCGACACGACGGCGGCCGGCGATACCTTCATCGGCGGCTTTTCCGCTCGGCTCGCGGCCGGCGCGGACGTCGATACGGCGATCCGCTTCGCGCAACGCGCGGCGGCACTGTCGGTCACGCGGGCGGGCGCGCAACCGTCGATTCCCACGCTTGCCGAACTGGCCGGATAGGGCCGGATCACGCATCGCAGCCGGTTCGTCGCAAACGATGGCCGGCCGCGTATCCGCGCTGCACGCCGGCAACGGAGAGCCTCTCATCGCCGTGCACGCCAGTGCACGGTGACGCACGTATTTTCGTTCAGCTATTTGTAATAAACAGACGAATAATTCGAAAAAATAGCGGAAACGCCATCAAGTTGTGCGGTGTCTGGTCGTAAATGAATCAGGTGAAGCAATGCTTCGAAGCGACGGGTCCGTCCCGTCCATCACGACGCAACACAGGAAGGATGATGGCGTTCAAAAACCTGACGATTCGTGCGCGCATCGGTTTCACGATGGCGTTTCTGGCGGTGCTCCTCGGTGTGATCGGTGGGCTCGGCGTGTATGGAATGACGCGCGCGAACGGTACGACGCGCGAGATCTTCACGAATCAGATGCCAAGCGCGGTCGATGTCTCGATTGCCGAGATCTACTCGGCGCGCGAACGCCTGGCCCTCGACCGGGCGGCGCTCCTGGCCGGCACGCCCGATGCGGCGGCTGCCATCGAGCGAAGCCGCGGGATGCGCGCGCAGTCGGACACCTGGTGGCAAAAGTACCTCGCGTTGCCGCGCGGCCCGGAGGAGGATCGCATCGCACAGGACGTCGCCGCGAAGCGGCAGGCGTTGCAGCACGAGTGCGACGCGTTCGCGAGCGTGCTCGGGGCGAATCAGGCCGACCGCATCGGCGACGGCGCCAAGCAGCTCCAGGCGCGCTACACCGACCTCTCGACGGCGAGCGAGGCGTTGCGCAACTACCAGTTCAGTGACGCGCAAGCCAACTTCGATCATGCGGAATCGGTGTACGAGACGCTGCGTTTGCTGGCCATCGTCGCGCTGGTGGCCGGCTTCGCCGCCGCGGTGGTGTCGTGGCTGACGCTGAGCCGCGCGATCGGCCGCCCGATTGCCGACGCGCTCGCGCATTTCGACGCGATTGCCGCCGGCGACCTGCGTCGGCCGATCGTCGTGGACCGGCGTGACGAGATGGGCCAGCTTCTCGAGGGCCTCGGCAAGATGCAGCGCGGGCTCGTCGATACGGTGCGCACCGTGCGCGGCGGCAGCGAGTCGATCGCGACCGCGGCGCGTCAGATTGCGGCCGGCAACATCGACCTGTCGTCGCGCACCGAGGAGCAGGCCGCGGCGCTGCAGGAAACCGCGTCGAGCATGGAGCAGCTGACCGGCACCGTGAAGCAGAACGCAGACAATGCACGCCAGGCGAGTTCGCTGGCCGCGAATGCGTCGGAGATTGCAAACAAGGGCAATACGGTGGTCGGCCAGGTGGTCGGCACGATGGGCGAGATCAACGACAGCTCGGCGAAGATCGCGGACATCATCGCGATCATCGAGGGAATCGCGTTCCAGACCAACATTCTTGCGCTGAATGCAGCAGTGGAAGCCGCGCGGGCCGGCGAGGAGGGCCGCGGTTTCGCGGTCGTCGCGGGCGAGGTGCGCAGCCTGGCCCAGCGTTCGTCGGCCGCGGCCAAGGAGATCAAGGTGCTGATCGACGCGTCGGTGGAGCGCATCCGGTCGGGTTCCACGCTGGTCGACGAGGCAGGGCGCACGATGAGCGACGTGATCGGTGCGGTGCAGCGCGTGACGGACATCATGGGCGAGATCGCGGCGGCATCCGAGGAGCAGAGCGGCGGGATCGACCAGGTGGCGCGCGCGGTCGCGCAGATGGACGAGGTCACGCAGCAGAATGCGGCGCTCGTCGAGGAAGCCGCGGCCGCCGCGCAGTCGCTCGACGAACAGGCCGGGCGCCTGCGTGAAACGGCAGCAGTATTCCAGCTCGCCGACGACACGTCGCGTCCGGGTGCCGCGGGACCGGTTGCGGTGCGTCACGCGCCGCGTGCGCCTTCCGCTGCGGTTGCCGTGCCTGTCGCTGCTGCGCGCGACGATCGCGATGCCCCGCCGAAACGCGCGGCTGCGGCGGCACCGGTGCGCAAGCCCGTCGCGGCCGCCGCTGCGCCCGCGCAGGCGGCCGCTACCGGTGGCGCGGACGACTGGGAAACCTTCTGATTCGCGCGTGCCGCGCATCTATCCCCATTTGGTATCCCATTTGGTAGCGAACGACGCCCGCAACACGCGGGCGTCGTCGTTTCTGCGGTGGAGAAATGTGACAGACGACGTACATGAACGACGATCGTGCAAGGTTGCGTGCATCGAACGCTCTGCATCGACTGAGGTGCGCACAGGTGCGAGTGAAGTTCCCGCATCCGTCGTACGGGTATCTCCGTAAGGGCGCTGCGAAAAAAATTTGTAACGGCGCGCGCAACGTGTCGTCGCAAACGGCTGCTCGAACGTATAGGGATGAGGGGGGAAGTGACGACGTCGGATGTGTCCAACGCACAAGACGTTCCGTTGTTCGACGAGACGTGACGGATGCAGTTTCTGCGGCTCGGGAGATCGATTGTAAAACGACGAAATGCGTTGTCCAAGCGGTGTTGTCGAGAATGACGAACTTCATACTAAGAGTTCGTGAAAAAAAATAAGAAAGGGTTTAGGATGAATTCGAACGCGCTTGCTTCTGCGCAGTCGTACGAAGGCAGGCACGTCTTCAGACTCAGGCGAGGGAGGTAGCATGGATATTTACAGCAGCTTCGCGAACCGCTTCGAAAAAACGCGAGAGGAAGAGCTCTCGCTGGAGGAGTATCTCGCGCTCTGCAAGAACGATCCATCCGCGTACGCGACGGCTGGTGAACGCATGCTGGAAGCAATCGGGGAACCTGAACAGATCGATACCCGCAACGACCCGCGCCTGTCGCGGATCTTCGCGAACAAGGTCATCAAGGTGTATCCGGCATTCCGTGAGTTCTACGGAATGGAGGAGGTGATCGAGCAGGTGGTCGCATATTTCCGCCACGCTGCGCAAGGTCTTGAAGAGAAGAAGCAGATCCTCTATCTGCTGGGCCCGGTGGGCGGCGGCAAGTCGTCGATCGCCGAGCGCCTGAAGCAACTGATGGAGCGCGTGCCGTTCTATTCGCTGAAGGGTTCGCCCGTCAACGAATCGCCGCTCGGGCTGTTCGACTACGACGAGGATGGTCCGATCCTCGAGGAACAGTACGGCATTCCGCGCCGCTACCTGAAGAGCATCCTGAGTCCGTGGGCCGTCAAGCGCCTGCACGAATACAACGGCGACATCCGCCAGTTCCGCGTGGTGCGCCGCTTTCCGTCGATCCTGCGGCAGGTCGGCATCGCGAAGACGGAGCCGGGCGACGAGAACAATCAGGACATCTCGTCGCTGGTCGGCAAGGTCGATATCCGCAAGCTCGAACAGTATGCGCAGGACGATGCCGACGCGTACAGCTACTCGGGCGGCCTGTGCCTGGCGAACCAGGGCCTGCTCGAATTCGTCGAAATGTTCAAGGCGCCGATCAAGGTGCTGCACCCGCTGCTGACCGCCACGCAGGAAGGCAACTTCAAGGGCACCGAAGGTTTCGGCGCGATTCCGTTCGACGGCGTGATTCTCGCGCACTCGAACGAGTCGGAGTGGAAGGCGTTCCGCAACAACCGCAACAACGAGGCACTGCTCGACCGGATCTTCGTCGTGAAGGTGCCGTACTGCCTGCGCGTGTCGGAAGAGATCAAGATCTACGAGAAGCTGATCCGCAATTCGTCGCTCGCCGAGGCCGTCTGCGCGCCGGGCACGCTGAAGATGATGTCGCAGTTCTCGGTGCTGTCGCGTCTGCACGAGCCGGAGAATTCGAGCCTGTTCTCGAAGATGCAGGTGTACGACGGCGAAAACCTGAAGGACACCGATCCGAAGGCGAAGTCGTACCAGGAGTATCGCGACTACGCGGGCGTGGACGAAGGGATGACCGGCGTGTCGACCCGCTTCGCGTTCAAGATCCTGTCGCGCGTGTTCAACTTCGATACGAGCGAGGTCGCGGCGAACCCGGTGCACCTGATGTACGTGCTCGAACAGCAGATCGAACGCGAGCAGTTCCCGCCGGAAACGGAGCAGAAGTACCTGTCGTTCGTGAAGGACGTGCTCGCGTCGCGGTACGCGGAGTTCATCGGCAAGGAGATTCAGACCGCGTATCTCGAGTCGTATTCGGAATACGGGCAGAACATCTTCGATCGCTACGTCACGTATGCGGACTTCTGGATCCAGGATCAGGAATTCCGCGATCACGATACCGGCGAGAGCTTCGATCGCGCCGCGCTGAACGCGGAGCTGGAGAAGATCGAGAAGCCGGCCGGGATCAGCAATCCGAAGGATTTCCGCAACGAAATCGTGAACTTCGTGTTGCGCGCACGGGCGGCGAACGCCGGCAAGAACCCCGTGTGGACGAGCTACGAGAAGTTGCGCGTCGTGATCGAGAAGAAGATGTTCTCGAATACCGAGGAACTGTTGCCGGTCATTTCGTTCAACGCGAAGGGTTCGGCGGAGGAGCAGCGCAAGCATGAGGACTTTGTGAACCGGATGGTCGCGAAGGGCTATACGCCGAAGCAAGTGAGGCTCCTTTGCGACTGGTACCTGCGCGTGCGCAAGTCGTCATGACACGCGCGGTATCGCGCCCGTACGGCGAGTCCGTGCGGGCGCTTTCAGAGGCGCCGCCCGCATGACGGCAGACGGCATGCGCGGCGAGTGCCCCGGCAGATCGACTTTCGAGCGGGAGACCGGGAGTGCTTCATCAAATCATCGACCGCAGGCTGGCCGGCAAGAACAAGAGCATCGCCAACCGCGAACGCTTTCTGCGTCGCGTCAAGAACTACATTCGTCGTGCCGTGTCCGACGCGGTGCGCGACCGTAGCATCAAGGATATCCAGAGCACGCAGAGCATCACGATCCCGCGCAAGGACATCGCGGAGCCGAATTTCCGGCACGCGCCTGGCGGGCGTCGTGAATACGTGCACCCCGGCAACGAGGACTACGTGCGCGGCGACAAGATCCCGCGTCCGCAGGGCGGCTCGGGCGGCGGAGGCAGTCAGGCGAGCAACGAGGGCGAAGGGCAGGACGACTTCGTGTTCGAGTTGTCGCGCGACGAGTTCATGCAGTACTTCTTCGACGATCTCGAACTGCCTCGCCTCGTGAAGACGCACCTGCTGACGGTGCCGAGCTGGAAGAACGTGCGCGCGGGCTGGTCGGCGGAAGGCACGCCGAACAACATCGACGTCGTGCGTTCGCTGCGCAGCGCACTCGGGCGTCGCATCGCGCTCGGCTCGCCGCTCGTCAACGAGCTGCGAGAGCTGGAGGCGCAGCTCGAGGCGATGAAGAGCGACCCGGAAGACCGGCGCGCGGAGATCGCGGTGCTCGAGGCCGAGATCCATCACCTGAAGGGGCGCATCTGGCGGATTCCGTTCATCGATCCGTTCGACCTGCGCTACATCAACCGCGTGAAGCAGCCACAACCGTCGAGCCAGGCCGTGATGTTCTGCCTGATGGACGTGTCGGGCTCGATGGACGAGCAGCGCAAGGATCTGTCGAAGCGCTTCTTCATCCTGCTTTACCTGTTCCTCAAGCGTAACTACGAGCGCATCGAGGTGGTGTTCATCCGCCACCATACGCGTGCCGAGGAAGTCGACGAGGACACCTTCTTCCATTCGACGGAGAGCGGCGGCACGGTGGTGTCGAGTGCGCTCGAGCTGATGCGCAAGGTGATGAACGAGCGCTACTCGCCGACCGAGTGGAACATCTACGGCGCGCAGGCGTCCGACGGCGACAACTGGACTGACGATTCGCCCAAGTGTCGCAAAATCCTGGAAGAGGATATCCTCACGAAGGTGCGTTACTTCGCGTATATCCAGGTCGCGCCGGAAGAGCAGAACCTGTGGCTGGAATACGCGCAGCTGGCCCTGTCCCAGCCGCATCTCGCGATGAAAAAAGTGGAATCGGCTGCCGACATTTACCCGGTGTTTCGCGAATTGTTCGAAAAGCAGGTGGAAATGTCATGACGACCCGCCATCTGCACAACGAGTCGCGCGGCTATGCGCCGCGCCCTTCCGGCGACGACACGGCAGGTCCTGCCGCACCGCAGCAACGCGGGCAGGCCGAACCACCGCCGCCGGCCGCCGACTTGCCCGGCCCAGGGCAAAAGGAAGCGCGTATGAACGTTGCCGAACGCAAGCCGTTGCCGTGCCCGTCCGACTGGACGTTCGAACTGCTCGAGGAATACGACACGCACATCTCGCAGGTCGCCGAACAATACGAGCTCGACATCTACCCGATCCAGCTCGAACTGATCAGCGCCGAGCAGATGATGGACGCGTATGCGTCGGTCGGGATGCCCGTCAACTACCGTCACTGGTCGTTCGGCAAGCACTTCCTGTCGACCGAGAAGAGCTACCGCCGCGGCCAGATGGGCCTCGCGTACGAAATCGTCATCAACTCGAACCCGTGCATCGCGTACCTGATGGAAGAGAACACGATGACGATGCAGGCGCTCGTCATCGCGCACGCGGCGTACGGGCACAACTCGTTCTTCAAGGGCAACTACCTGTTCCGGCTGTGGACCGACGCGCACGCGATCATCGACTATCTCGTGTACGCGAAGAACTACGTCGCGGAATGCGAGGAGCGCTACGGGCTCGATCGTGTCGAGGAACTGCTCGATTCGTGCCATGCGCTGATGAACTACGGCGTCGACCGCTACAAGCGGCCGCAGAAGCCTTCGCTGTCGAAGGAGGCCGCGCTGCGGCGTGAACGCGAGGCGTACCTGCAGTCGCAGGTGAACGAACTGTGGCGCACGCTGCCGGGCAAGAAGCCCGAGCTGATGGAGGAGCAGGAAGACCGCTATCCGCCCGAGCCGCAGGAGAACCTGCTGTATTTCGCGGAAAAGAATGCGCCGCTGCTCGAACCGTGGGAGCGGGAGGTGATCCGCATCGTGCGCAAGATCGGCCAGTATTTCTACCCGCAACGGCAGACGCAGGTGATGAACGAAGGCTGGGCGACGTTCTGGCACTACACGTTGCTGAATACGCTGTACAACCAGGGGAAGCTGGAAGACAGCTTCATGATGGAGTTCCTGCATTCGCACAGCAACGTGGTCTACCAGCCGCCCGTCACGAAGCCGTACTACAGCGGGATCAACCCGTACGCGCTCGGCTTTTCGATGATGAGCGACATCCGGCGGATCTGCGAAGCGCCGACGGAGGAAGACTACAAGTGGTTTCCCGAGATCGCGGGCACCCCGTGGCTGCCGGCGATGCACTACGCGATGCGCAACTTCAAGGACGAGAGCTTCATCGCGCAGTACCTGTCGCCGAGCCTGATCCGCGACATGCGGCTCTTTTCGGTGCTCGACGACGACATGCGCGATTCGCTCGAGGTGTCGGCGATCCACGACGATTCGGGCTACCAGTATGTGCGGCAGGCGCTGTCGAGGCAGTACGACATCCATCACCGCGAACCGAACATCCAGGTGTGGGCGGTGAACACGCGCGGCGACCGCAGCCTCACGCTGCGCCACTTCATGACCGACAACCGTCACCTGTCGAACGACAGCGACGAAGTGCTCAAGCACATGGCGCGGCTCTGGCAATTCGACGTGTTCCTGGAAAGCGTCGACGAGGCCGGTACCGTGCGCAAGCGCTACGAGTGCCGCTACGTGCCGCCGGAGGTGCGGATCTGAACGTCGCCTGCGGAAAGTTTGCACCGAGCGCCAGCCTGCGGGCTGGCGTTTTCATATGACGAACGCATGGCGGGAGAAAAATTTTCTACATCCGGACGAACCCGGAGAGCCTGTTACTTTACATTTCGCTAAAATCACGTAGCGCCGTGCGCCGGAACCGGTGCCACGTTCGATCGCACGCGGCGGCCCAGCCGCCTCGCCCAGAAAGTACTACAAGGAACAGACCAATCCATGGACGTCCAGACCGAACAAGCTGCGCTGTCCGCGCAAGACACCCGGCGGCGCGTGTTCGCCATCGTCGGCGCCTCGTCGGGCAACCTCGTCGAGTGGTTCGACTTCTACATCTACTCGTTCTGCGCGCTGTACTTCGCGCCGGCATTCTTCCCGAGCGGCAACACGACGACGCAGCTGCTGAACACGGCGGGGGTGTTCGCGGCCGGCTTCCTGATGCGTCCGATCGGCGGCTGGCTGTTCGGCCGCATCGCCGACCGCCACGGCCGCCGCAACGCGATGATGATCTCGGTGCTGATGATGTGCGGCGGCTCGCTCGTGATCGCGGTGCTGCCGACCTACGCGCAGATCGGCGCGCTCGCGCCGGCGCTGCTGCTGGTCGCGCGGCTGTTCCAGGGGCTGTCGGTGGGCGGCGAATACGGCACGAGCGCGACCTACATGAGCGAGGTGGCGCTGAAGGGCCGCCGCGGCTTCTTCGCGTCGTTCCAGTACGTGACGCTGATCGGCGGCCAGCTGTGCGCGCTGCTCGTGCTCGTGATCCTGCAGCAGACGCTGTCGGGCGACGAACTGAAGGCGTGGGGCTGGCGCATTCCGTTCGTGGTCGGCGCGGCGGCCGCGTTGATCTCGCTGTACCTGCGCAAGTCGCTCGACGAGACGTCGACGTCCGAATCGCGCGACAAGAAAAACGCGGGCACGATCCGCGGCGTGTGGCAGCACAAGGGGGCATTCTTCACGGTGGTCGGCTTCACGGCCGGCGGCTCGCTGATCTTCTACACGTTCACGACGTACATGCAGAAGTACCTCGTGAACACGGCCGGCATGCATGCGAAGACGGCCAGCAACGTGATGACCGTCGCGCTGCTCGTCTACATGCTGATGCAGCCGGTGTTCGGCGCACTGTCCGACAGGATCGGCCGCCGCACGTCGATGATCCTGTTCGGCTCGTTCGCGGTGATCGGCACGGTGCCGCTGATGCATGCGCTGAAGGACGTGACGAGCCCGGTGGCGGCGTTCGTGCTGATCACGGTTGCGCTCGCGATCGTCAGCTTCTACACGTCGATCAGCGGGCTGATCAAGGCCGAGATGTTCCCGCCGGAAGTGCGCGCGATGGGTGTCGGCCTGTCGTATGCGGTCGCGAACGCGATCTTCGGCGGCTCGGCCGAGTACGTCGCACTGTGGTTCAAGTCGATCGGCAGCGAGGAAACCTTCTACTGGTACGTGACCGTGCTGTGCGCGATCTCGCTGATCGTGTCGTGGCGGATGCGCGATCCGAGCAAGGAAGGGTACCTGCGTCACGAGCCGTGATCGACCGCGCATCGTACGCATTTGCCTCATGACGAACGTCCCGCCAGCCGGCGGGACGTTTTTTTTCGGCGTTCGATTACGCGGGCGGAGGCGGTGCATGGTCGGGCGCCGGGTCGGCCACGCTCGACAGGATGCCTTGCTGGACCAGCCAGTCGAACATCTGCTCGACGATCGGCGAGCGCGACGGGCCTTCCATCCGCGACAGCCACCATGTGGTGCCGGGCAGGCGCGGGTAGTCGGCGAGCACGGTCAGCGTGTGCTGGTCGAGGCCGGCCTGCGCGACGAGGCGCGGCAGGCACGCAATGCCGCGGCCGCGCTGCACGGCGTCCAGCACGAGCCGCTGGTCGTCGTAGATCGCCTGCATCCGGAAATCCGACAGCTGCTCGCGAAAGACGGTCGCCATGCGCTCGTCGGTCAGGCTCGTTTCGAGGCAGACGAGCCCCGCGTACCGTGCGTGTTCGGCGCGCGGCACGCGGGTGAGCGTCTCGGCCAGCGGCGTCGCGCATACCGTCACCCATTCGTCCCGCATGAACGGGATATCGACCAGGCCCGGCTGCAGCATCGGCCGCGTACCGATCGTCATGTCGACGTCGATCTCGTCGACGTAGCGCGCGGTTTCGTCGGTCGACAGCAGCGGACACAGGTCCGGCAGCGCCTGCTGCAGCTGCTCGAGGCGCGGCTGCAGCCAGCCGTGCAGCAACGGCGCCGGACACACCAGCACGACGAGCCCCGGGTTCAGGTAGGTCGCGATGCGGTCGAGCCCGCCGCGCAACGTGTCCATCGCGCGCTGGACGCTGCGCTGCAGGACCTCGCCGGCGATGGTCAGCTCGACGCCGCGGCCGCGCCGGCGGAACAGCGGTTGCCCGAGCTGCGCTTCGAGTTGCTGGATCTGATGGCTGATCGCCGACTGCGACAGGTGCAGCTCGTCGGCAGCTCGCGAGAAATTGCCCAGCCGGGCCGCGGCTTCGAAGCCGGTCAGTAGTTTCAGGGACGGAACGCGTTGCATCGAGATATGAGGTGAATTGATTGATTCGGCCAAAAAATATCAATATTCATCAAGTTTAACCTGACGGAAAATCGCTCATCAATCACAACGGAGTCGGATCGATGGGTCGCTTTGATGCTCGCCAGCGCGGTTACCGGATGCCAGCCGAATGGGAATCCATGCACGCGACGTGGCTCGGATGGCCGGTGCTCGACAATCGCGAGGACCTGTGGGGGACGCATTACGCGCAGGTCTGCCGCGAATTCGCGCTGGTCGCGCGTACGATCGCGCGCTATCAGCGCTGCGTGGTCGCGGTGCACCACAGCCAGGCCGACGCCGCGCGCGAACTGGTGGGCCCGAGCGTCGACGTGCTGCCGGTCGTGGCCGAGGACAACTGGCTGCGCGATTGCGGGCCGATCTTCCTCGTGAGCGAACGGCGCGGGCTGGGCGCGGCCGTGTTCCGCTTCAACTGCTGGGGCGAGAAGTACCAGCCGTACGACGGCTGCCAGCAGGCCGGACAGGACATCGCGCGCGCGGCCGGCGCCGAGATCTTCAATTCGCACATGGTGCTGGAGGGCGGCTCGTTCTACGTCGACGGGCAGGGCACGCTGGTCACGACCGAGAGCTGCCTGCTGCATCCCAACCGCAATCCGCACCTGAGTCGCGCGGAGATCGAAGCGGAGCTGCGTCGCATGCTGGGCGTCGAGAAGATCGTGTGGCTGCCGGGCAACCCCGACGAAGTGGAGACGAACGGGCACGTGGACGGCATCGCGTCGTTCATCGCACCCGGCCGGATGCTGTGCCAGACCGCACTGCCGGAGCAGGGCGACTATTTCCGCGTGATGCGGGAAAACCGCCGCGCGCTGGAACTCGCGACCGACGCGGCGGGGCGCCGTTTCGAGCTGCTCGACCTGCCGTCGCCGATCGTCAGCGAACGCTTCGGCTCCGAGCGCTACTGCGACTGCTATGCGAACTACATTCTGGTGAACGGCGCGGTGATCGTGACCGCATTCGGCGTCGAGCAGGACGAGGCCGCACGCGACGCATTCAGCCGGGCGTTTCCGACGCGCAAGGTGCAGATGCTGCCGATCCCGACGCTGTCGATCGGCGGCGGCAGCATCCACTGTTCGACGCAGCAGCAGCCGTCCGTCGCGCACTGAGCGACGTCCCGTCAGCGGTTTCCGGTTCCATCGAGGAGCAATCGCAATGCCGTCCAAACACATCACCGTCGCCGCCGTCCAGATGGCGGCGGGCAGCTGGAATCTCGAAGACAACATGGCCACCGCGGAGCGCCTGATCCGCGCGGCCGCCGCGCAGGGCGCGAATCTCGTGCTGTGCCCGGAGCTGTTCGCGATGCCGTACTTCTGCCTCGACCAGAACGTGCGCCATCTCGAACTCGCGCAGCCGTTCGAAGGCAACGCGCAGATCGCCCGTTTCGCGGCGCTGGCCGGCGAACTCGGCGTCGTGCTGCCGATCGGCTTCTTCGAGCGCGCGGGCAATGCCGCGTACAACTCGATCGCCGTGGCGGACGCGGACGGGCGCGTGCTCGGCGTCTATCGCAAGACGCATATCCCGGACGGGCCGGGCTATACGGAGAAGTTCTATTTCACACCGGGCGATACCGGCTTCAAGGTGTGGGATACGCGCTTCGGCCGGATCGGCATCGGCATCTGCTGGGACCAGTGGTATCCGGAGACGGCGCGTTGCCTCGCGCTGATGGGCGCCGAGATCCTGTGCTTTCCGACCATCATCGGCTCGGAGCCGTTCAGCAGTGCGTTCGATTCGTCCGGCCACTGGCAGCGCACGATGCAGGGCCACGCGGCCGCCAACATGGTGCCGGTGGTGGCGGCCAACCGGATCGGCCGCGAAGCCGGCTTCGGCAACGGCAATCCGCAGCAGCAGGGGCTCACCGGCGTGTTCTACGGGTCGAGCTTCATCGCGGATCACCCCGGCGAGAAGCTGGCCGAGGCGAACCGCACCGACGAGGCGGTGCTCGTGCACACGTTCGATCTCGACGCGATCCGCGCCGACCGGCAATCGTGGGGCTTCTTCCGCGATCGCCGCCCGGAGATGTATCGCACGTTGCTGACCAGCGACGGCGTATCGTCCTGCTATCGATGAGGGAGGCGCGATGAAATGGCAAGGATGGTTGCGTGTCGCGGCGCCGGGCCTCGCGCTGTGCGTGCTGGCGGGAACGGCGCGCGCCGACGAAGAGAAGGTGCTGAACCTCTATAACTGGAGCAATTACTTCGCGCCGGATACGCTGGCGGGCTTCGAGAAGGAAACCGGCATCAAGGTGCGCTACGACGCGTACGACAGCGACGAGACGCTGCAGTCGAAGCTGCTGACCGGCAACAGCGGTTACGACCTCGTGTGGCCGACCAACGACTTCATGGCCAGGCAGATCCAGGCGGGTGTGTTTCGCAAGCTCGACAAGAACCGGCTGCCGAACCTGAAGTATCTCGATCCGTCGCTGTTGAAGCAGATGGCGCAGTCCGATCCCGGCAACCAGTACGGCGTACCGTACATGTGGGGCACCGTGGGCGTCGGCTACGACCGCACCAGGGTGCGCGCGATCCTCGGCAAGGACATGCCGGCCGACAGCCTCGACCTGCTGTTCAAGCCGGAGATCGCGTCGCGCGTCGCCGCGAAGTGCGGCCTGGGCCTGCAGGACTCCGCGAGCACCGTGCTGCCGCTGGCGCTGCGTTATGTCGGCCGCGATCCGATGCATCCGTCCGCGCAGGACTACGCGGCCGCGCAGGCGATGCTGATGAAGATCCGGCCATTCATCCGCGAGTTCGTGGGTTCGTCCGACGCCAACGAGCTGATCGACGGCGAGCTGTGCGTGACGGTCGGTTTTTCCGGCGCGATCAACCTGGCCGCGCAGAAGGCGAAGGCGCGCGATCCGAAGCGCGACGTCGTGTACGACATTCCGCGGATCGGCACCCTGATGTGGTTCGATGCGATGGTCATTCCGGCATCCGCGAAACATCCGGACAACGCGCATGCGTTCATCAACTACATCCTGCGTCCGGACGTGATCGCGAAGATCTCGAATTCGACGCGCTACGCGAATGCGAACCAAGGCGCGCTGAAGCTGATGGATCCGGCGCTGGTGCGCGATCCGGGTGTCTATCCGGACGAATCGACGCGGCGCACGCTGTTCACGCCGATCGCCGAATCGCCGGCCGCGATGCGTCTCGAAGGCCGGACCTGGCTCGGCTTCAAGACGGCGCGACCGTGACGGCCCGCCCTGAAACAATCGAAGTAACCGGCAAGCGAAAGAGGAATGCCATGACTACACGACGTCAACTGTTGAAACGCGGCCTGTCCGTATCGGGCGCGGCGCTGGCCGCCGGCGCGATGGGCGGGTTGTTCGGCCGCGCTGCGCACGCGCAGCAGGGCGCCGCCTGGCACATGCCGGACGAGGGCGCGCCGCACACGGCGACCTGGATGGCGTTCGGCCCGAGCGAGGACATCTGGGGCGCGCGGCTGCTGCCGGTGGTGCGCGAGAACCTCGCGGCCGTTGCGAAGGCAATCGCCGTGCACGAGCCGCTGAAGATGCTGGTGCGGGAGGAAGACTACGCGGTCGCATCGCGGCTGTGCGGTTCGTCGGTCGAGCTCGTCCAGCACCCGGTCGACGATCTGTGGATGCGCGATACGGGGCCGGTGTTCGTGAAGAACGCGTCGGGCCAGCTCGGCGGCGTGAGCTTCAATTTCAACGGCTGGGGCAACAAGCAGGAACACGACCAGGACGCGCAAGTCGCGCCGTTCGTGGCCGAACGCGCCGGCGCGCGGCTGGTCGACACGAAGCTCGTGCTGGAAGGCGGCGGCATCGAGGTGGACGGCGAGGGCACGGCGATCATCACGCGCAGCTGCGTGCTGAATGCGAACCGCAATCCGGGCGTCAGCCAGGCCCAGTGCGAGGCGGAACTGAGCCGGTTGCTGGGGCTGAAGAAGATCATCTGGTTGCCGGGCATCGCCGGCAAGGACATCACCGACGGGCATACCGATTTCTACGCGCGCTTCACGAGCCCGGGCGTCGTGGTGGCGGGGCTCGACACGGACCCTTCGTCGTACGACCACGCGGTGACGCAGCAGCATCTGGAGATCCTGCGGAAATCCACCGATGCGAAGGGGCGCCCGTTGAAGGTCGTCGTGCTGCAGGGCCCGAAGACCGTCCGGCACCAATACGAGAACGCGGAGTTCGCGGCCGGCTACATCAATTTCTACGTGTGCAATCGCGCGGTGATCGCGCCGCAATTCGGCGACAGCCGTGCCGACCGCAATACGCGCGACACGCTCGTCGACCTGTTCCCCGGCCGCGAGGTCATCCAGCTGAATATCGACGGCATCGCCGCGGGCGGCGGCGGCATCCACTGCACCACGCAGCAGCAGCCGGCCTGAGCGCGGCCGCGGGCCGGTATGCGTGACCGGTCCGCACGACCGTTGCGGGCAACGACTCGTTCCGGACTACTGAAAACAATGCGGAATCCGTCTTGCGAGACGGAAGCCGGTGCGCACGCGTGCGTGCCGCCCGCGCAATGGAGTGGAAACATGACGAAACAACGTACCCACGCGAACGCCGGCAAGCGTGCACGGCACACGCCGGATACCGGGCGGCGCGGCTTCATTCGATATTCGGCCGCCTTTCTCGGCTTGCCGCTGCTGGGCAGCCTGGCAGCATGCGGTGGCGGCGGCGACGACGGAGCCTCCGGCACGGTTTCCACGCCGAGCACGACACCGTCGGCGCGGCAGGCCGTGTACCGGCTGCCAGCCGAAGACGCACCGCACGCATCGACCTACATGGCGTTTGCATCCGGCACGGAAGGCATCTGGATGCCGGTCACGCCGCAGAGCACGGATGCCGGGATCGACCGGGTGCGGGCCGACCTGATGGACGTCGCGAAGGCGATCGGCGCGACCGAACCGGTCAACATGCTGGTGCTGCCGGCCGACCTCGACGCGGCCCGCGCGCTGCTCGCGACCGCGAGCGTCGCGAATCCCGACCTGCATGCGCGCTATGCGGCACGCGCAGCAGGTACCGGCGGGATCACCCTCTTGGCGCTCGCCGACGGCTTCGACGATTTCTGGGTGCGCGACACGGGTTGCGTGTTCGTCCGGGACACGTCGAACGGCAATGCGCTTAACGCGATCGGCTTCAATTTCAACGGCTGGGGTAACGCGAATACCGACGGCGCCGGTCAGGGGGCGGGGACGATTCCGCCGGCGATCCTGGCCGCGAGCAACCGGTCGAAAGCGGGCAAGTTCTTCCAGCCGTTCAGCCAGGACAGCAAGGTGGCGGGCTGGATGGCGCAGACCAACGGCGCGAACCTGATCCGCAGCACGTTGACGCTCGAAGGCGGCGCGATCGAATTCGACGGCGACGGGACGGCGATCCTCACCGAGTCGGCCGTGCTGCACGTGAACCGCAATCCGCATCTGTTCGACATCTCGAACGGCGCGATCGCCAGCGCGACGCTGTTGCCGACAGCCCGCGATACCGTGCTCGCCGAACTCAAGCGCACGCTCGGCGTGCGGAAGATCATCTGGCTGCCGGGCACGGCAACCTATCCGCGCGGCAGCGGGGTGGGCGGTGCCGGCGGCGCGGCGACGCCGGCCGGCGAGACCGACATCACGAACGGGCACGTCGATTTCTACGCGCGCTTTCTCGCGCCGGGCGTGGTCGCGTGCTGTTACGACGCGTCGAACTCGACCGGCGAGCGCGCGTTGACGGATGTGAACCGGCAGCGCCTTGCGGGACAGACCGATGCGAACGGCAGGCCGCTGAAGATCGTCGAACTGGTGCCGCCGACGAATTTCGGCACGTCCGCCGGGACCACGCTGAACGACCGTCAGATGTCGCATTTCGCGGCCGGCTACATCAATTTCTACACGTGCAACGGGGCGCTCGTGATGCCGAAGTTCAACGATGCGGCAGCCGATGCGGCCGCGGTCGCGGCGGTCCGCCCGTATGTGGGGAATCGAGCGATCGTGCAGGTCGACATCCTCGGCATCGCGTCGGGCGGCGGCGGCATCCATTGTTCGACGCGGGAAGTGCCTGCATGAGCGTGTCACGTCATATCGATATGGAAATCGATTCGTTGTCCATTGCACGCGATTTCCTTAATCTGGGCCTGTAGTTCGTGTGACACCTCCTTGACTGGGATTCGCGCCCGCTGCCTGCAGCGGGCGTCTTTTTTCGCGTGCCGCCGGCCACGGCGCCACGATCGACCGACCCCTTCACGTCTGCCGAAGCGCGCAGACTTCGCACGCGGTCGCCCGACCGACGCATGCAGGCGCTGGCCTGCATCACGATATTCCCTTGCCTTTCGGTTCAGGCCGTTCGGATTTCCGGTGATGGACGCCGCGCGTTCTTCCGGGATGCCGTAGTAATAAAAAGAAAAATCGTCGGACACTGGCGCATTGCTTTTTCCAGCTGACGGGGCCGCTTTCAATTCCAATCCTAAATTCCATGAGTTGGATTGAGTTTTGTCCCGACTCTATGTATTGAATTAGGACTTTTCTGCTGACCCGGGATTCTCTGCCGTTGGGCATATTGACACGATCTTTTGTTTATGCTTTGGCCATTCGTTGAATGCCCTGCCAGGCTGGCGGAACTGGCGTGCCGGAATGGCCTCGTTTCCCGAAAAGCCGCTGCGATGGCAGACGCGCAAATAAACCACCCGAATCCATTCCTTCACGAATGCTTTCGGCTCCGTCAATTTCTTACTTGTACGATATTAATTTCAGGCTCGGATAAATAGAATTGCTTGACCGTCAATATTCGAAGGGGAGCGGAACATTCCGTTTCTCCGGAAATGACGGCGCGGCCGTCATTTCGCGTCATGCCATTGAAGCAAGCGACATTGCGCATGTCGGCCGGTATGCCACAAGCCAATCAATCTCATAGGAAAGTGGAAATGAAGATGAAACTTCTTCGGTGCTGGGTTGCGGCCGGTATCGCAAGTGCAGTCCTGGTTCCGACGGTTGCCCATGCATACGACGGGACGATCAAGTTCGAGGGAAGCATCTCGGACGTGACGTGCAACATCAACGGCCAGGCGCCTGGCGTAGACAATATCCGCGAAGTGTCGCTGGGCGACCATATCAACCCCAGCACGTTCGCCACGGCCGGCTCGACGTCCACGCCGGTGCCGTTTGCGCTGAATATCGGCGGCAACGCGGGTTGTACCGACGATACCAAGGTCGTGATCGATTTCGACCCGGCATCGGTCAACGTCAATCCGGCCACCGGCAACCTGAAGCTCGTCGGGACGAAACCGGCCGAAGGCGTGGAGATTCAGGTCAGCGACGCCGGCAACGGCAAGGCCGGCAAGATCTGGCTCGGCAAGCCGCAAAACCTGGCGGATGCGCAGGTCGCAACCGTGAAGGACAATACGGCGACGCTGACCTATTCGGCCGCCTACGTGTCGACGGTCGATCAGGCCGCCATCAAGACCGGCTCGGGCAATTCGTTCATCCGCTACACGCTCGCTTACTACTGATCGTTGTTGTCCATGTTCCGTGCCATGATCTTGTCATTTCGGACTGTTAATTATGTGGTGACGTGTTGCGTCGTGGCATGGGCTGCCTGCGCCGTGCCGGCGCAGGCAGCGCTTGTATTGAACGGCACGCGTGTGGTTTTCCCGGAACGCGAGCGCGACGTGACGGTGCGCGTCGAAAACACGTCGGAGCAGCCGGTGCTTGCGCAGAGCTGGGTCGACGATGGCCGTGTCGACGTGCCGCCCGAGCAATTGCAGGTGCCGTTCATCGTCGCTCCGTCACTGAAGCGCGTCGAGCCCGGTCGCAGTGCCGTGCTGCGCATCACGCATACGCCGGCATCGCTGCCCGGCGACCGCGAATCGATTTACTGGCTGAACGTACTCGAAGTGCCGGCCGGCCAGAAGGATGCCGGTAACCAGCTGCGGTTCGGATTCCGGACGCGCATCAAACTCTTCTTTCGACCGACGGCGCTCGTCGATGGCGTGGATGCCGCACCCGATCAACTGGTCTGGAAAACGGCCGCGGCAGCGCCTGGCGCGGGCGGCCGCAGGGTCGTGCTCGAGGTTGCCAACCCCACTCCGTATTACGTTTCGTTCGGCAAGGTGGAGAGCGATGCGGGTGGCACGTTCGTATCGGCAGGCGGCGGAATGGTCGCGCCGTTCGACCGCGCGCAGTTCGTTCTGCCGGGTGTTGCGGCATCCACGCGCAAGCCGGCAACCGTGCGGTACATGGTCATCGACGACTACGGCGGCCGCACCACGATAACGAAAAAACTGGAGAACTGAGCAGGGCGTCCGTCCACACCGTATCGAGGCACGATTCAACATGCCGTTTCACGGGTCGATACGACGACCAGTTGATTCGGTATGCGAAAAAACGAAATTCCTCATGCAGAGCTTTTCGGCTATTCCTACCTTGCGCGGCCCGGTACCGGCGCCGCGCTGCCGACCGCGATCGCGTCGGCAGGCGATCGCATCGGCACTGACGCCGGTGGCGGTCGCCGTCGCAAGCGCGGGCCTGCTCGTGGAGCGCGCGGCCGCGGAAATTGCGACGCCGGCGCACGACGGCACCGGCCGCGACACGCCGGTTACGGCGGAGCCGGTATCGCAGGCCGGCGACACGGTCCGCTTCGACGAATCGATGCTGATGCACGGAGCCGGGGCCACACCGATCGACACGACGCCCTACGAGCGTCCGAACGTGCTGACGGAAGGGCAGCGGCGCGTGGATTTCGTCGTCAACGGGCAATGGCGCGGCGTGGAAGAGATCTCGTTCCGGCGCGCCGGCGACGGCCGCGTGCGGCCGTGCTACGACCGTGCGATGCTGCAGCGCGCGGGCGTCGATCTGGCGCGCAGCGAGCGCGGCCAGGATCGCGATGCGCCGCCCGAACCGATGCCCGACGGGCTGCATTGCGAGCCGATCTCCCGCCATGTTCCGGGGGCCGAGCTGTCGTTCGATCAGGACGAACAGAAGCTGTATCTGGTCGTCCCGCAGTTCTACATGCGGCTCGCGAACCGGAGCACTTACGTCGACCCATCGACCTGGACGAACGGCGTGCCGGCCGCACTCGTGAACTACAACGCGATGGCGTTTACGACGCGCGCCGGCGGCTACGAGTTCGCGCAGCTCTATACGGGGCTGACGATGGGGGCGAACGCCGGGCCGTTCCGGATTCGCCATACGGGCAATTTCACCTGGTCGCAGCGCGGTGTCGTGCGCTACCAGCGCGGCAACGTCTACGCGCAGACGGATCTGCCTGCATGGCGGGCCCAGTTGCTCGTCGGGGAAAGCTCGACGAGCGGCGATCTGTTCGACGCCGTAGCGTTTCGCGGCATCCAGATCTCGAGCGACGACCGGATGCTGCCCGATACGCTGCGCTACTACGCGCCCGTCGTGCGCGGCGTTGCACAGTCCAATGCGCGCGTGACGATCCGCCAGCGCGGCTATCTCGTGCATGAGACGACGGTTGCGCCGGGCCCGTTCGAGATCGACGACCTGCAGGCCATGAGTTACGGCGGCGACCTGAGCGTGACGGTGACCGAAGCGAACGGCGATGCGCACAGTTTCATCGTGCCGTTCGCGACGACGGTTCAACTGCTGCGGCCGGGGAGCACGCGATTCACCGCGATGGCGGGCCGCGCGATCGATTTCGGTTCAGGTACCGGCGGCGGTGCGCAGTATGTCGGCCAGTTCACCGTGCAGCGGGGGATCAACAACCTGGTGACGGCATACGGCGGCGGCGCGTTCACCGGGCGCTACCAGTCGGCGCTGATGGGCATCGCGTTCAATACGCCGATCGGCGGCATCGCGGCCGACGTCACGGTCGCGCGCACGCAGCCGGCCGGTGCCGAGCGGATGAACGGGTCCAGTATCCGCGTGTCGTACAGCAAGAACTTGCCGAACAGCGGCACGAACTTCTCGCTGCTCGCGTATCGCTATTCGACGAAAGGTTATCTCGGCCTGAGCGATGCGTTGCAACTGGCCGGCAGGACGGCCCAAGGGCTGTCGGCCGACGCGTTTCCCCGGTTGCGCAATCGTGTCGATCTCAACATCAGCCAGCAGATCGGGCAGGCCGGCAATGTCTATCTGAACGGCTCGTCGCTCAGTTATTGGGCGGGACGCGGCCAGACGCTCAGCTTCACGCTCGGCTACAGCAAGCAGTGGCGTGACGTGACGCTGAGCGCGTCGGTTCAGCGGGTGCGCAACATGTCTGCCGGCATGTCGTCGTTCGGGCGCCCGGAAGGCAATACGCTCGCGAGTGTGAGCGTGTCGATTCCGCTCGACCGGAACGCGCGTCGTGCACCGACGTTCAACACGCTCGTCACGCACGACAGCAGCGCGGGCACAAGTGCAATGGCCGGCGTGTCCGGGCGCTTCGGTGAACAGGGCGACGGCTCGTATTCGCTGTCGGCGACCTACGACGGCAGCAACCGCGCGTCGTCGGGCAGTGTCGGCGTCGGCTATCGGATGCCGACGGCGTCGCTCGCGGGCAACTTCGGAATGGGCAGCGGCTACCAGCAGGCGTCGCTCAGTGCGTCGGGCGGGCTGGTGGTGCATCCGGGCGGCGTGACGCCCGGGCCGACACTGGGCGAGACGGTCGGTGTCGTGCGCGCGCCGGACGCGCAAGGCGCGTCGGTCGGCAATTCGGATGCCAGGGTCAACCGGTTCGGCTATGCGATCGTCCCGAGCCTCGTCCCTTATCAGCTCAACCGGATCGACATCGATCCGAAGGACGTGGCGGACGACGTCGAGATGACGACGGTCTCACGCAGCGTCGCGCCCCGCGCGGGCTCGGTCGTGATGCTTTCATACGATACGGTGAAGGCGCGCGCGCTGCTGATCGACGCGACTACCGAGGACGGCCGCCCGTTGCCGTTCGCCGCGCGCGCGCTCGATGCACGGACGGGCGCGCCGCTCGGGGCAGTCGGTCAGGGCAGTCGCCTGTTCGTGCGCAGCGGCGAGCAGGACGGCCGAATCCGGGTCGAGTGGGGGCAGCGACAGGATCAGCAGTGCGCGATCGACTATTCGGTGCCGGTGGAGCAACGCGCGGGCACGGGCTATGTGACGCTCACGCGCGTGTGCCGTTCGCCCGCGTCACTGCCGCCGCAGGCCGGGAGGCCGTAGTCCGATGCGCATCGTTTTCCCCGATTTCGTGTCGCTCGCGACCCGGAGGCCGCCCAGGCCGCCCATGCCACACAGCGCGCACATTCTGCCCCGTGTGGCCCGGGCGGCGTTGCTCGTGGCCGCCGCGTTCGTGCCGGCCATGGTTTCCCTCCCCGCGTCGGCAGCGCTGTCGGTGGTCGGCACGCGCTTCATTTATTCCGGCGGCGCGCGTGCGCAGACGATCGCCGCCCGCAATCTCGGCAGCACGCCGATCCTGGTTCAGATCTGGCTCGACGAAGGCAACGCGAACGCCGATCCGGGCGGGCTTCGTGTGCCCTTCGTCGTCGCGCCGCCGCTTGCGCGGCTCGACCCGCAGCAGGCGCTGGCGATACAGGTGCGTGCGATGGGCGGCGAACTGGCAACGGATCGCGAATCCCGCTTCTGGATCAACCTGCTCGAAGTTCCGCCTGCCGGGCAGGCCGACAACATGCTGCGCATTGCGTACCGGTTGCGCATGAAGCTGCTGTACCGGCCGCGCGGCATCGGCGGCGATCCGCGCGACGCACCGGATCGCCTGAGGTGGACGGTGTCGGATGCGCGGGCGCATCCCGTCCTCGTGTCGGTCAACCCGACGCCGTACTACGTGACGCTGACGCGCGTCGTCGTGCAAGGGCGGCCCATCGCGCTGGCTGGCGGCGCGGTCGACGTCGCGCCGTTCGGCCGCACCGAGATTCCGCTCGATGCGCCGTCGGGTTCACCAGCGGACGACATCCTCTTTGACGCGGTCGACGACGGCGGCCAGTCGCGCGAGCACCGGGGGCGGCTCGATGCGCATTGATCGCCGGTACCCCGGCAAACCGTGCAATACCCATCCTGCCGGGGATATCGGCAGGGATTCAACCATTACGAGGCAAATCGACAATGAACAAAACCTACGCTCTGGTGTGGAACAGCGGGCAGGGAGTGTGGCAGGTTGCGGGTGAACGCGCGCGTCGCCGAGGCAAGGCATCGACACGCACCAGGAGGACGCTGGCCGTCGCATGTGTTGCCGGCGGTGCGATGACCGCCGCGCATGCGTTGCCGGTCGGCGAGAACGTCGTGTCGGGGACTGCCGACATCCTGCGTTACGACAACGGCCGGCAGATGTCGATCAACCAGCACAGCGACAAGCTGCTCACCGAATGGTCGTCGTTCAACGTCGATGCGGGGCAGCGCGTCACGTTCAACCAGCCGTCCGCGTCGTCGATCGCGCTGAACCGGGTCGTGGGGCAGCAAGGCAGTGCGATTCACGGCAGCATCGACGCGAACGGCCGCGTGTTCCTCGTCAACCCGAACGGGGTCGTGTTCGGCCGCGGTGCGCAGGTCAACGTCGGCGGCCTCGTGGCCTCGACGCTCGACATCAAGAATGCCGATTTCGCCGCCGGGAATTACCGGTTCTCCGGCCGGTCGATCGGCAACATACAGAACAACGGCAACCTCGTCGCGGCCGAAGGCGGCGCCATTGCGTTGCTTGGCGCGCAGGTCGTGAACCGTGGCGTCGTCCAGGCCCAGATGGGCACCGTGGCGCTCGCCGCAGGCGACGCCGTCACGCTGAACTTCGACGGCAGCAAGCTGCTCAACCTGCAGGTCGACGAGCGCGCGGTCGATGCGCTGGCCAGCAACGAACGTCTGCTCAAGGCCGATGGCGGTCAGGTGCTGATGAGCGCGCGCACCGCCAATGCGCTGTTGCAGACGGTGGTGAACAACCAGGGCGCCATCGAGGCGCGCACGCTCAGGAATTCCGCCGGGCGGATCTCGCTGGACGGTCATGACGCAGGGACGGTCAACGTCGCCGGCACGCTGAACGCCAGCGCGACGACCCCCGGCAACGGCGGCACGATCGACACGCGCGGCGCGGACGTGAAGGTCGCGCTCGGCGCGACGGTCGATACCCGTGCCACCAACGGACGTAACGGTGTGTGGCGCATTGCGTCGCCCGACCTGTCGGTCACGCCGGGTGCGAGCCGGCAGGGGACGATCGTCGCCGATACGCTGTCGCGCAACCTGGGGATGACGGATATCGAACTCGTCGCCGAGCAGGGCAAGCTGTCGGTCGACGGCCCGGTGAACTGGGCAACCGGCAATCAGCTGACGCTGACGAGCCGGCAGGGCGGCGTCGCGGTGAACGGCGCGCTACGTGCAACGGGTGCGAACGCCGGGGTGGCCATCGACGCGGCACAAGGCGCGCAGATCAACGCGCCGGTCGCGCTGACCGGCGCGAACGCCCGTTTCAAGCTCGATTACGTTGGCACGTATTCGCTCGGCAACAGCGCATCCGTCACGCTGTCCGGAGCGGGCGCGGGATTCGAGTCGAACGGCTTTCTCCATACCGTGATCCAGAACCTCGCACAGTTGCAGGCGATCAACGCGAACCTGGGCGGCCTGTACGTGCTCGGCAACGACATCGCCGGCGGCTATTACAACACCACGTTCCAGACGATCGGCGCCGACACGCCGTTCTCCGGTGCGTTCGACGGCCTCGGTCATTCGGTCAGCCGGCTGTCGATTACGAGCGGCAGCCCCTATGCGGGCCTGTTCGGCCTCAATACGGGCCGCATCGCGAACCTCGTGCTGAAATCGTCGAGCGTCGGTGCGGCCACAGGCCCGGGACCGGTCGCGATCGGTGCGGTGGCTGGCGAGAATCGCGGCGAGATCGCGAACGTCGTCGTGTCGGACAACACGCAGGTGCGAGCCGGTGCGAGCCGCAGCAACGTGCTCGGCGGTCTCGTCGGCATCAACCGCGGCAGCGTGGCGCAATCGTCGTTTACCGGCAGGGTGGAAGGCAACGGCATGACCTACGCCGCGGGTGGTCTCGTCGGCGAGCAGGCGTCGATGGCCGGACAGCCGGTGGCAACGATATCCGACGGCACGGCGAACGCCACCGTGTCGGGCGGCGCGTCGAACGTCGCATCGCTGGGTGGCCTCGTCGGCCTGAACCGCGACGGTACGATTCGCAACGGCACGAGCCTCGGCTCGACATCCGCCAATGGCTTGTCGGGCGTCAACGTCGGCGGCCTGGTCGGCGCGAACCTGGCCAACGGGGTCGTGCAGGGTAGCGCCTCCGGACGCACGACGGGCGGCACGGCCGGTACGGCGGGCGGTTTTGTCGGCTTCAACACCGGCAAGATTTCCGATTCGACTGCAAGCGGTGTGGTCGACGGCAGGTCCGCGCAAGCCATCGGCGGGTTCGCCGGGCTGAACCAGGGCTCCGTGGTCAAGAGCAAGGCGCTGGGCGCGATCACCAGCGCGTCGTCAGGCGCAACGGGCGGTTTTGTCGGCATCAACCAGGGCCGCGATGCGCTGATTGACGACGCACAGGCACACGGCACGGTATCCGGCGGGCAGGGCGCCGTCGGCGGCTTCGTCGGCAGCCATGTCAACGGGACGATCGCGCATTCGGTCGCGCGTGGCAAGACGACCGGCGGCAACTACAGCAAGACGGGCGGCTTCGCCGGCTACAACGAGAGCGTACTGGCCGACAACGATGCGAGCGGCGACGTATCCGCCGGCATGTATGCGTCGGTGGGCGGCTTTGCCGGTACCAACGCAACATCGGGCATGCTCGCCGTCGCATCGGCGACGGGCAACGTTCAAGGTGGCACGTCGAGCGTCGTGGGTGGGCTCGTCGGCGACAACCTCGGCGAGATCTTCGGCTCGTCGGCGTCGGGCACGGTCGGCGGCGGCTGCCAGGCAACGCTCGGTGGCCTGGTCGGGCTGAACGCGGGGCTGGTCGAGAGCTCGGCGGCAAGCGGTCGCGTCAACAACAGCGGCTATTCGTCGTGGCGGCAGGTTTACGGCGGCCTCGTCGGCGTCAATCGCGGCACGTTCCGGTGGAGTCATGCGGTTGGTGCCGCCGCCCAGCAAAAGATCGCGGGCGTCAACCTCGGTGTGATCGAGCAGTAAGGCATTCGGCGACGGGCGATGCGACGCCCGTCGCCGCTTCAACGGGAGACAGCATGACAACGATACTGCGGCGCGTATGTCGATGGGGGCGCACGCCCGCGCGCTTGTTCAGGGCCGCCGTGTGCGCGGCGTGCGCATGCCATGTCAATGCGGCAACGGCGGGGACGACGGCCGTCGATTGCACGTTCAGCAACGTCCAGGCGACGAGCTGGAGGCAGGTCACGCGCCTGACGAACAGCACACCGGTCGGCGCCGTGCTCTATCAGCGCATGGTGTCGCTCATGGTGTCGTACAGGTACGGGCCTCAGGGGCCCTACGCGTACGAGCTGGTGACTGCCGGGCACTGGGAGGTGGGGACGGTCGTTACCGACGGCCTCGCGCGGACGAACGTGGACGGCATCGCGTTGCGCTGGTCGGGTGTCGACAGCGACGGCGAATCGCGCAAGCTGGTGCAGGGTGTCTATCCGACCGCGGTCGCGAAGTCGGCGATCAATCGCGTGGAGGGGGGCGGGACGTCCGTCGGCGACACGATCATGGTCTATTTCGAACAGCACCTCATGCTGACCAAGGCGGCGACCTCGTTGCCGGAGGGCGAGATCGTCGTGAACGACCTGCTCGGGACGCCACGCATCACGTTGTACGCGTATACGTTGCCGGAAGACGCCGCGTCGCTCGGCAGCAACGTGATCTTGACCCCTCCGCTTCCTTGGAACATGTGCAAGCAGTCGATTAGCTATACCGGTGTCGGCAACCTGACGATCGGCGGCGGCGGGGGCATTCCGGTGCCGAAACAATGCGAAGTCGAGTCGAACATGATCGTGCCGGTCAATCTCGGCAGAGCGTCGCTCGGTCAGTTCCCGAGCCTGCATGCAACGTCGCAGCCGGTCGATTTCAACATCACGCTCAGCCGGTGCGCGGCGGCGGCGAAACCGACGATCAGCTTCCGCGACAAGGCCGTCCAGCCGAATGCGGACAAGACGCTGCTGCAACTCAGCGCGCCCGAAGGGCAGGCGACCGCCCGCGGCTTCAACATCGTGATGTCGAACGGCCTGACTGGCGAGCGGATCAGCTACGATGAACCGGACAGCGCGAAGCAGTATCCGATGAAGCGCGTCGGCGACACCGCCGTAATGCCGTTGAGCGCGCAGTACATCCGGACCGGCACCGATACCGAACTCAGGGCCGGCTACGCGGGCGGCGCGGCGGAGTTCACGTTCACGTTTCCGTAACGGCCCCGGCACGGCACCTGTGCAGCGGAGATGCGTGCGACGGCCTTCATCGCGCCATATGCGCAGACACAACCCGCCATGTGTCGATCTGTCGGTCCGGATTCGCCGCACGCGCCGATGCATCGGCGGCATCACGCCTCTCATGCGTCGCGATGCGCGGTGAACCGGATCGCCGCGCGCGCCTTCGGCGCGGTGGGCGACGGAATGCGTTGCTCGACGCAGGGACGGGCAGCGTAAGCGCGCCACGGCATATCGATATGGAAATCGATTCGTTGTCTATCGCGTGCGATTTCCGCAATCTGAACCCGTAGTTCGTGTGACACCTCCTTGACTGGGATTCGCGCCCGCTGCGTGCAGCGGGCGTCTTTTTTTGCGTGCCGCATCTCACGCCGCGCGCCGCGCCTCATCACGAAACCCGCTGAGCAAAGCACCATTTGTTGGTTCGGATTCGCCGCACGCGCTGCTACGTTAGCGGCTTCGCGACGACACACTCCGTCGCGATGTTCTTCGAACCGGGCCGCCGCGCGATCCGCGGCGGCCTTCATAACAAATCAGGTCGTGCTCATGAAAATCCACACTCTCGCTACGTGGCTCGTCGGGGCTGCGCTCATTACCGCAGGCACCGTCGCGCATGCGGACCGTCTCGACGATATCAAGAAGGCCGGCGTGCTGCGCGTCGCGACGTTCGACAGCAACCCGCCGTTCGGCTATGTCGACGGCAAAAGCAATCACATCGTCGGTCTCGACGTCGACTATGCGAAGGCACTCGCCGACAAGCTCGGCGTGAAGCTGCAGCTCCAGCCGACCAACCCCGCGAACCGCATTCCGTTCCTGACGTCCGGCAAGGTCGATCTCGTGCTCGCGAACTTCACGATCACCGACGAGCGCGCGAAGCAGGTCGACTTCAGCATCCCGTATTTCTCGTCGGGCCAGCAGTTTCTCGCGAAGAAGGGCGTGCTGAAATCGGCCGACCAGCTGAACGGGCTGCGCGTCGGCGCCGACAAGGGCACGACCAACGAAATCACGCTGCGCGAGAAATTCCCGAAGGCGACGATCGTTGCGTACGACGACACGCCGTTCGCGTTCGCCGCGCTGCGCGCCGGCAACGTGCAGGCGATCACGCAGGACGGCCCGAAGCTGATCGGCCTGCTCGCGAACGTGCCGGACAAGCAGAACTACGAGATCCCGGCGTTCACGATCTCGAACGACTACATGGGCGTCGGCGTGCCGAAAGGCGAGACGCGCCTGCTCGGCTTCGTCAACGACACGCTGAAGGGGCTCGAGGCGAACGGCCGCGCCGTGCAGATCTACGACGCATGGTTCGGGCCGACGACGAAGACGCCGCTCACGCGCATCTTCCGGATCGGCGACAAGACCTGATCAGCATCGCACGCGCGCCGCGACCGGCCGGATCATCGGCCTCGCGGCGCTTTCCGTTTTCTTCCGATCGCGCGCTTCGCGCCCGCAACACAGCATGCTCGGGTTGGCTCCCAAATATCTGTCCTGGCTCTGGCAGGGCTTCCTGCTGACGCTCGGTCTCGCGGCCGCGTCGGCCGTCGCCGCGACCGCCGGCGGTCTGCTGCTCGCGGTCATGCGGCATGCGCGCGGCATGGCACCGCGCGCGGTGGCCGCCGCGTACGTCGTCACGTTCCGCAACACGCCGCTGCTCGTGCAGTTGCTGTTCTGGTATTTCGGCGTCGCGTCGCTGCTGCCCGACACGTGGGTCGCATGGCTGAATGCGCGCCATGCGTTGAGCATGGGCCCGTTCACGCTCGCATGGCCGTCGTTCGAATTCGTCGCGGGCTGGGTCGGGCTGAGCGCATATACGGCCGCGTTCGTCGCGGAGGAATGCGAAGCCGGCCTGCGCGGTGTGCGGCGCGCACAGCACGATGCGGCGGCCGCGCTCGGCCTCACGCCGATGCAGTCGCTGCGCTACGTGGTGCTGCCGCAGGCCGTGCGCATCGCGTTGCCGCCGCTGTTCGGCCAGTACATGAATCTCGTGAAGAACTCGTCGCTCGCGATGGCGATCGGCGTGGCCGAGCTGTCGTATGCATCGCGGCAGGTCGAGACCGAAACGTTCAAGACTTTCGCCGCATTCGGCGTGGCGACCGTGCTGTACGTCGCGGCGGTGGCCGCGATCGAAGCGGGCGCGTATGCGGCGACGCAATGGCGCGACCGGCTGGGAGCGGGGCGCTGACCATGGATTTCTCGCTGCTGCTCGCCAATCTGCCGTACCTGCTCGTCGGCGCGTTCCCGGAGGGGCCGCTCGGCGGTGCCGCGCTGTCGCTGCTGCTCGCGATCGCGTCGGCCGTTGCATCGGCCGTGCTCGGCATCGCGCTCGGCGTTGCCATGGCGCTCGCGCGCGGCCCTGCGCGCGTGCTGCTGCTCGCGTTCATCGGCTTCTTCCGCGCGATTCCCGTGCTGATGCTGATTTTCTGGACCTACTTCCTGATGCCCGTGCTGCTGCACATGGACGTGCCGGGGCTCGCGACGGTCGTGTGCGCGCTCGCGCTGATCGGCGGCGCGTATCTCGCGCACGCGGTGCATGCGGGCATCGTCGCGGCCGGCGACGGCCAATGGCAGGCCGGGCTGTCGCTCGGTCTCACGCGCTGGCAGACGGTGCGCCACGTGCTGCTGCCGCAGGCGATCCGGATCATGACGCCGTCGTTCGTCAACCAGTGGGTCGCGCTCGTGAAGGACACGTCGCTCGCCTATATCGTCGGCGTGCCGGAACTGTCGTTCGTCGCGACGCAGGTGAACAACCGGCTGATGGTGTATCCGGCGCCGATCTTCCTGTTCGTCGCGCTGATCTACCTGGTGCTGTGTACGTCGCTCGACGGCGCGGCACGCTGGCTGTTGTCACGCCGCCCGCGCGCGCAACGCGCCGCGGCGGCGGCGGTCGAGTACACGGAACCGGCGCGGTAACGGCGAGCCGCGGCCGCATCGACGTGCCGGTGAGGCGGCAGTGTCGGGGAATCTTCGCGGCGGACAGCGCGGCGGGCTGGTCGGGCCCGGCGGGCAGTCCGCACAAGAAAGGGGGAGGGACGGCCGCGCACCGCTGTTCGTCGAGCGACGGCGGGCGGCCTGTGCGTTACGACGCGGCGTAGTGCGAATTGAAGACTGCGCGCAGCGTCGACGTGTCGGTCGCGAAATCGCCCCACAGCGGCCCGTCGTTCTGCGCGAACGCGAACGGCGCCGTATTGATCGACGCGAGACGGAAGCGCCATTGCGCCGCTTCCTGGCGGAATGCGGTGAGCTGCATGTCGGACAGCGCCGTCTGCGCGCTCGCGAGCGTGACGAGCGGGTCGACCGGATTGTTCGCGACCCGCACCTCGAAGTGCAGGTGCGGGCCCGTCGCGGCGCCGGTCATCCCGACCGAGCCGATGCGCTGGCCCTGCTTCACGGTTTCGCCCGTCTTGAGACCGTGCGCGAACGCCGACAGGTGCGCGTAGTAGGTCGAGTAACCGTCGGCGTGATCGACGATCACGTAGCGGCCGTAGCCGCCCGGATCGGTGCCGACGAACGACACGACGCCGTCGGCCGCCGCGTCGACGGGCGTGCCGGTCGGCGCGGCGAGATCGACGCCCGTGTGGAACGCCATCGCCTGCGACAGCGGATGGATGCGCTCGCCGAAGAACGAGCTGATGCGCGTCCATTTGACCGGCATCGTGAATGCGGCGGCTTCGAGCGGCGAGCCGTCGAGCGCGTAGTACGCGCCGTGCTCGGCGCCCGGCGCGCGGAACCAGATCGCGCCGAACGTGCGGCCGGCGACGCGCAGCTCGAGCGCGGTAAGGCGCGGCGTGCCGTCGCTCGTATCGAACGCGACGCGGTAGTAGTCGCCGCGCTGCGCGCTCGCGCGCATCGCGACCTTGCCGCTGACGAGATCGCCGAGCTGGATGCGCACCTCGGGCGGCACGTCGAGACGGTTCAGCGTGTCGGACAGCGTGAGCTCGATGTCGCCCGCGCGCATGCCGTGCCGATTTTCGGGGGCCGCGAACTGGAACAGGTTCGCATAACCGAGCATGTCGTTGCGGTGTGCGCTGAGCGGCGCGAACAGGCCCGGCTGCTGGCTGCGGTCGTTGTGTTCGTCGGAATCGTTGCGCTCGCCGATCGTGCGGGCGAGCTCGCTCGTCACGAAATGCTGCGCGGTGGGAAACGGCGTGTCGGACAGCACGCGCTGCGGCAGCGCGGCCGTGCCCGAGTCGACGGCGCCCGGCAGTTGCGACACGGCCGGCAGCGCGGCGAGGCCGAGTGCGGCGAGGGCGCCGAGCACGGCGGCCGGCACGAGCGCGCGCACGACGCGCTGCGCGCGGCCGGGCGCGAAAGCATCAGGGGTAGCGGCAGACTTGACCAAGGTGTCCACATCCAGGAAAGCGGTTCAAAGGGGTGTGGGCAGGGGCCGCCGGCGGCACATCCGTCGGGCAGCGACGGGGGCGGGCGGCGGGCGTGCAACAAAACAGGCCCCGCCAGGGGCCTGTGTCGTTTCCGTTCGACCCAACGCGCGGGGCGGGCCCGCTTCGAACGGCGGCGTGCATACCGGGTCGAACCCGGTTATCACGAAGACGCTAAAGAAAGATGACAGCGCCAGTCTACCGGTGTTCCGCACAACGTTAAAAATTTTAAAGAGGGTCAGCTCATTCGTTTCGCAGTGCGGTAAATCGGGCTAAATCAGCATTTATTACGACAAATTTCGTCAGTCCGGCAATTTGTGCGCGCGGCCGCGCAACGCGTCGGACGTGCGCACGGTGTCGAAGCCGGCGTCGAGCATGGCCTCGGCGTCGTTCCACAGGTTGCCGCGCAGCCGGTTGGTCCAGATCATCGACGCGAACACGCCTTCGAGCAGCGACACGAGATAGACGGCGGCCAGATGCACGTCGAGATCGGCGGCGAGTTCACCGGCCGCGATCGCGCGGCGCAGCAGCGCCTTCGTGATCCGCAGCATCTGCAGTTCGAGCAGCATGCGGCGCCGCTGCAGCGCGCCGTTTTCCTCGCTCTGCTCGCACTTCGTATAGAGGATCACGAGCACGCGCTGCATCGGGCCCGGCTCGCCGCATTCCTGCAGATAGTGCGAGGCGGCGCGCCGCAGCGTGGCGAGCGGCGGCAGCCCGTCGCCCGCGTCGAAGCCTTCCGACGTGCGCGCGAACGCGCGGTCGCACATCGCGAGACACACTTCCATCTTGTTGCGGTAGTGGCCGTAGACGGCGCCGCGCGACATCCCGGCGGCCTCGGCGAGATCCGCCATCGCGGTTTGCGCGACGCCTTTCTCGAGCAGCACGAGTTCGGCGGCGTCGAGGATCCGGTGCTTGATGGCGAGCGATTCTTCGCGGGTCTTGCGGGCCATGTCCTGAAATTCCTTACAGTTCGCTGTCGTTTTATTGAGACAGTGTGACGGTCAGATTGAAGCGGCGTGTATTTAATCAATCGTGACTGATTATAATCGGCCACCCTGAGCCGCCGCATTGTATCGGCGGCGAACGATCCGAGGTCACATATGAATAACAATCGCTCCCTGTTGCGCCACCGGCTGGCGCCGTTCGCGCTGGCGGCCGTGCTGGCCCTGGCCGGATGTGGAAAGGGCGACAAGGACACCGCGCCGGAGGCCGCGAAACAGGCGACGGTCGTGACGGTGCGCCCGACGGCCGTGCCGATGACCGTCGAATTGCCGGGCCGGCTCGATGCATACCGGCAGGCGGAAGTGCGCGCGCGGGTCGCGGGCATCGTGACCGCACGCACCTACGAGGAAGGCCAGGAAGTGAAGCAGGGCGCGGTGCTGTTCCGCATCGATCCCGCGCCGCTGAAGGCCGCGCGCGACGCCGCGCAAGGAGCGCTCGCGAAGGCGCAGGCCGCCGCGCTCGCGGCGAGCGACAAGCGCCGCCGTTACGACGATCTCGTGCGCGATCGCGCGGTGAGCGAGCGCGACCACACCGAGGCCGTTGCCGGCGACACGCAGGCGAAGGCCGACGTTGCGTCCGCGAAGGCGGAACTCGCACGGGCGCAGTTGCAGCTCGACTATGCAACGGTCACCGCGCCGATCGCGGGCCGCGCACGGCGCGCGCTCGTGACCGAAGGCGCGCTCGTCGGCCAGGACCAGGCGACACCGCTCACGACCGTCGAGCAGCTCGACCCGATCTACGTGAACTTCTCGCAGCCGGCCGCCGACGTCGACGCGTTGCGCCGGGCGGTGAAGAGCGGGCGCGCGACGGGTATCGCGCAGCACGACATCACGGTGACGCTGCTGCGTGCCGACGGCACCGCGTATCCGCTGAAGGGCAAGCTGCTGTTCAGCGATCTCGCGGTCGATCCGACCACCGACACCGTCGCGATGCGCGCGCTGTTCCCGAATCCGGAGCGCGAACTGCTGCCGGGCGCGTACGTGCGGATCGCGCTCGACACGGCGGTCGACCAGCGGGCGATCCTCGTGCCGCGCGATGCGCTGCTGCGCACGGCGGACCGCACGTCGGTGCGCGTGGTCGGCACGAACGGCAAGGTCAAGGACGTCGAGGTCGCGGCCGACCAGATGAGCGGCCACGACTGGCGCATCACGCGCGGCCTCGCGGGCGGCGAGCGCGTGATCGTCGACGATGCCGCGCAGTTCGCGCCCGATACTGCCGTCAAGCCCGTCGAGAAGGCGCCGCCGTCGAAAGCTGCGCCGGCAGCGGCCGCTTCGCAGGCGGCCGCCCGTCAAACCTGACCGGTTAACACCACACCACCATGGCACGTTTCTTCATCGATCGCCCCGTCTTCGCGTGGGTGATCGCAATCTTCATCATGCTGGGCGGCGCATTCGCGATCCGCTCGCTGCCCGTTGCGCAGTACCCGGACATCGCGCCGCCCGTCGTCAGCATCTATGCGACGTACCCGGGCGCATCCGCGCAGGTCGTCGAGGAATCGGTGACCGCGCTGATCGAGCGCGAAATGAACGGCGCGCCGGGGCTGATGTATACGTCCGCGACGAGCAGCGCCGGCGCGGCGTCGCTGTACCTGACGTTCAAGCAGGGCGTCAACGCCGATCTCGCGGCCGTCGAAGTGCAGAACCGGCTGAAGACGGTCGATGCGCGGCTGCCGGAGCCGGTGCGGCGCGACGGCATCCAGGTCGAGAAGGCCGCCGACAACATCCAGCTCGTGGTGTCGCTGACATCCGACGACGGGCGGATGACCGACGTGCAGCTCGGCGAATATGCGTCGGCGAACGTCGTGCAGGCGCTGCGCCGTGTCGATGGCGTCGGCCGGGTGCAGTTCTGGGGCGCCGAATATGCGATGCGGATCTGGCCCGACCCGGTGAAGATGGCCGGGCACGGCCTCACCGCGTCGGATATCGCGTCGGCGGTGCGCGCGCACAACGCACGCGTGACGATCGGCGACATCGGCCGCACCGCGGTGCCGGCCAGCGCACCGATCGCGGCGACGGTATTCGCCGATGCGCCGCTGAAGACGCCGGCCGAGTTCGGCGCGATCGCGCTGCGCACGCAGGCCGACGGCTCCGCGCTGTATCTGCGCGACGTCGCGCGCGTCGAGTTCGGCGGCAACGACTACAACTACCCGTCGTACGTGAACGGCAAGGTCGCGACCGGGATGGGCATCAAGCTCGCGCCGGGCTCGAACGCGGTATCCACCGAGAAGCGCGTGCGCGCGACGATGGACGAGCTGTCCGCGTATTTCCCGCCGGGCGTGAAGTACCAGATCCCGTACGAGACGTCGTCGTTCGTGCGCGTGTCGATGAACAAGGTCGTCACGACGCTGATCGAGGCCGGCGTGCTCGTGTTCCTCGTGATGTTCCTGTTCATGCAGAACCTGCGCGCGACGCTGATCCCGACGCTCGTCGTGCCGGTCGCGCTCGCGGGCACGTTCGGCGTGATGTATGCGGCCGGCTTCTCGATCAACGTGCTGACGATGTTCGGGATGGTGCTCGCGATCGGCATCCTCGTCGACGACGCGA
>Ga0209147_100250_pt1 | contig 51192 bp, 47 predicted proteins | sample AraplaCol_mLB_r2_FD_184278 | JGI IMG/M metagenome (GOLD analysis project Ga0209147, IMG submission 184278) | Arabidopsis root microbial communities from North Carolina, USA - plate scrape CL_Col_mLB_r2 (SPAdes) (version 2) | ecosystem: Host-associated > Plants > Roots > Endosphere | place: USA... | reverse complement strand
TCAACCGCCAAGCCAGGTGAGTCCATTCCAGCCGAATCAACCGCCAAGCCAGGTGAGTCCGTTCCAGCCGAATCAATCGCCAAGCCAGGTGAGTCCGTTCCAGCCGAATCGACCGCCAAGCCAGGTGAGTCCGTTCCAGCCGAATCGACCGCCAAGCCAGGTGAGTCCGTTCCAGCCGAATCGACCGCCCTCCCTGGTCAGCCCGTACCAGCAACCTATGATGCCCCATGGCCCAATGCTGCCACCGATGGTGTCGCCGATGCTACCGCCAATGCTTCCACCGATGCTTCCACCGATGCTGCCGCCGATGCTGCCGAATATCCCACCAACACAGGTAAGCCCTTTTCATCGGCGGCGCATGCCAATGCCTCCGATGCCGATGATGCCAATGCACAGACCTGCACCTTGCCCGCCATGCGGAGGCGGAGGTCGCAGACCCATCTATTATCCGCCACTGAATCAGCCATTACCTTGTCCGCCTGATCACAAGTTGCCCAATTATCGCAGTACGTCGCCTGATTATGAATCATCGTACTCTTCTTCATGTGAATGTTCCCCTGAAAGACCAAAGCCCAGAAGAAAATCCTCGAGACGGTCCAAAAAAGGTTACGATTCGTATCACTACTCCCCAGCAAGCATGATGTCCCCTCCTGAACCCGCCATCTCCAGTACGCCAGGGCAAGGGTTATGGCCGAATTGGGGAGAAGGACATGATGAATCCTCTGCCTACTAGCTGAGGCGACTATGAATAAAGGATTAATCTCTTCTCTTGAGAAAGCGTTTCGTTGCCAGATCTTCGGGGTCAAACCAAAACGGAACGTGAATCTGCTCAAATCGGACCGGGGCTACTGGATTATCAAGGGATACAAGAATGAAGAAAAAGCGCAATGGGTGACAGATATCGCTCAGGCTTTACGTGAAAAAGGGTTTCACCATACGGTGCACTATGTTTCCGATTCGAGCGGGTCCCCCATCTTTGCCTATGGCGAACGTTACTATACGATTATGAAAATGATCGATGGTCATGAAGCAGATAACGCTTCGTTGTACGACGTCAAAAAATCGGCAGAGACACTCGCTCGCTTTCATGTAGCAGCACAGGGCTTTCCGGTGCCACACAGTTCCTACACGTATGAAGGCACCCCGGCTTTGCTGGATAAATGGGAAAGCCGTCTGGAACAGTTTGAACGAATTACGTGGTCGATTGATATGAACGGTCCGCAAAATCGAATCGAGCAACTGATCCAGCAAATGGCTCCGCAAGTTATTCGCGATGGTCAACACATCTTGCAGAATGCCTATAAATTGCCTCTTACCCCAGAAATGTACGTAGCGCTGGAGAGGGGGACCTTGGCACATCGCGATGTAGCCAGCCATAATTTTTTGCTGACGAACAGAGGGAATTGCTATCTCATCGATCTGGATACCGTCGGACATGACCTGCAGTTGGCTGACCTGGTACAGCTGATGTCACGTATGCTGATGATGCAGGAATATCAAGTCCACTCTTTTGTGGATGCCATAGAAGCATACAACAAGGTAAAACCTCTCAGTGACACGCAAATCTGGATGGTGCATCAATTGCTGCGCTACCCTGACAATGTGCTGCGTGAAATAACAGGTCTGTACAGCAATCGGCCCGGCTATCATATGCGCGGAGTGCTTCAGTTGATGCAGATGGAAGGCAGGCTGCAGCAACAACGCAGTGAGTTCCTGGAAGCGGGGGACCAGATCTTGCAGCGCTCGCCATGGGGGCAATATCACTTTGTGGGGTAAAAAAGAAGGAGCGTCCCGTTTAACTTCTGGGACAGCTCCTTCTAATGTTCAGAACAGCTTATTTGGAAGCTGGTTTGGAAAGATCGATGGTGTATTTCGCAAAGCCATCTTCCTGCGTGGTGATGTATTTCAGATTCGACATTTTGTCTGCGTATGGCTTAGCATCCGGGGAAGTTGTGAAAGTAACATTGAGATCTCCCTGGACTGGTGCAAAAGACCAGTTGTTGTCAGCAGCCGGATTAATGGTTTTTTCAGTCAGGATGTAGTTGATCACCACTTGGCGGCTTTCATCTGGCGAATCGATGATGATATTGGAACCGTCCAAGCCTGGGAAGCTTCCGCCGCCGCTAGCACGGTAGTTGTTGGTAACGACGATGAACTTGTCCTCTGGGTTGATTGGTTTGCCGTTGAAGCTCAGGTTTTTGATGCGATGAGAATTTGCATCTGCCAGCTTGCCGTCGATTGCATAGCGAGATGGTTGAGTCACATCGATTTGGTACGTAACACCGTCAATTACATCGTAGTTATAGGTTGGAAACGCTTCGTTCACCAGTGCCTGCTCTTCTTTTTTCTTCACATCGATCTGGTTGAATTGACCGGCAGCGCGCTCCAGCCATTCTTTCACATCAGAACCCTTCACCAGTACAGCATTTACGGTGTTCGGGTAGATGTACAAATCAGAAACGTTCTTGATTGCGATCGTCCCTGCAGGGATATTGGTGTAATAGCTCGCTCCGTTGCGGCCGCCTGCTTTGAATGGCGCACCTGCAGAAAGTACTGGAATTCCTTCGTATTCAGTACCTTTGATATGATTTTCTACATACCATTTTTGCGCGTTTGTAACGATCTGAATGGAAGGATCGTCCTGTACCAGCGCAAAGAAGCTGAAGATTGGAGAAGTCGTCGTTCCTACCGCAGAACGTACCCATTCTACAGTGTGGTCATGGTCTTCCTTCACTGCAGCGACCAGATCTTTATCCGCCTCTACAAGCGGAGCTTTATTCGCTACATCGTAGATGGGCAGGGCAGCAGTTGTAGAGTCTGCTACTGTCCATTTTCCGTTCTCTTGCTTTAGAGTCAAGTCGATGACACCCAGATGGTTGCCCCAATAGCCAGGCATAACGGCTGGTTTTCCGTTGATCGTTCCTTTGGCTACGTCTACACCATCGATACCTTCGAAGTTAGGTCCTGGGAACAAAGCATGGGAGTGACCGAACAGCAGGGCGTCAATTCCCTCCACTTTACTCAATTGGAAGGTTGCGTTTTCTGCCATTTCTTCTGCTTCAGTGCTACCGATACCGGAGTGAGGAACCGCGATGATGATATCCGCGCCCTTTGCCTTCATTTCTGGAACGAATTTATTAGCAGTTTCTACGATATCTTTCGTGATGACTTTACCTTCCAGGTTGGCTCTGTCCCATTGCATGATTTTCGGAGGAACGAAGCCGATCACGCCGACTTTGAGTGCGACATCCTTGCCGTTTTCGTCCTTAAATGTGCGATCCAGGATCAGGTAAGGCGTGAATTTGTTTTTGTCGTTGTCCGGATTGTCGTCCTTGTCATCCTCGTACACGTTGGCGTTGACATAAGGGAAGTTCGCACCTTTCAGGCTGCGCTCCAGGTGCTCCAACCCGAAGTTGAACTCGTGGTTGCCGATGTTGCCGGCATCATAGTTCAGCAGGTTCATCGCTTTGTATACCGGATGAATGTCTCCGTCTTTGAGCGGATCAACCGTGGCTACGTAATCACCCAAAGGAGTGCCCTGGATGAGGTCGCCATTGTCGATAAGAATGCTGTTTTTCACTTCATCTCTAGCTTTTTTGATCAGCGTAGCTGTTTTTACAAGGCCAAACTCATCTGTTGCTTTATCTTGATAGTAATCATAGTTGACGATATTGGTGTGGATGTCTGTCGTTTCCAGCAGGCGCAATTTCAGAGTCGAGGTGTTAGCGCTTACAGGTGTGAGAGGAAAAGCGAAGGCACTGACGACCAACGATGTGCTGAGCAAAAAGCTTGCCAGCAATTTCTTATTTGGTTTCTTCATAATAAAATAGATAACCTCCAAATCATGAATAATATCGTACAAAAATATTTTACCATCAGAAACAGAAGATTGGTATAAATTCCTAATCCTATTTGTCGTAAATATGAGAATGTTGAAGAGATCATAGGTATGTGACCCTAATTTTCTGGCAAAACTAGGAAAAAGTCTAGTGAAGGGGTTCATCGTACTATGAAGAGAAAATGGATGGTCTATGCCTCATGGGCAGCAGCCCTGCTGACAGGCTTGATCGTAGGTATCGTTCTCATGCTGCAACCGGGAGCAGACAAGCAAAACAGCTTGACTCGGCTATTTTCCCCGAGCTCGGAAAATGCGACCCGAGTGGTGGGAAACGCCTACAATCTCGTCTTGACCCGCACGTATTTATGCGGGGTGAGAGATGAAGAGTACAAGCCAGTAACGGCGAATCGCTTGCCGGATATGATGGCAGACTACAAGGGCTGGGAGATCGTCTCGGCCGATGCACACAAACTGATCTTGCTCAAAAGGGAGCATGATTTGTCTCCAAATTGCAAGGAAAACGGTCACTTCGGCTTAAATGAAGATGGCATGCTCACATTGTTCCATGGTCTTCCCAAGGAGCAGGAGGTCGTGCAAACCTTCTACCGAATCAATACGGCAAAAATGGAAGCGAGCCTGTCCAAAGAAGAAGTGGAGAGCTTGAAGCGGGGAATCCGGATTCATGATCTCGCCGAATACAACAGCGTCTTGTCTACATACGGAGAGTTTCAACTCATGGAGCAAGAGTGAATAGGGCCGTCCCGGAGGACAGCCCTTTTTCTTTTGCTAACTGCTTCAACTGTGACCGATGCTATTCCATCTGGACCTCAACGATGCGCCAGCGTTCCCATGGCGCTTCCCGATGCAGCAGAAAATGCCAGGTCCCGGAGCGCCCTCTGCCGTTTTGACCTAAGTAATCGACACGCAGAGAATGCGCCACGAAGAAAAGCCCTGCTGCATCTGACGATTGGAATTCACCTGGCCGCTTGACGCCCTGGACGGAAAGAAGCTTTTTTGGCAGAGTCGCGCCGGACGTGGTCATCCGTAGCGCATGCTGGTCCTGCTCATTTAGTGAGGTGAGAAAGTAACCGATTAGCTCCTCGGGTTCGGCCCGGGACAGTGTCTGCGCCAAAAGCCCGGAAGACTTGAGGATCATCAAGCTGTGGCTGGGATCTGGCTCTGTTCGGCGATGAGTCGAACTGCCGAAGAAATGGATGCAAAAATGGCCGGGAAAGGCATTCCCGCGAATGGCGCCTGCTCCGTGCGGCATACCGTGCATGGAGGCAGCAAAATACTTCCCGTCCACCTGGACCAGGATGGCCCGCCGCTTCCAGCTCCACTTGCCCTGATAGATATCTTTCATAATCATGGTGTCTGCGCGAGTCAGGGGCTGGACGTCGGCATGACGGCTGCCGGCCCGCCGCTGCACCATGAAGCGCTGTCCGGTCTCCAAGTCGATGACGGTGGCATATTCCATGCGTTGAAAGGCTTTTTTTACTTGTTCCCAAGGGAGCGGGTTGCCGTAATGCGCATGCTCCACCATCTGGATGCACTGCTCAACCTGCTTTCTGGCTTTATCGGAAATCAGCAGCAGCTGTGATTTTTGCGGGTCATACAGTCTTCCGTCATGGTCGTACCAGAGCTGGCGCTTTTGTAGGGTCATCGTAGCTCGGACCCAGTGTGGATTGGATGTGGACTCTATGGTGCGGGCATGCAAAATTTCTTTGATAAAATCCCGATCTGCCTGAAAGGTGATGCTGGAGACGAACGAAGATTCGGGTGAGACGCGAACCGAGATGGCAATATTTCGTCCCTTAACCGCTTCGGCATCCACATCAACAGGGGCGAGAAGCAGAAAATAAAGGCATAAGCACCAAATGACCCTAGTGAACAGCCGCATATAGGACACCTCCATCTGTTAGTTTGCGCTACGAGGAAAAGGACCAAAGCTGCAAATCTTGCCAACATAAGCGTTTGGTCGATGCGCATACTGTTTGCATACGGCGGTCTTGAGGAGGTATCTTTCGCATGGGTTCAATGCCTAGAGGAAGTTATAAAGACCAGTTTCACCAACGTTTGTATGTTCAGCTCAACCAAGGCCACAACAAGCTGAACTATAGCCGAATCAGCAAGATCCAGGATGAGATGCGGGACCACGTCGATGAGTATGCGCACATGCTGCATGATGAGGCTGATACGATGGGGATGAACAAACACTAGGTGACGCCGTAGGACCCGCTCTTCATAAGGGCGGGTTTTCTTATAGGAACTATAGGTAAAATGCACCTATTTTGGGTATTGTAACCATCCTGTAACTTTTCGTCCTATGAAAATGTTGTCCGTGTTACCGGCGTCTCCGATGGATTTTATGGGCCTATACCGAGGGTGAAGGCTCAGACTTGAATAAAACTCGTGTAGAGTCAGAAATTTACTTAAATGTCAAAATAACAAATAAGGTCGGTAGTGGTGTCTCATATGCTAGTATAGATTATGATGCTTCAGCGACGCGGATTACGGGCCTTAAGATCATTTCAAGTCATTACGTTTACAACAAAGCTAACGATTATAAGAGTAAGACTTCAAAAGCCGAATGGTAATAAACTTTAGGAGGTTTTGATTGTGAAAAAAAAGATAGCTATTACTTATAGTTTAGCTTTGTTAGTTGCGTGCGGGACAATGTTTGCAGCAAATCAACTTCACGCCAATGAACCACACTTGATCGAAAAACAATACGCGCAAAATACGCTCGAAGCATTGGGAATTGATACAGATACAGACTCCATAAAATCCAGCCATTCAGTAAAAGATAGAATAACGTTTACTGACGATAATGGTAAAGAGTGGATTTACATCGACTATTCGGATCGGACAGAATTCATCGAGGATATGGAAAACTACTTCGATGGGGGATTCGTAGAAAGCTTCATCGGGGTTCAATCGAAGATCATGAGAAAATACTCGCAAGTAGGGGATCGTATTCCTGTTATTCTGTTAGACGAAGATTTGCAAGCAGGCACTTTCTCTTTTACCCGAGACAGCGGAGAAACGTTATCTTTTCCGATCCAAGAGGAGAGAACAAAAGGCTGGATATACAAGGAACCGGAAGTTTATGAATCAGCCCGATAACAGCCCAAGGAGCCGACATGGCTCCTTTTTCACGTCTTTCCACCTCCTTATGGAAATGCATGTTCGCTTTGTTGGCGCTTTATGGTACAGTAGAGGTAAGAATCTTTGTATCATTGGCAGGAGAATGGATATGCGCATAATTGGAATTGACCCGGGGATTGCCATCGTCGGATTTGGCGTTGTGGACAAAGAGGGCAGCCAGCTGCGACCCGTCCAGTACGGCAGCATCCAGACACAGGCAGGACTTTCCGTTCCGCTGCGGTTGAAGCAGATTTTTGAAGCGATGCAAAGTCTGCTTGAGACTTATCGCCCGGATGAGATGGCGGTTGAAAAACTGTTTTTTAATAAAAACGTGACGACGGCATTTACAGTGGGGCAGGCGAGAGGCGTGATTCTACTCGCATCCGAAATGGCTGGCGTGCCTGTCTATGAATACACCCCGATGCAGGTCAAACAAGCGGTGACCGGCTATGGGGGAGCAGAGAAGAAACAGATTCAGGAGATGACCAAGCTGCTCCTTCGTCTGAAAGAAGTGCCCAAGCCCGATGATGTGGCTGACGCTTTGGGCATTGCGCTGACACATGCGCAATTCCGTGCATTCATTTCGATTTCGGAAGGGGCTCGCCGATGATTGATTTCGTGGAAGGCATTTTGTGCTATTTGGACTCAGAGTATGTGGTGATCGAGACGAACGGGATCGGCTATCGGATCTTTTGCCCGAATCCCTATCAGTTTGTCCGCGAAGAAGGAAGCCGGACCCGATTACATACGCATCATCATGTACGCGAGGATGCGATCTTGCTGTATGGGTTTGCGAGCCGCGACGAGCGGGATTTGTTTCGCAAGCTGCTCGACGTCAGCGGCATCGGACCCAAGGGAGCCTTGGCGATCCTGGCGGCAGCGACGCCTGAGCAAATTGTAATGGCAGTACAGCAAGAGAACGTCACTTACTTAACGAAATTCCCAGGAATTGGGAAGAAAACGGCGCAAAGAATCATATTAGACCTCAAAGATAAACTGGTCGGCTTTACGCCATCAGCGATTTTGACCAGCGCGACGGGGGAACTGGTGAAGGGCGAAAAAGCTACCTCCTCGTTGAACGAGGCACTGGAAGCTTTGACTTCTCTCGGCTACTCTGACATTGAATTGCAAAAAATCAGGAATGCGCTGTCTGAAAAGGCAAAAGGTGGCGAAGGAGTAGAGTCGCTCATCAAGCAAGGGTTGGCTCTGTTGATGAGGGGGTAGAATATGGACGAGCGCATCATCACTACACAAATGAACGTAGAAGAGGACGCGGCTGAGTATAGTTTGCGACCGCGGTATCTCCATGAATACATCGGTCAGCAGCAGGTAAAGGAAAATCTGAAAATCTTCATCGAGGCCGCTAAAATGCGCCATGAGTCGCTGGATCACGTATTGCTGTACGGACCGCCCGGATTGGGGAAGACGACGTTGTCGCAAATCATCGCCAATGAGATGGGCGTCAATATCCGTACCACCTCGGGGCCTGCGATCGAACGGCCGGGCGATTTGGCGGCAATTCTGACCAATCTGCAGGAGGGAGATGTCCTCTTTATCGACGAGATTCACAGATTGAATCGTAGCGTGGAAGAGGTTCTTTACCCCGCGATGGAGGATTTCGCGTTGGATATCATCATCGGCAAGGGGCCGAGTGCCCGCAGTGTCCGATTGGACCTGCCGCCGTTTACTCTCGTGGGGGCGACCACACGTGCGGGGATGCTATCTGCACCGTTGCGGGACCGATTTGGGGTCGTCAATCGCCTGGAATTTTATACCGTGCCGGAGCTTGCCTTCATCGTCTCCCGTGCCGCAGATATTTTGCAGGTTGAGATTCGCGAAGCAGGTTCCCAGGAGATCGCCAGACGATCACGCGGCACCCCACGCGTCGCCAATCGCCTGCTCAAGCGCGTTCGCGATTTTGCACAGGTGAAGGGAGAAGGGGTCATCACCGACGAGATTGCCAAAGAAGCCTTGGAGCGGCTGCAGGTAGATGCCTGCGGTTTGGATCATATCGATCACAAGCTCTTATTGGCGATCATGGACCGCTTTGATGGCGGACCGGTGGGCCTGGATACCATTGCGGCCACGATTGGCGAGGAATCACAGACGATTGAGGATGTGTGTGAACCCTATCTGATGCAGATCGGCTTTATGCAGCGTACACCTCGTGGTCGCGTATTGACACCAAGCGCCTATGAACACTTCGGTCGGGAGATGAAAGCATGAACCCAATCGCCAAGCTCTTGATCATCGGCGGAGCAGTGCTGATTGTAGTCGGATTGCTCTGGCAGGTAGGCGGACGCTTTTTGCCACTAGGGCGTTTGCCGGGAGATATTGTCGTAGAGAAGGAAAATGTCAGGTTCTACTTTCCTATTGTGACTTGCATCGTGATCAGTATCGTGTTGTCATTAGGCATGTATCTGTTTCGGTTGTTCAAATAGACATTCACATCAGAAAACCATGGAGCGAATCCGTGGTTTTTTCTTTTTGTCCAAAAAGCCAAAAACACCTGCGAGGGCAGGAGAAGTGCTAATGTTTGTCGAAAAAGTTGGTGAGTAATGCCAAAATTCGACGAAAAACAGGTGAAAGGAAGGACGAGGGACGACATGTGGAAGAAATGGATGGGTAAAGTCCTCTCCGCGGGCCTGATCACAACTTTGCTTCTGGGTGGACAGCTTCCGGCGCAAGCCAAGAGCAAAGATATTCGGGTTGCTTTGTTCGTAGATTCGGGACAAGGGTATCGAGGGGTGGTGCCTTCGATCACGCTCACCTCTGATGGGGGCTTGGACGTGACGTTGTCCAGTGCAGAAGGGGTAACAGAGTTGCCGGAGATGAATGGGGATGCCGCGCGTTTTCGAGTGGACGAGTTCCATCTGGTCGTCGCAGAGACGGCGGATTGGAATCAGGCACAAAGTGTCGCGCAGCAATTAAGCCAACGTAAGTACGAAGGGACGATTCAGGCTGTAAACAGGGGCTCCCAGATGCTCTATCAGGTAGTCAGTGGGTCGTATTCTACGTATCAAGCGGCTTCCAGCCAGGCTAAGACCGTGGCTCAAGCTACGGGACAAAAACCGGTAGTCAAGGGGCCGTATCGCCTGGAGGCGGGGAGGTTCCGCAGCCTGCAAGAGGCGTTGGATTGGAAAAGAAGCTTTGAGGCAGCAGGTTATCCGGCATACCCGGTGCTCGTCCAGAACGGAAAGAGAGAGGAGTACGCTCTTTGGGTAGGGGATGAAATCAGCGGGGAAGCCGTACAAGCCCTTCAAAGCAAGGTATCGTCTGCCGTTCCCGGATTTTCGTACACACAGGCGGCAGCCTCCTCATACGTGCTACTCAAGCAGGACGTGTACGGATCTGCAAAAGAGACGATCTGGAAATACGTGTTCTCGCCGCGCTCTAAGGTTATTGTTGAGCCAAAGCACACTCGCGGCACGGCGCTGATCGGCGTGGCGGAGCGGGAGCAGCGCACCTATCGCGGGAATATGGAGCTTTCTTCGTACAACGGCTATTTGACACTGGTGAACGAATTGCCGCTGGAGGAATACCTCTACGGGGTGGTCGGTTCGGAAATGGCGCCTGGCTGGCCGCTGGAAGCTTTGAAAACACAGGCGGTTCTTGCGAGAACCCGTGCAGTGGGCTTGGGAAATAAATACGGCGTGGCCAATCTATCAGACACCGTGTTTGAGCAGGCCTATTACGGATACACCAAGGAATCCGCGGATATTCGCGATGCCGTAGACGAGACCAAGGGTGAGATCATCACGTATCGCGGCAAAGTGGTGGAAGCCTTGTATTATTCCAATGCCGGGGGGATGACAGCGGACGGAAGCGAGGTATGGGGAAATCCTGTCCCTTATCTGAGACCGGTCGAGAGTGATGATTTCGGGCCATTGGTACAAGCCAATCTCTGGTACCAGGTATCCTTGGCGGACGGCAGATTGGGGTATGTGCGAAGTGATCTGGTCAGGGATACGGGCTATACCAATGCGATGGGATCGCGTCAGGCAATCGTCGCGACGGACAACACCAATCTGCGGACTGGACCGAGCACAGCTTTCCATCGTGTATTGGCTACACTGCCGTACGGCGCATCGGTGACGATCCTGACTGAGGAATCAGAAGAGAATGCCTATTCCTGGACCCGTGGCCCTTATACGTCAGAGGAGCTGGCGGGTATGATCAACACAAGTCAGGATAAAAACAAAGCACCGCGCATTTCCGGTCCGGTTCAGTCTTTACGTGTGACAGAGCGGGGACCATCAGGACGGGTGATAGAGATGGAAGCCAATGGTCAGACTGTGGCCGTCTCATCGCCGGATTCGTACAGGTCCATTTTCCAGCAAGGGGGAAGCTCCCTGCGCAGCACGAAATTTGAAGTGGAAGAGATGGGCAGCATTACGATTCTCGGCGCCGATGGCAAACAGCGCCAATATGCATCTGGAGGTGGCCATGTACAGGCTGTGGGAGCCAATGACAACTATTCCCAGGCAGCCAATGGCTATAATGATCAGTACCTGGTCTACAACGGTGACGGCGAATGGAGAACAGTCAGCAAAACGCCGCTCTATCTATTCCGCGGAACAGGCTTTGGCCACGGTCTCGGTGTTTCCCAGTACGGAGCCAAGGCAATGGCAGAAAGTGGGTATGACTACGAAGAGATTCTGCAACACTATTACCAAGATGTAGAAATCGAGCGCAGCAAATGAACAAGACTAAAGGAGTAACAGCCTGTGGACGTGCAACAGTTTGATTTTGAGCTTCCCGAACGTTTGATTGCCCAGCATCCTTTGACAGACCGTACGGCATCGCGACTGTTGGTGTTGAACAAGGAGACGGGTAATATCATGCATCAACGCTTCACCAATTTGATGGATCATCTGGTGCCAGGAGATGTTCTGGTACTAAACGACAGCCGCGTACTGCCTGCGCGGCTAATCGGGGAAAAAGAGGGAACAGGGGCAAAAATCGAGGTGCTTCTGCTCAAATCACTGGGGGATGACCGTTGGGAGACCCTGGTGAAGCCAGGAAAGCGGGTGAAGCCTGGAACAGTCGTCGTGTTTGGCGACGGTTCACTTCGCTGCATCTGTGAGGAAAGTACAGACATGGGAGGACGTATCGTCCGTTTTTCCTATGAGGGCATTTTCTATGAAATTTTGGACAAATTGGGCACGATGCCGCTGCCGCCCTACATTCATGAGCAGCTTGAGGATCAGGAACGCTATCAGACGGTCTATGCAAAAGAACGTGGGTCAGCAGCAGCTCCTACCGCCGGACTCCATTTTACGAAGGAGTACCTCGAACAAATCGCGGCCAAAGGAGTCCACATCGTTACCATCACCTTGCATGTCGGCCTGGGGACGTTTCGCCCGGTCTCAGCAGATCGTGTCGAGGAGCATGTGATGCATGCGGAATACTATGAGATTTCGCAGGAGACAGCTGACCTGGTCAATACCGCGAAAGCGGAGGGAAGACGGGTGATTGCAGTCGGAACAACCTCTTGCCGTACCTTGGAGACAGTTGGAACGGCCCATGGTGGAAAATTGGCGGCAACAAACGGCTGGACCGATATTTTCATCTATCCTGGTTATACATTTTCGATCATTGACGGCATGCTGACCAACTTTCATTTGCCCAAGTCTACTCTAGTTATGCTCGTCAGCGCGTTGGCAGGAAAAGAACATATTTTGAATGCCTATAATACCGCGGTCGAGCAGGAGTATCGTTTCTTCAGCTTCGGGGATGCGATGCTGATCATCTAGATCGCCGGATATGAGCATCTGCTTATTTGTTTGGGTTTACTTCAATGCGAGATTTTTTTATAATAGGAAAGACTTACATACATAGCTTGAGGAGTGCAATCATTTGGCTGTACGCTACGAATTAATCAAAACCTGCAAACAAACCGGTGCACGCCTTGGCAAGCTGCATACGCCGCACGGTACAATCGACACTCCAGTCTTCATGCCGGTAGGCACACAGGCTACGGTGAAGACGATGAGCCCGGAAGAGCTCAAGGAGATCGGTGCGGGCATTATTCTGAGCAATACCTACCATTTGTTTTTGCGTCCGGGTCACGAAATTGTGCGTGAAGCTGGAGGACTGCATGGATTCATGAATTGGGATCGGGCGATCTTGACAGATTCCGGCGGTTTTCAAGTGTTCAGTCTCAGCAATTTACGCAAAATTACGGAGGAAGGCGTCTCTTTTCGCTCGCACTTGAACGGAGAGAAGCTTTTTATCGGTCCAGAAGAAGCGACACATATTCAAAATGCATTGGGTGCCGATATTTTCATGGCGTTTGACGAATGTGCGCCATATCCAGCGGAATACGATTACGTCAAGCAATCGATGGAACGGACTACCCGATGGGCAGAACGCTGTCTGAAGGCACATGAACGACCGGATACCCAAGCCTTGTTCGGTATCGTGCAGGGCGGAATGTACAACGACCTGCGTGCGATCAGCGCAAAAGATCTCGTCTCGCTTGATTTTCCAGGATACGCCATCGGAGGCTTGAGCGTGGGAGAACCATTCTCCTTGATGTACGACGTTCTGGAGCATACCGTCCCGCTTTTACCGACCGGCAAGCCTCGCTATCTGATGGGGGTAGGTTCGCCGGATGCCTTGATCGAGGGGGCTATTCGCGGAATCGATATGTTCGACTGCGTATTGCCTACCCGAATCGCCCGCAACGGGACATGCATGACAAGCCAGGGCAGGCTGGTGATTCGCAACGCAAAATTCGCACGGGACTTCACACCGCTCGATCCGAATTGCGATTGCTACACCTGCAAGAATTATACTAGAGCTTATATCCGACACCTGGTCAAGTCGGAGGAGACCTTCGGGATTCGCCTGACCACGTACCACAACCTCTACTTCCTAGTGAAGCTGATGGAGAAGGTGCGTCAAGCGATTGCCGAAGACCGTCTGCAGGATTTCCGGGACCAGTTTTTCGCTCAATATGGATTGGGTGGAGATAGATCTTTTTAATTGAGGGGGCTATTTATTCATGGACAGCTTGACCAATTTTTTACCGATTATCATCATGTTTGCGATTTTCTACTTCCTGCTGATTCGTCCGCAGCAAAAAAAGGCGAAGCAGCGCAATGCCATGCTGTCTGCCTTGAAAAAGGGCGATAAAATCGTGACGATTGGCGGTATGCACGGAACCATCCAGGAAATATCTGATGATTCGGTGACGCTGCGCATTGCACATAACGTGAACGTCAATTTCGATCGTGGAGCGATCAACAACGTGATCTCTTCCAATGCAAGTGAACCAGCACCAGCCAAGACCGAAGAAACGAAAGAAGAAGCAAAATAATCTTGGCACAAGTGGGGATGCTCGTTGGCACCCAAAAGCTGACAAAGCACAAGCACAGGAACGATAGACCGAACTGGTCCATCCTCCTGTGCTTTTTACTTCTTTTTAATTGTCATCAAAAAATGGGACGTGCCCACAAAAAAAGATTGCCCTCCATAAGGGTATCAGGAGGGCAATCCAGGAGGGGAAGGCCAATTCTTACCTTCTGGGCTTGAAGCTTTTTGGGGTATGGCTGGAACTGGCAGAATTGACACCAAAAATGCCGCCGACCCCGGCAATCACGAATGCACCAAGAAGGAAGAAGAAGGTCTCCCATTGCAGGGGAGCGTCAAAGCCGAGAAAGCCGATCAGAAGCACGAACAAAAAATAGGTGAGACCAGTCACACCACCGTAGTACCAACCCTTTTCCCCGCATCGCCGGCCTGTAACAAAACCGCCGATCAAAAGTCCAAGGATATTGATGACATACGTAAAATAGGGCAGAGAACTTTCACGTATGCTGGTAAAGCTGAGAAGCAATGTAGCGAGCAGTGCTCCTGTCAGGACGAGACCAAGCGTATACATAAGTCCGGTCAGTACAGAGGTAGATGCACTCCGCACAGTATAACCCCCTTACTGGTCAAGTTTGTACCATCTATATGAGATGCTTGGTCCACGTATTCATCTTCGCGTTGAACATTGGAAGGAATTTTCGTATGATGAATGGGAATCCGACGGGAGTGAGAAAAAAATGATTAAAACCTATTTTTACAATCACTCAGAGCAGAAAATGTATCATGATGTCGATCTCACGACCAAAGACCAGTGGTTGAAGTCACCGGAAGACTTGCTCTGGATTGATCTGTACGACGTAGGGAACCAGGAGCTTCCCTTCATCGCACAAATATTCGACTTTCACCCTCTGGCAATCGAGGATTGCCTGCACGTCAGTCCGCGTGCAAAGGTTGACAAGTATGATGACAATTTCTTTTTCGTTTTCCATGCCCTGCGGTACAACGAAGAAAGTGATAACGAAATTACCACTGTAGAACTGAACGTTTTTCTCGGGCCAAATTACATCGTCACCATTCACAAATCTCCGATGAACAGCATCGGCCGAATCGCCGCGATGAGCCATCGCAATAATTCCTATTTAAATCGCGGCCCGGATTACCTCTTGTACGCGATCGTCGACGGGATCACGGATGAATACTTCCCGATCATCGACCGGATCAGCGTACGGATTGACGAATTGGAAGACGAGATTTATGAACATCAAATGGAAGAAATCACGGAAGAATTTCTTGCCCTGAAGCGGACGATTATTTTGATCCGCCGCGTCATTATGCCGCAAAAGAGAATCTTCGCCAACGTGAATGGACGCTATTCATTTGATATTTCCGAGGAAAACGTACCGTTCTACACGGACTTGACAGACCATCTGGAAAGAATTTCAGACTCTACGGAGACGTTTCGTGATCTGGTAAATGGTGCCCTCGACACCTACTACACCATTATCAGTGCAAAAACGACCGAAACCATGCGAGTGCTCACCATGATTTCCACGATCATCCTGCCACTGACCTTTATCACGGGTCTGTTGGGGATGAATACCTTCAGCTGGCTGGGGGAAGGAGCAGAACCTTATATGCTGGTCATTGGAGTCGCAATCATGCTTATCATGACGTTGGCTATGCTGCACATTTTCCGCAAGCGCAAGTGGCTGTAATTGGTGCTTATAGTTTCCTGGCCTCCCGCACAAGAATAGAAAGAAATCAAGAAGCGGGGGGCGTAAGTTCGTGGAGAATATCACCAGTTTATTGCTGCGTACCCTTTTTTCCTATTTCTTTATCTTGCTTTTGCTGCGTTTGATGGGCAAAAGGGAACTGGGAAAAATGTCTGTTTTTGATGTGGTAATCTCCATTATGTTGGCAGAGATGGCTGCTTTGTCTATTGAGGAATCTGATAAGCCGCTGATGCATTTTTATCTGCCCATGCTTCTGATCGGGATTCTGGAATTCGGGATGGCGTACTTTTCTCTTAAAAGTAAAAAGTTCCGTGATGTCATTGCCGGATCAGCTGATATGATCATTGAACATGGCGAGATCCGGGAAGATGCGATGCGTCGAAATCGAATGAACATGGATGACCTGATGGTTCATTTACGGCAAAAAAATGTCAAAAATATTGCCGATGTGGAATTTGCACTCCTTGAACCGACAGGGCTATTAAGTGTCTTTTTAAAGCATGATCAAGCGTTTTTAACAAAAGGTGATCTGGAAATTAAGCCTCCTCAGCCCGTTAGTTCTGTCACGTATAAAGGCCTTCCCATTCCGTTGATCCTGGATGGAAAGGTAAGGGATGAGGCCTTGCGCAAGATCGGGCAAAATGAACTATGGTTGAAACGGGAAATCCGCAAATACGGAATTAAGGACATTAAGGATGTCTCGTTTTGCAGTATCGATGATCAGGGAATCATCTATCTCGATAAAAAAGACACGCAGCCAAAGTAATTCAGCGGCGTGGAAAAAAAAGGGATAACTGCTCGCCAATCCAGGGAATGCGGCGGACGTCTTGCTTGCCCAGCACCCGAAAAGCAATCAGCAGAAGCAGATAGAGGCAAGAGCTGGCCGGGATGCTGACCAATAAAGTCGAGACATTGGCAGCATGAGGCATCCACTGATTCGCGATATACGATCCGGCATAACCCATGATCAACATGGCAACGCCTATTTTCGCGAACTCCCAGACATCGATGGCAAAGCCAATTTTTTTTACCAGGCTGGAAAAGTGCAAGAGCGTAACCAGTGTAATGCCGATATTGGTGGCGATAACGGCTCCGTAAATGCCGAAGCTAGGCTGGGAAGTAAAGGCAAACATGGCCGCAATTTTCATGATGGCGCCGATCAGCGTATTGCGAAAGACGACCTGTGCATAGTCCAGTCCTTGCAGGGCAGCAGCCAGCGGCGCCTGAAAAAACAGGAAAACCGAGAAGGGAGCCAGCCCTTTGAGGATCAGGCCGACTTCATGAAACTTTTCGCCGTAGAGCAATACGCAGATCGGTTCCGCAAAAATGGTCAGCAATACCGTGCAAGGTGCTCCAATGACGAGTGTAATGCGCATAGCTTGATAGATGCGCCGATGCACCAGTGGAGCATTTTTTTGATAGGCGGCTTCGGCTACGGCAGGAACGAGTGAGACAGATAAGGAATTGGTTAAAAAGGTTGGGAACAGCAAGAGCGGGACTGCCATGCCAGCAAATTGGCCGTACAGTCCGGTAGCATCGGCAGTGGCATATCCTGCGAATACCAGAGCAAACGGAACCAGCATCGGCTCCAGAACGTAGGCTATGGAACCAATCAAACGGCTCATCGTCACAGGCAAAGCCACGTGGATCAACTGTTGGATGCTGGCAGTCCCTGCTTTCACCCGTGTGAAGAACGGCCTTTGCAATAATTGGACGGTTCTTTTTCTGCTTCCTTTGCGGTATTGCCAAAAAATGTACAGAAGCCCGGCAGCTTCGCCAAAGACAATGCTTCCCACCGCGCCTGCAGTCGCATACTCGATGCCATAGGAGAGAAAAGTCATCGTCATGACTGCAACCAACGCCATCCGTACTACTTGTTCCAGCAGTTGGGAGACAGCGGTTGGAATCATGTTTTGCTTCCCTTGGAAGTAGCCTCGCAGGACCAAGGAGATCCCGGAGATGGGAATCACCGGTATTGCTGCCAGCATGACCACATGGGCACGAGCGTCCGCAAATAAGAGAGCAGCGAGTGAATCGGAAAATAGCACAAGCAGCGTACATATAACCAGGCTGATACTGCCTGCCACGAACAGGGAGACATAGAGAAAGCGGCGAGTCTGACGGTAATCTTTGGCCGCTTCCGACTCAGCTACCTGTTTTGCGATCGCCACGGGCAATCCAAATGTTGTCACCGTAATGAGAAAGTACAGAAGCGGCACAACCATCTGATAAAGGCCCATCCCTTCCGCGCCGATGATGCGGGAGAGAACGATCCTGTGTGCAAAGCCAAACAATTTCGTCACGCCGCCAGCCAGGATGAGGATAACCGTTCCGTAAAAAAAGGATTGTTTCATGGAAGGCTCCTTTGCATGGATAAATGTACTCCATACAGAATATGGACGTGCCAACAAAGGCATGACTACTTTGAGGGGGAAACGAGGATGGAAATAGTGAACAAGCAGGAGTGGTTTTCGGAAGTAGAGAGCATCTGCCAAAGCAAAGCGGAAGAATTTGCTTTACTTGGCTATGATAATGTAAAGGCAGAAGATATTTGGGAATGCGTCACGCATGCATACAAAGAAATTCCGCCGTTGCATCGGCTAGTAAACGATATTTTATCGCTGAAACCGAACAAATATATGAACTACCTGATGATTCAAATGTATCGCAACTCATAAATGAAACTTTTTTCTACTTCTTTCGTACACCATCTAGATATGCATGACGGGAGTTGGTTACCATGATTCGCCTAGACTGCAATAATTGACACTTTTTTTCATCGTTCGCTATAATGGGCATATTGGTTTTCGTCTAGGACGGGACCCTTTGAGGAAAGAGGGGTATTACGACAATGGTGAAATGGGGAAGATTCGTCCTGTTTTTGGTTGTTGTGGCTTTGTTGGGCACATTGGTAACGACCACGACCAAAGATGTAGCAGGAAACATTACGCTCGGTCTTGACCTGCAGGGCGGGTTTGAGATTCTGTACGAGGTAGAGCCGCTGGAGGCTACGCATAAAGTTGACATTGAACTGCTCAAGGCAACTGCGTACATGATTGAGAAACGGATTAATATCGGGGGAGTGGCAGAACCGGTCATCGTGCCAGAGCTGCCCAATCGCATTCGTGTCCAAATCGCTTCCCAGTCTGCTGATCAGGACAAGCTTAGAGAACTGATTGGCAAACCCGCTGTACTTACCTTCCGCGATGAAGAGGGAAATATCATCCTGCGTGGGAGTGACTTGGCTCCGAATGGTGCGGCAGTCGGCTATGACGATTTGAGACGTCCGCTGGTAACCGTTAAGTTCTCCGATCCGAAAAAACTGGAAGACGTGACACGTGCAAACTTGCACAAGCGCATGGCGATTTATCTGGATGAGAACATGCAAACCAATCCGACGATCCAGTCTGTGATCTCTGGCGGAAGCGCTCAAATTACCGGTGATTACACACAGGAATCTGCCAAAGAGCTGGCTGACCTGCTCAACTCCGGTGCGATGCCTGCGAAGCTGATTGAGAAGCAGGTAACCTCTGTAGGTGCGTCGCTGGGTAAAATCGCTTTGGAGAAAACGATTTATGCCGGCTACATCGGGGGTGCCTTGATCATCCTCTTCATGCTGTTTGTCTACCGCATGCCGGGTATGATCGCCAATATCACGTTGGTTGGATTCTGTTATTTTTGTTTGGTCGTGCTGGATTGGATGCACGCGACGCTTACGCTGCCTGGGATCGCTGGTTTTATCCTGGCGGTTGGGATGGCGGTCGACGCGAACATCATTACGTATGAGCGCATTCAGGAGGAAATTCGTACCGGCAAGACGATCCTGTCGGCTTTCCGTGCGGGTGAGCGCCGTTCCCTGGTGACCATCCTCGATGCGCACATCACCACTTTGATTGCGACAGGGGTCTTGTTCTACTTTGGTACAAGCTCCATTCAGGGTTTCGCAATCGTGCTCGCTATGACTCTGATTGTAAGTATTATCACGAACGTGTTCGGATCTCGATTCCTGCTCTGGCTGGTGGTACGCTCCAACATGTTTAAAAAGCCATTCTGGTACGGAGTAAAGGAGAGTGAGATCGGTGAGCTTTGATAAAGAACATACAGTCATTCGTTTTGACATCGTAAAAAATCGCCGGAAGTTCTTCATTTTCTCCGGAGCGATTATTGTGCTGGGCTTGCTGTTCTCCTTGTTCCAGGGATTCAACCTGGGCGTTGATTTTCAGGCGGGGACACGTCTTGATGTCTATGTAGGCAAAGAGTTCGCCCCTGCCGATATTGAAACTATTTTGCATGAAAAGCTGCCAGACGCCAAGTTCTCAACGGTGACGCCATATGGTACAAATCAGGCGTACACCCGTTTTGACCAAACGGTCTCTTCCGATAAGCTGATGGAGATCGAGCAAGCGTTAAAAGCGAAATACGGGGATCAAGTGACGAAGCAAGTGGCGACGGTCGACCCAAGTATTGCGCGTGAAATGGTGAAAAAGGCTGCGATTGCAGTAGTGATCGCATCCCTTGGGATCATTGTCTACATCGCGTTTCGCTTCCAATGGCTATTCGGGATCGCGACGGTGGTCGGGCTGGCGCATGACGTGATTATCCCGATCGCACTGTTCTCTGTTCTTGGCCTGGAAGTCGATATTACGTTTATCGCTGCGATTCTGACCATTCTTGGTTATTCGATCAACGACAAAATCGTTATTTTTGACCGGATTCGGGAAAACCTGAAGACGATGAAGTCCAAAACGGTCGATGAACTGGAGCATCTGGTGAACGTTTCCTTGTGGCAAACGATGCGCCGTTCCGTCTTCACGGTCGCAACCGTCTTCTTTACGGCCATGGCGATCGCGGTTCTGGGTAGCGAAAGCATTCGCAACTTCTCACTGGCACTGGTATTTGGTCTGGTGAGCGGAACCTACTCCTCGATCTTTATCGCCGCTCAAGTATGGGTAAACCTGAAAGAGCGCAGCATGCTAAAGAAAAAACGGACAACCTCTTCATCCAATTAAATTGCCGAACAAAAAGCCGTGGGGTCATTCCCGCGGCTTTTCTGCTCTTTAGCTGACAAACTGCTACTATTGTCAGTCTCCCTCTCTATCCACTATAATGAATAGGGGATTGGAGGAACGCCCATGCTGAAAGCGAAAACACGTTGGCAATTGGCTACCTATGACGAGAGTCTGGCTGAATCTTTGGCAGCAGAAGCCAAACTCACTCCGCTGGTATCCAAACTGCTGGTGATACGCGGTATCCATACACCGGAACAGGCACGCGAATTTCTTCAACCGGGACCAGAGCAATTTCACGATCCATTCCTGCTGGACGGGATGGAGAAAAGTGTGCACCGTATTCGTCAAGCGATAGCGAACAAGGAGCCGATCTGTATCTACGGTGATTACGATGCGGACGGGGTCAGTTCCACGTCACTGATGGTACACTTGCTGCGCCAACAAGGAGCTGTGTTTGACTACTATATTCCCAACCGTTTTACGGAAGGGTACGGGTTACATAAAGAGGCATTGGCCCATCTGCATGAAAGCGGATTCAAGCTAATTGTCACTGTCGACACAGGCATTAGCGCAGCAGAGCAGGTGGACTACGCCAATCAGTTAGGTCTGGATGTCATCGTCACAGACCACCATGAACCTCCGGCTGTGTTACCGGAGGCATTTGCTGTGATTAATCCCAAAAAGCCGGGATGTTCCTACCCGTTTGATATGCTGGCGGGTGTCGGGGTAGCCTTTAAACTAGGGCATGCATTAACAGGGGAAGCTCCGCTTCATCTAGCGGATCTCGCCGCGCTAGGTACGATTGCCGATCTGGTTCCTTTGGTAGACGAAAATCGGATTTTGGCAAAACTCGGCCTTCAGCGCCTGAACCACACGAATAATCCGGGATTGCAGGCATTGATTCGCGTCTGCGGTCTTTCTGAGAATGAGTTGTCTGCAGGACATGTCGGCTTCGCGCTGGGACCGCGCCTTAACGCAAGTGGAAGGCTGGAGACCGCAGAGGCAGCGGTCAAATTGTTGATTACGCAAGATTCGCAGGAAGCGGACGCATGTGCGACCGAGCTGGACGATCTCAATCGTGAGCGGCAGGAATTGGTGCAACAGATGACGGAGGAAGCAGTGGAGATGGTGAAGAACCATTTTCCCCTGGAGCAAAATCAGGTTCTGGTCGTAGCCAAAGAAGGCTGGAATGTGGGAGTGGTCGGGATCGTCGCTTCCCGTCTGGTCGAGCAGTTTTACCGTCCGACGATCGTGCTTGGCATTGATCCGCAAAAAGGAACGGCAAAGGGATCGGCAAGAAGCATCGCGGGCTTTGATATGTACGAAGCTTTGACTGCCTGCAAGGAATGGCTGCCGCATTACGGCGGTCACACGATGGCAGCTGGGATGACACTGCCGGTCGAAAATCTAGATCCACTGCGGCAAAAACTAAACGAACTGGCGAGAGAATGGCTGGCAGCAGATGATTTTATCCCTCTGACCAAAGTGGACGTCTCCCTGGAGCCGGAGGAGATCCATATGGAAGCCGTTGAGGAATTAGCCATGCTGGCACCTTATGGTATGGGAAATCCTACACCGCTCGTCATGCTTAGTGAGATGGAAACGACGGGGATGCGGGCGATCGGCAGGGAAGAAAATCATCTGAAATGCAGCTTGACTCGTGCGGGCAACAGTCTGGATGCGATCGGATTCAATTGGGCGCATGTCACCCAGCACGTAACACCAAAAGCAAAATTCCGTGTGTTGGGTGAGTTGTCCGTCAATGAGTGGAATGGCAATCGCAAACCGCAGCTGACCATACGCGATTTGTCGGTACCACATCGACAGGTTTTTGACTGGCGAGGCAGTCGGGATAAAATCGAGAAATGGCAGAAGTTGATGATCGCTAAGGACTCTTTGACATTGCTATTTCGCGAAGAGAGTTTGGTAGCTCTGACTGCGCTTGCAACCCCAGAGCAGCATCGCTTCTTGCATCTGGGCGAAAACTTTGATGCTGAAATGGCAGACAGACTAGGCTTTCGCAATCTCGTGTTGTATGATTTGCCCAGACGCCGTGCCGATCTGGAGCGTGTCGTTCCGATCTGGAATCAGGTAGAACGCATCTATTGCCTGTTCGGTGATCCTGATCTGGGGATGGAGCGGATCTTTTGCCCAGGCAGAGAGCATTTCAAGCAATTGTATACGTTTTTTATGCAAGTACCAGCAGTCAAACGCGAGCATCTGGATGCACTCGCGCGAAAACTGAAATGGAAACGGCATGACCTGGATGGCATGCTTGCCGTATTTTGTGAATTGTCGTTTCTGGCGGAGGAGGCCGATCAGTATCGCTTCCAGCCTGCCACAACCAAGCGTCCTTTGGAAAGCTCCATGCTGTACACAGCCTGGAAAGAAGAGGCCCAACTGGCGACCGAGCTGCTGCTCTCCTCGTCAGAGGGCTTGATACAAGCGTTTCACCAAATGGTGGCGCCTGAGCCTGTCACTTAGGAGGAATTTTAGATGGATTTTAAACAATATATTCGCGTGATCCCTGACTTCCCGCAACCGGGCATTCGATTCAAAGACATCACGACACTGTTGAAAGACGGTCCTGCTTATCATGCCGCGATTGAGGATTTGGCTGTATTCGCGCGAGAGGTAGAGGCTGAGGTGATCGCCGGTCCGGAAGCCCGCGGTTTTGTCGTGGGTGCACCCTTGTCTTATGAGATGAAAATCGGCTTTGTGCCCATCCGCAAATCAGGGAAGCTACCCTATGAGTCTATCAAGGCAGATTACAACCTCGAGTATGGCAAAGACGCACTGGCCGTTCATGTGGATGCGATCCAGCCAGGTCAAAGAGTCCTGATCGCAGATGATTTGCTTGCGACTGGCGGTACCATCGAGTCGACGATTCAATTGATTGAGCAACTGGGCGGTAAAGTAGTTGGAGCTGCTTTCCTGATCGAATTAAGCTACCTGGATGGACGCAAAAAACTGGGGGATATCCCCGTAAAATCCTTGATCCAATACTAGATTGTACCAAGCAGACGGGCATATTGCCCGTTTTTTGCTATTTTCCGGCATTCTTCTTATCTTTACCGGGGAAAGCACCTTTACAACCCGAACGACTTACAAGATAATAGGATGAAATAGATAATCAACCGTAAATAAGCGGTTACACAACCATGACGAAACCTCGGATTGAGGTTTTTCTCATCGAGCAGGAAGGTTGTTCTTCACCGTACTTGACGCTTCCTCTAAAGGAGTATCGGCTTCTTCGAGAAGGCTTCTACTTAAGCTTTTTTATGAGAGGATAAGGGAAGGAACTATGATTACGGGTATTGATGAGGTAGTAAAAAAAGCGAGCACATATCTATCACCAGCAGACTTGGACATGATTTCGCGTGCATATGAGCTGGCAAACAAGGCACACGAGGGTCAGATTAGAAAATCTGGCGTTCCTTATATTATGCATCCGATCGCAGTTGCCGGAATTCTCGCCAATCTGCATATGGATGCGGTAACAATCGCAGCGGGCTTTCTGCATGATGTGGTAGAAGATACACCCGTGACATTGGATGACTTGCGGGATCAGTTTGGGCCAGATGTGGCCCTTCTTGTAGACGGCGTCACCAAGCTGGAGAAAATTAAGTACAAGTCGAAGGAAGAGCAACTGGCGGAAAACCACCGCAAGATGCTGATCGCGATGGCGCAGGATATTCGGGTCATCATGATCAAGCTGGCCGATCGTCTTCACAATATGCGGACCTTGCGCCATATGTCTGAAGAAAAGCAGCGCGAAATTTCGGATGAGACGCTGGAAATTTTCGCCCCACTAGCACATCGCCTGGGGATCGCGTCCGTGAAATGGGAGCTGGAAGATACGGCCTTGCGCTATCTGAATCCGCAGCAGTACTACCGCATCGTCAACCTGATGCAGAAGAAGCGGGTGGAGCGCGAAGCCTATCTGAATGAGGCCTCCGCCACGATCCGGGAAAAGCTCGGGGAATTGCACATCGAAGCGGAGATTTCTGGACGACCCAAACATATTTACAGTATTTATAAAAAAATGACCAAGCAGAATAAGCAGTTCAACGAAATCTACGACCTGCTTGCCCTGCGCGTGATCGTAAACGATATTCGTGACTGCTATGCCGTACTGGGCATCGTCCACACACTATGGAAGCCGATGCCGGGGCGATTCAAGGATTACATCGCCATGCCCAAGACGAATATGTATCAGTCCTTGCATACCACAGTGATCGGTCCCAAAGGGGAGCCGCTGGAAGTGCAGATTCGCACATGGGAAATGCACCAGACGGCAGAGATCGGGATCGCGGCCCACTGGGCGTACAAGGAAGGCAAGAACGTGGTTCAAGGCTCGTTTGCGGAAAAATTGGGCAATCTGCGGGAAATGATCGAGGGTGGATCGGAAGAAGCACCCAATGCGCAGGAATTTATGGAGAGCCTGAAGCAGGACTTATTCTCCGATACCGTCTTTGTCTTCACGCCAAAGGGCGACGTTGTAGAGTTACCGAAAGGCTCCGTCCCGCTTGATTTTTCGTACCGGATTCACTCCGCTGTCGGAAACCGGACGATTGGAGCCAAGGTCAATGGCAAGATCGTTCCACTGGATTACGCCATGAAGACAGGAGATATCATCGAAATTCTCACTTCGAAGCATTCGTACGGACCGAGCCAAGACTGGCTGAAAATGGCAAAGTCAGCACATGCGCGAAATAAAATTAAACAGTGGTTTAAAAAAGAAAAGCGGGAAGAGAATGTTGCCAAAGGCCAACAGATGGTCGAAGGTGAAATCAAGTCTCGCGGATTTGACGTCAAGGAAGCCATGTCAGAAACCAATCTGAAGGAAGCGGCTGCCCGCTTCAACTTCCAAGGCTCTGAGGATATGTTCGCAGCGGTGGGGTATGGCGGCATCACGGCCTCCCAGATCGTGACTCGACTGGTAGATAAGATGCGCAGGGAGCGCGAGGAGCAAAATCCGGTGATCCCCGAACTTAAGCCGACTCCTTCTCCCTCGGTCACTCGAAGTGAGTCAGGAGTCAAGGTGCGCGGGGTAGACAATCTCTTGGTGCGCATCTCCCGCTGCTGTACGCCGGTTCCAGGCGATCAGATCATAGGCTTTATCACGAGAGGCCGCGGGGTATCGGTACATCGTCTGGACTGTCCCAATATCGCTACTGAGGATTGCTCGGAGCGTCTGATCGATGTGGAATGGGACACCGAATTCAAACACAATTTCCATGTGGATATCGAGATCACCGGCAATGATCGCAGCGGTTTGCTAAACGATGTCTTGCAGGTCGTAGCAGAGACGAAGACCAATATTTCGGCAGTCAGCGGCAAAGCAGACAAGAATCGCGTCGCGACCATCCATATGACGATCTCGATCAGCAACGTCGATCATCTGCAAAAAGTGGTAGAACGAATCAAGCGCATCAAGGATATTTATTCGGTACGCCGAATTCTAAGCACCTGATCCCAAGATGGATTGGGTGTTCTTCTTTAGCCCGCAGATGGGGATGAAGAAGAAAAGGATGAAGAGGAGGCAAGAGCGTGAGAGTAGTCGTACAACGAACAAGGGAAGCTAGCGTGATGGTAGCAGGAGAAGTCGTAGGTCAGATCGAGCACGGCTTGCTTTTGCTGGTAGGAATCACGCATGAGGATAGCGAAAAAGATGTAGAATTCGTTGCGGACAAGGTGGCGAATCTGCGCATTTTTGAAGATGAGGCAGGCAAAATGAATCACTCTGTACTCGATACCGGAGGTCAGATCCTGTCAGTCTCGCAGTTTACCTTGTACGGCGACTGTCGCAAGGGAAGAAGGCCCAATTTTATGAGCGCGGCCCGTCCCGAGCATGCGGAGCCTATGTATGAGCTGTTCAACAGCAAGCTGCGGGAGAAAGGTTTGCAAGTAGAGACAGGCCGCTTCGGAGCGATGATGGATGTGCGTCTGCTTAACGATGGGCCTGTAACCTTGATTGTAGAGTCCTAGGGCATAAGGGGGGATCAAATGCGTCAGGAAGCGCTTGTCATCGGGGGAACGGGCATGCTGGCGGGTACAGTAGTCTGGCTGGTCGAACAGGGGTATAGCGTCACCGTGCTAGCCCGTGATCGCAGAAGGTTTGAGCAATTGCTGCTGGATGTGCCTGATCCACAGGCAGTACGTCTTATCCAGCTTGATTACCACCAGACAGTAGAACTGAAGCAGGCAATAGAGGAATTGGTCGCTGAGAGAGGTTGTGTCGATCTGGTCGTCTCCTGGATTCAATCCAGCGCACCTTTGGCACTGGGGACGATCCAAGAAGTTCTCTCCCGTCCGCAGAAACGATGGCGATTGTTTCAGGTATGCGGGAGCAGTGCTTGGAAAAATCCCCCGGAAGAAATCGCGATGGAGCAGGTTGTGTTCCGACGCGTCATTCTCGGTTTCGTCCTTGGAGAGAAATCGGCAAGATGGCTGTACAATCACGAAATCTCACAAGGCATTGTTGATGCGATACGCTTAGATCAACCGCTTTCCATCGTAGGCGTGGTCGAACCTTGGGAGAAACGCCCCATATAACAAGCCCTCCAACGACAGCTTGGACGAAGATTTCGCCTAGCTGTCTGCTGAAGGGCTTCTTTTTTTGTTGCGTTGATTATCCGCCTTGATTGCTCAGGGTGGCAAAATACTGAATGATCCCTTTGTACAAGCCTTCCGCGGCCAACTCCTGCTGTTGCTCCGAGCGTGCGCGGATCTCGTCATTGTAGTTGGAAAGGAAGCTGATCTCGGCCAGGATCGACGGGGTCGGATTCTCCCGTAAGACGAAGTAATCGCCGAAACGTGCGTTCATATCCTTGTAGTTGGTCGCTTTGACGATTTCGTTTTGCACGAGAGAGGCCAGCTTGCTGGAATTGCCATTGCTGTAGTAAAAGACGATGGTTCCGTTCGTCGCCGTATTCGGATGTGTATTATGGTGGATACTGACGAAAATATCGGCCTTGTTTTGAATGGCGATGTCTACTCGCTGCTGCAGGGTCAGTTTACGGTCGTCTGGGCGTGTCATGACCACTTTTGCCCCTGCTGATTCCAGCTTTTTGCGAAGGATCAGGGCGACTTGCAGATTGACAGTCTTCTCTAGGGTGGCAAAGCTAGAGCCCGTCGCTCCGTTGTCATTGCCGCCGTGTCCCGGGTCGACCACAATTACCTTGTTGACCAGCTCATTGCTTTTCAGTACGGCTGGAACACCGATCGCGGATACCAGCCAGCCTGCTACATAACCACTTGTGCCGTCGCTGAAGCGGATTTGGAACCAGTCTCCTTCGGTTTTGATGATCTCATATTTTTCGCCGGTCTGGACCCGCTTGACGATCTCATGCTGCGTGCCTGGACCCGTGCGGATATTGGTATCGGGATTGATAATGGTCACATGTGGACCAGCAGGTGTCGGATACTCAGGCATGGATACGGTAATGAGCCAGCCTGCGACCCATCCGGTTTTGCCGTCCGGGGTGTTGACTCGGTACCAGTCTCCTTGATTTTCTAAGATCGTCAATGTCGAGCCAACAGCCAAAGTACCCAGGATCGCACTGGACGTATTTCCTTCACTGCGCAAATTGAGTCCGTCTGTATTGACTGACGCCGTCTGTACAACCGGCGTTTGCGGCGTATTCGGAGGCTGGGCAGGCGGGTCATTCGGCTGATTCACATTGCTTCCTGTATCTGGGGAAGGCAGTTGGTCAGGCGCGTTCTCCTCGGTTTTGATCCATGCATTGACGCCTTGATAAGGAAACTGCACCCAGCCATTTTGTTTTGTCACGACCGCAATCGTGGTGCCCGCATGCAATTGTCCGATCGCTGGTGTCGAAGAATCCGGGAATGCATAGATATAGGGCGCTGCGTTCAGCGTCATACTGGCTCCTTGTACCGCATCTTGTTTGGGGACCGTTACCGTCACGGGCGGTGTTGAAGGATTGCCGCTAGAAGGGTTTCCGCCGCTGTGGTTTGCTTCATGCTCTTTTACGAGCCATGACGCTACCCAACCTTTTTTTGAACCGGGCAACTGAATTTCGATCCAGTCACCGTTTTTTTGCGATATGGCATAACGGGTTCCCGGATTGATGGTTTGGACGATCTCATGATTGGTTCCTGGGCCGGAGCGGACATTCAGGTTGTCTGTGCTGCTCTCTACCGATGCCGCGGAGAAAGTCCCCGTGGAGGCGGGCGGAGTGCTCGCTGCCGGTGAGGAGGCGACATACTGGTCGGATACCCAACCGCTCTTGCCATCAGGCAATTGCACTTGCACCCAGTCGTTTTGTTTCGAGACGACTGGCAAAACAGTCTGGTTCGGGAGGGTCGAAATAATCGTGTCCTGGAGACTGGGACCGGATCGGACGTTAAGCTTGTCCACAGTGACCTGAACAGAACCGGCGGCCCAAGCTGATGAGACAGGGATGGAGACGGCACAGACGATAGTCAGGAGCATCTTCAGGAATTTTTGACGAACAAACACGATGGACATCCTTTCCGAAATATTTGCATACCTCTTGCAATCATTTCTTGCATGATTTTGGCAAAGCTTTGGGGCAAAATTATCTCATTCGCCTTCTATCCTGGTTTTTCCTGCAACATCCGACAAACTTCTTCAAGCAAGAAGCGTATGACAAGGCGAAACAGGCGGCAATACTAGCTTAAAGACCATTAATGGCACCAGGAGGGAAGACGTGAGACAGTCCAACAAAGAAACCTTTGCCCAAGAATTGAACCGGAAACTGTTTTCCGTCGATTTTCACGATTTTTTGGAAAAAGAATCACGCTTAAACGATATTGAAATGTCCAGAGAATTCCATATCAGTGTCCGAGATGTCCGGGCTTTGCGCAGAGGCTCCAAGCCCTAATCTGCTCCTGCTAAGAGATTCGCCACTCGTAAGGTTGACCGGACTTTACGCGTCGGATAAGATGAAGGGTGGCAAATGAAAAAGCAGGTGAACCCAATGATTGAAATTACATGTGAAGGGCATGCCTTTGAGCGGGAAATCTCTTTGATTCTCGCTTTGTTTTACGAAGATCCCGAGCTTGCCTTCGTCCCAGACTGGACAGACGAGCCGGGGCTGAAGCTGAAATTAACCTTATTGCAGCGGGCAGACGGCGTCGAAGCAGGAAGTCAGCTTTATGACGGACAGCGTCATATCGCCCATCAGGTTCGACGCGACTACGCCAGCCGCGATGAAAAAGCCATGCGCAGAACGGCAAAGCAGGCTATCAACTACGCTTTGCTGCTCGTATTGGAAGAATACACCGGGATGGAACAGGGATGGGGCATCTTGACAGGAATTCGCCCGACTAAATTGCTTCATCAACTCCTCTCATCTGGAATTTCCCGGGAAGCAGCCCATCAAAAACTGCAGCATGAAGTCGTCTTGCGTCCTTACAAACTGAAGCTTTTGCAGGAGATCGTGGATCGCCAATTGCAAGTGGTCCCCGATTTTTACAAAATAGACCGCGAACTGTCAATTTATATTGGCATCCCCTTTTGTCCGACGAAGTGTGCCTACTGTACGTTTCCTGCTTATGCCATTCGTTCACATACAGCCTCCGTCAATCCGTTCCTGGAAGGGCTGCACTACGAAATGGAACGCATCGGGGATTGGCTGACGGCACATGATCAGAAAATTACTTCGATCTACTTCGGCGGCGGTACCCCGACCAGCATTACTGCGGAGGACATGGACCAGCTGTTTGAGACGATGCACCGCCGCTTTCCACACATGGATCAGGTGCGGGAGTTGACGGTGGAGGCGGGCAGACCCGACACCATCACCCGGGAAAAGCTCGAGGTGATGAAGCGCTGGGAAGTGGATCGAATCAGCATCAATCCACAGTCCTTCACCCAGGAGACCCTACAAGCCATCGGCCGTCATCATACGGTGGAAGAGACGATCGAAAAGTATCACCTGGCAATGGAAATGGGTTTGACCAACATCAATATGGACCTGATCATCGGCCTGCCGAACGAAGGGGTTGCCGAGCTGGCCCATAGCCTGGAAGAAGTGGAAAAACTGATGCCAGCCTCGCTGACAGTGCACACATTGTCCTTTAAACGTGCATCAGAAATGACGCAGAACAAGGATCGTTACCGGGTAGCCAGTCGGGATGAGATCAGTCGGATGATGGAAATGGCATCAGAATGGACGCAGGCGAACGGTTATTCGCCGTATTATTTGTATCGACAAAAAAATATTCTGGGAAACTTGGAGAATGTGGGTTATTCCAAGCCTGATCAGGAAAGCATTTATAACATCATGATTATGGAGGAAGTGCAGACCATTCTCGGACTTGGCTGTGGTGCAGTCTCCAAGCTAATGGCTCCGGGAAGCGGCAAGCTGACTCGCTGGCCCAACCCCAAGGACCCGAAGACGTACAATGACACCTACAAGACGTTGGTCGAGAATAAACTGCGAGATCTGGACGAAATCTACTCGGATAAATCCGTCCCGCAGGTATGAAATCCTGATCAAAAAATGTTTTTCTAATCCGCCTGTTGACGCCGGATTCCGAGTTTGCTATGATTCACATTAAGCTTTTTTCAACCAAATGGAACAGATCTGATGACGGGAAAAAGTAATCAGGAACCGCTGGAGCAGAGAGCAAGCATCGAGGCTGGGAGTGCTTGCCGATGACGACCTGGTGAAAGACATCCCCGAAGACCGCAGTGAACAGCGGAGCGTATTGCTCTCCTTAGTAACTGGCAGGCGCAGGCCCGCGTTATGGGCTTTCAAGTGGAAGGGTACCAAATGAGAGTTTTTTGGAGGACCTTCAAACAGGGTGGCACCACGGAGGATAAACAAGTCTTTCGTCCCTGACATGCGGCGTATGCATCATGTCAGGCGACGGGGGACTTTTTTTATTTTGCTTCCCCTCTTGCAGGGAGAACAATGGAGGTTCAATGTTATGAAAAAAATTCAGATTCCACGCGGTACACAGGATATTTTGCCTGGTACGGTGGAGCTGTGGCATTACGTGGAGGGGAAAGCCCGCGATCTTTGCCGCCGCTACAATTACCAGGAAATCCGTACCCCGCTCTTCGAGAGTACAGAACTTTTCATTCGCGGCGTGGGTGAGACGACAGACGTCGTGGAAAAAGAAATGTACAGCGTCGCCAATCCTCGTAGCACGGATACTCTGACGCTCCGCCCAGAGGGTACGGCAGGGGTTGTTCGCTCTTACGTGGAGAACAAGCTTTACGGCTCGCCCAACCAACCGACCAAGCAGTATTACCTGGGCCCGATGTTCCGCCACGAGCGTCCACAAGCAGGCCGTTATCGCCAATTCGTGCAATTCGGCGTAGAGGCGATTGGCAGCAGTGACCCGGCCATTGACGCGGAAGTCATCAGTGTGGCGATTCGTCTGTACCAGGAATTGGGACTTACCGGGCTATCCGTAGAGCTGAACAGCGTAGGGACACTGGAGGATCGGGCACGTCATCGTGAGCACCTGCTCGCTCACCTGAACGCGGTGCGCTCGGAGCTTTGTGAGGATTGCCAGTCCCGCATCGACCGCAATCCACTGCGCGTGCTCGACTGCAAAAATGAAAAATGCCGCTCGCTGACCAAAGACGCGCCATCCATCCTGGATTATCTGAGCGAAGAATCTGCCGCTCACTTTGAAGCAGTGAAGGGCTATCTGGATGCGCTAGGGATCTCGTACTATGTCAATCCACGCCTGGTACGCGGACTTGACTACTACACCTTGACAGCATTCGAGATCAAGATGGCAGAAATCGGCGCTGTCGAAACGCTCTGCGGCGGCGGTCGTTACAACGGGCTGGTGGCAGATCTGGGCGGGGAAGACATGCCGGGAATCGGATTCGCTCTCAGCATTGAGCGTTTGTTGCTGGCATTGGAAAAGCAAGGGATTCAGCTTCCGATACACAGTGGAATCGATTGCTTCGTCGTTGTACAGACGTCGGAAGCAAAAGCGGCAGCGTTTGTACTCGTCGATCAGCTTCGCCAGGCAGGGATTTCTGCCGAGCAGGATTACCTCGACCGCAAGATGAAGGCACAATTGAAACAAGCCGACCGTTTGGAGGCGCGTTTTACCGCCATCATCGGCGAATCGGAACTTGCGAATGGCACCGTCGTCGTGAAGGAAATGGCGACAGGCGAACAGCAGGAGGTCAAACAGGAAGACCTCGTCAAATTTTTGACAGAGAAAAAATAAAGAACCTAAGTGGAGGGACTCATCATGGCATGGCAATCTCGCTCCGTGCATTGCGGAGAAGTAACAAAAGAACATGTAGGGCAAGAAATCGTCTTGAACGGCTGGGTACAGACTCGCCGCGACCTCGGGGGCGTCATCTTTATTGACTTCCGCGACCGCACCGGAATCGTCCAGATCGTGTTCAATCCCGAGTACAACAAAGCAGCATGGGAGATCGCGGATAAAGTAAGAAGCGAGTACGTTTTGGCCGTCAAAGGAGAAGTGGTCAATCGCGCTCCAGAAGCCATCAACCCGAAATTGCAAACTGGAGAAGTGGAAGTCCATATTTCCGAAATCACAATCCTCAACGACGCCAAAACACCGCCTTTCCCGATCGAAGACGATCTCAATGTCGACGAACAAGTTCGCTTGAAATACCGTTATCTCGACCTGCGCCGTCCGGAAATGCAGCGTTCCCTGGTCTTGCGCAGTAAAGCAGCCAAAGCCTTCCGCGATTACCTCGACGAGAATGGCTTCGTAGAAGTGGAAACACCGATGCTGCAAAAAAGCACGCCAGAAGGAGCGCGCGACTACCTAGTTCCTTCCCGCGTCCATCCAGGCGAGTTCTACGCATTGCCGCAATCTCCGCAGTTGTTCAAGCAGCTGCTGATGGTATCCGGTCTAGAGCGTTACTATCAGATTGCCCGTTGCTTCCGTGACGAAGACCTGCGTGCGGACCGCCAGCCAGAGTTTACACAGGTGGACATCGAGACCTCCTTCCTTCCGATGGAAGAGATTTTGCCGATGATGGAGAAAATGGTTGCCCATGTATTCAAGCAAACCATCGGCGTTGATGTGCCAACACCTTTCCCGCGCCTAACTTATGCAGAAGCAATGGGACGTTACGGATCTGACAAACCAGACGTTCGCTTCGGCATGGAGCTGACAGACTTATCGGACGTCGTAGCCAACAGCGACTTTAAAGTGTTTGCCAGCGTTGTAGCCAGCGGCGGACAAGTAAAAGCGATCAATGCGAAAGGTTGCGGCCACTACTCCCGCAAGGAAGCAGACGATCTGGCGAAATTCGCTTCCCGTTATGGAGCGAAAGGCTTGGCTTGGATTGGTCTGAAAGACGGAGAATTGAAAGGACCAATCGTCAAGTTTTTTAAAGAAGAAGAAATGAACGAAATGAAAAAACGTCTGTCCGCTGAAGAAGGAGACCTGCTCCTGTTCGTGGCAGACAAACCAAAGGTAGTGGCGGATGCCCTCGGTGCCCTGCGTTCCAAACTGGCAGCGGAGCTGGGACTCATCGACCACAGCAAATTTGCTTTCCTGTGGGTAGTGGACTTCCCGCTGGTCGAGTGGGACGAGGAAGCGAAACGCTACGTAGCGCTGCACCATCCTTTCACCCGTCCAAAAGACGAAGACCTGCACCTGTTCGAGACAGACCCGGGACAAATCCGTGCGCAAGCCTACGATATGGTCCTCAACGGTTACGAGCTCGGTGGGGGTTCGATGCGGATCTTCAAGCGCGACGTACAAGAGAAAATGTTCAAAGCACTCGGATTTACACCGGAAGAAGCGCGTGAGCAATTCGGCTTCCTCCTGGATGCTTTCGAATACGGCACGCCACCACATGGCGGGATTGCGCTTGGTCTGGACCGCTTGATTATGCTCCTGGCTGGACGCAACAATCTGCGTGAAGTCATTGCTTTCCCAAAAACAGCCAGCGCGAGCGATCTGATGGTAAATGCACCGGATGTGGTAGCTCCGAAACAGTTGAAAGAACTGCATATCAACACGATTGTTGAAGAGGAAGAGAAGGTAAACGCTTAGTTGCAAGCGACTTGCACAGATGCATGACACTTTGATACATTGGTTATAGTAGAAGATAAGCCCTGCGATGTCCGTGACATCTGATCGTTTTGAGCCACAATGTTTGATACGGGAGTCGGTCGTCCCAACTGAAAAGGCATGCCTCTGAAGCGTGGAAGTCTTGGTCAGTTGGGCAGACACCCACCTGCGATGAGCAGGTTCAAAACGTAGGAAATCACGACATAATGGGGCTGCTTTATTCCCTTGAATCCTACTTTTCCGATGGACAATTAATCTGCTTTGAAAGGTGAAAAATACGTATGCTTCATCAATTTTCCCGTTGCGAATTGGCATTCGGTCCTGAAGGTTTGGAAAAAATGAAAAACAGTCGCGTCGCCGTTCTGGGGATCGGCGGAGTCGGCTCTTTTACCGTAGAAGCTCTAGCTCGAACTGGGGTAGGTAAATTAGTGCTGGTAGACAAAGATGTTGTCGATATTACAAACTGCAACCGCCAGATCCATGCGACCTTGAACACCATCGGTCAGAAAAAAGCGGAACTGATGAAAGAGCGTGTAGCGACGATCAATCCCGAATGTGAGGTCATCACGCTGAACATGTTCTACAGCGCAGAGACCGCGGATCAATTTTTTGCCCATGAGGTGGATTACATCGTGGATGCGATGGACATCATGTCAGCCAAGCTTCACCTCATCCAGGAGTCAAAGCAGCGTAATATCCCGATCATCGCCAGCATGGGTGCGGCGAATAAAATGGACCCGACCCGCTTTGAGGTTGCGGACATCTCGCAGACAAGCTATGATCCGATGGCCAAGGTGATCCGTCGCGAGCTGCGCAAAAAAGGCATCTACAAAGGGGTCAAAGTGGTGTACTCCCGGGAAATGCCTGTGGTGATCCGTACCGATGTACGCGAGCAGATCGTTACCAATCCAGATTCCCCGATCAGCAAAGTACGGCAGCCTCCGGCAAGCAACGCCTTCGTCCCATCCGTGGCCGGTTTGATTTTGGCCAGTGTGGTCGTGCGCGACCTGCTTGACTGGCAGCCAGCCAAAGGGTAACAGATGATGGACGATCTCTTCTCGGTTGCCTACGAACAACAGGGGGGCAGCAATAAACAAAAGCCACTTGCTGCCCGTATGCGTCCCCAGACGATTCAGGATGTAATCGGCCAATCGCATATCATCGCCCCAGGCAAGCTGTTGCGGCGCGCCATCGAGGCAGACCAGGTTTCTTCCCTGATCTTCTACGGGCCGCCGGGTACGGGAAAAACGACATTGGCAAAAGTGATTGCTCGTTCGACGCGTTCGTATTTTTCAGAACTCAACGCGGTCACAGCCGGCGTAGGTGATATTCGCAAGGTTGTGGAGGAAGCGAAGGAAAGGCTTGTCATGGGTGAACAGCGCACCACGCTGTTTGTGGACGAGATTCATCGCTTCAACAAATCCCAACAGGATGCCTTGCTGCCTTTTGTAGAAGAAGGTACGATCATTTTGATCGGTGCTACGACGGAGAATCCGTTTTTCGAAGTAAATGCAGCACTCTTGTCTCGGTCCCAGATCTTTTCTTTGCAACCGCTCAATCATGAAGAGCTGGAGCAGGTCATAGACCGGGCTTTGCGAGATGAGGAGAATGGTTTGGGAGAGCTGGACGTACAGCTCACACCGGAAGCACAAGAGCATCTGATCCAGTATGCGGAAGGAGACGCGCGACGCTTGCTGAATGCGCTGGAACTGGCTGTCTCCACGACACCACAGGGGGCGGACGGACACATCACCGTCACACTGGATGTGGCGGTGGAATCGATTCAGCGCAGGGCAGTCAGGTATGATAAGAGCGGAGATAATCACTATGATACGATCTCGGCTTTTATCAAATCGATTCGCGGCTCTGACCCCGATGCAGCCTTGTACTGGCTGGCGAGGATGATCGATGCGGGGGAAGACCCGCGTTTTATCGCCCGCAGACTAGTCATCTCTGCATCAGAAGATATTGGCAATGCCGACCCGCAGGCGATCACGGTCGCGATCTCCTGCTTCCAGGCCGTAGAGCTGGTCGGGATGCCAGAGGGGCGCATCGCTTTGGGACAGGCTACCACCTATCTGGCTACCGCTCCAAAAAGCAATGCAGCATATAACGGGATCAACCAGGCCTTGTCGCATATCCAAAGGGAGGGGCACAAGCCCGTCCCAATCCATCTGCGAGACTCTGCCTACAAAGGTGCATCCAAACTGGGGCACGGCAAGGGTTATCTGTATCCGCACAACTACCCGTACGGATACGTGCAGCAGCAGTACCTCCCTGACGGACTGGATGTCGCGTTCTATGAGCCAAAGGATTTTGGCTACGAGCGCCACATCCGAAAATTCCAGGAGGAGCGGCAGAAGCTGGCGAATCCCAAGAAGGCCTCATTGGACTAAAGGACGTACTGGAAGGAAAAAACTCCCTCGAAAAAGAGGGAGTGACCGGCTTACGTACGGACGTTTCCGCCAGGCTTGTTGGGCAAGTCGCCGTTTTCATTTGGCTGCTTGCTCTGCTCGCTCGCACCATATCGCGCTTTGTGTGCAATCGTCCCAGCCGGGTTTTCGTATAAGGTTCCGGACGGATGGTTGCGCCCTTGTACCGCTCGATTATTTGACGCCATTTTGCACTCACCCCCTGTAGGTAGTGTATCCCGGACTGATGAACTCATGTAGGCAGCAGGAAAGAAGGGAAATGTAATTATAGAGGAGAGTTGGGACAGTGAAAATATCGACGAAGGGACGTTACGGGCTGACGATTATGATGGAACTGGCCAATCGCTGTGGAGAAGGGCCAACCTCATTGCGCAGCATCGCGCAACGCCATGACTTATCAGAGCATTATCTCGAGCAGTTGATTGCACCGCTACGCAATGCGGGCCTAGTGAAAAGTATTCGCGGTGCATACGGCGGCTACGTTCTGGCCAAGCAACCGGATGAGATCTCCGCAGGCGATGTGATCCGTGTACTGGAAGGACCGATCAGCCCAGTAGAATTTGCAGAGGAAGAGGATGCAGCGAAGCGCTACCTGTGGCTACGCATTCGCGACAGCATTTCTTCTGTACTGGATTCTACCTCGTTGCAGGATTTGATTACATTCCAGGATGACGGACGTACGGACAACTACATGTTTTATATCTAATGATGGAAGCAGCAGGTGACTTTCGTGTCGGAAATGATCTATTTTGACCATGCCGCCACCACCCCGGTACACCCACGCGTCGTAGAGGCCATGACGCCCTACCTGACACAGGTGTATGGCAATCCTTCCAGTGTGCACGGCTTTGGGCGCAAGGCGCGCCAGGCATTGGAAAAAGCGAGAGACGAGATAGCGGGCTCCTTGCATGTCGATCCGCAGTCTTTGATTTTTACCAGCGGGGGTACAGAGGCAGACAATCTGGCCGTGATCGGCGTGACGTTGGCTCAGCAGGGACGGGGACGCCACGTGATTACGACGCAGATCGAGCATCATGCCGTCTTGCACGCCTGTGAATACCTGGAGCAGATCGGGTACGAGGTGACGTATCTTCCCGTGGACGAGACAGGGACTGTGCGGATGAGCGATCTGCAGGCATCCGTTCGCGAAGATACAGTTCTCGTCTCGGTCATGTACGGCAACAATGAAGTAGGCACGCTTCAACCGATTACAGAGATTGGACGCTTTTTACGTGAGCGCCATATCATCTTTCACACAGACGCTGTGCAGGCATACGGGGTGCTGCCGCTCGATCCGGAGCAGCTCTGCGTGGACATGCTTTCTGTATCGGCGCATAAAATCAATGGTCCCAAGGGTGTCGGCGCCTTGTACGTAGGCAAGCATGTACCGATTTCTCCTTTGTTGCATGGCGGGTCCCAGGAAAGGAAACGTCGTGCAGGGACGGAGAATCTCGCAGGAATCGTCGGCTTTGCAGAAGCCGCCAGAATCGCGACTGCGGAGCGGGAAGAGCGTGTAGCCAAGTACGAGCAGATAAAAACCACGATGCTCGCGCTTTTTCAGGAGGCTGGAATTGCCTACCTTGTAAACGGAAATCCCCATCAAACGCTGCCGCATATTCTGAATGTCAGCTTTCCGGGTATCGAGACGGAAACGATGCTGATGAATCTGGATTTGGTTCAGGTAGCAGCTGCAAGTGGTTCTGCCTGTACCTCGGGCTCGCTGGAATTGTCGCATGTGCTCAAAGCGATGAACCTCGGGGAGGAACGTGCGAATTCAGCCATTCGCTTCAGCTTTGGCATCACGACTACCTTAGAGGAAGCGGAGCTTGCCGCGAAAAAAATAATCCAGATCGCAAAGCGTTTGCAAAAGTAAAAGATGAAGACCAGTCCGGCATATAATTGCCAGTGACTGGTCTTTTTTTGGATAGGAGACGTTTATCATTCCCTTATTGTGGGAAACGATAGGTAAATGGTAAAATATTTCTGCTATAATCAAATTTCTTTCTATTTGCATAATAAAAGGAGTGTACACCCATGATAGCAAGAAGGGCTTCTGTGAGATTCAAGCTGCTCGCAACCATGCTGATTATTACCATCGTTCCGCTCATGATTGCTGGCTATCTCCAGTTTGAGAACGCCAAGAAGGCAGTTTATCAGTTTACGATTTCTGATTTGCAATACATAACCGATCTGAAAATGCGAGAATTGGCTCCTTACACGCAAGATACAAACATCTTCGAAGGGAATAGACAGAAAATAAAAGATATTTTGAATGAAATCTCCGAGAAATACTATCAGCCGAATGGGATGAGCGGCTTTGCCTACATCATGGACCAACAAGGGATGCTAATGTTTTATCCGGATGAGAGCATGGAAAATACCTCCCTGGGGGAAGAGCGTTTCGCCCAGGAAATGATCGCGAACAAAAACGGTTGGATCGAGTACAACTTCAAGGGAGATGACAAGCTGGCCGTCTACAAAGAGCTTCCGAATGGATGGCTTTTGGCTACAGCCAGCTTCCAGAAGGATCTGTTGAACCCGATCGAAACGAGCCGGATCACCATGTTCATTATCAGCCTGATTAGTGCTATAGCTGCATTGGGGATCGGAAGCTTTGTCGTGTACAAGCTTCTCTCGCCTCTCAAGCAATTGGTGGCAGCAATGAAAGCTGCTGAAGCAGGAGACCTGACACCGCGCGTAGCGATTAACACCAGAGATGAGTTCGGGCAGCTTTCCGCGAATTACAATGAGATGATGGATGGCTTTTGCAGCGTGTTGCGTGACGTGCAGGAGGTTTCACAGCAAGTGGAGATCTCGTCCGAAGAATTGAAGGCTAGCGCGTCTGAGAGCGCTCGTGCTTCCGAACAAATTTCCGGTTCTTCTGCGGAAATTGCCACGTCCTCTGATCAACAAAAGGAAACGGTCCACATGACAGGCGACTTTATTCAACGGATCGGCCAGGATATACAGGAAATCGCCCAATCGACCAGCCATGTAAATAAAGAAGCCTCCCATGCCTATTCGCTTGCGGGTCAAGGAGGAGATAAGCTGGGCGTTCTCGCCCAAGAGATGGATCAAATCACGGAGCATGTACGGAGTACAGAGCAAGTGGTACGGGAGTTGGGGATGCAATCCGAAAAAATCATCGGAATCATCGCGATCATCCAGCAGATCTCAGAGCAGACCAATTTGTTGGCACTCAATGCTGCCATCGAAGCGGCGCGAGCGGGAGAACAGGGGCGCAGCTTTGCGGTCGTAGCGCAGGAGGTACGCAAGCTGGCTGAGCAATCCGGTCATGCGGCCGAAGAGATTGCTTCCCTGATCCATGGCGTCAATCGCGAAATCCAAGAAGCTGTCGGGGCTATGAGCAAAACGATGGGTGCTGTACAGGAAGGACGTGGCGGGGTAGCGTCGGCAGGAGAAAGCTTCCGTCTGATCCTACAGGCCGTCCAGGATGTCAGCCAGCAGGTCGATCGCATGAATGGCGCCGCACAAACGATTTACGAAGACACCGAAAAGCTGCTGGTCCACTCCGGTACGATACAGGAGCTGGCGGAAATGACAGCGCGCAATACGCAGGAAGTGGCTGCCGCATCTGAAGAACAGACGGCTTCTACTGAGGAGATGGCTGCAGCGGCTGAGACGCTGGCTCAAATGGCGAAGCGGTTGTCAGAACAAGCAAAACGATTTACAATCAAATAGAAGCGATGGTGAAATCCACTTTGTCACGAGGTGGATTTTTTCCATCTTTGAGGGCGAATATCTGTTCGAGATCAGTTGGACAGATGTGAGGAGGCGTTGGGATGGAGGAGCAACCGCAAATCTCCTTGTTTTCCGAAACATATATCCGCGGATATGTCAATCAAGAAATATTTTACAACGAAGAAACATGGTACGGAATTATCCGTCTAAAGATAGAAGAGACCACGGAGAATTTCAAGGATTCCGAGGTCATCATCGTCGGGAATTTTCCCCGGCCGCATCCGGAGGAACGTTATACCTTCTACGGGGAGTGGAAGACACATCCTCGGTATGGACAACAATACGTTGCCAAACGTTATGAACGGGAAACACCAAAGACGGCGGCTGGGGTAGAGCGTTATCTGGCGAGCGGGCTTTTTCAGGGGATCGGCAAGAAGATGGCACAGCGCATCGTGCAAGAATTGGGCATCGATGCGTTGAACATCATTGCTCAAAACCCCGAGCGGCTTGCGCAGTTGCCAGGCATTTCAGAGGCTAGGGCTAAGACGATCTACGATTCGGTCATGGAGCATCGCTCGCTTGAGGGCGCCATGGTCTTTCTGTACGACTTCGGGATCGGGGTGAATATGGCCCTGCGCATCTATCAGCACTACAAGCTGGAGACGATGGATGTTTTGACCAAGGAGCCATATCGCCTCATCGAGGACATCCAGGGCATCGGCTTCAAAAGGGCGGACGATATTGCCCGTGCGACTGGAATTGCCGCCTCCTCAGAGGAAAGAGTAAAGGCGGCAGCGTTGTTCGTGCTGCAGGAATCCTCCTATTCAGAGGGACATGTGTTCGTTCCGCTAGAGGAGTTGTGTGAAAAGACAAAGCGGTTGCTTGACGAGTGCGGTGGACATGCTTTCACTGCGGAAGAGATTCAAATGGCGGTCGAAGCCTTATTCGTACAGGGCAAGATTGCTTGGGAGGATGAGCGCATCTACCTGCCTTCTCTGTTTTTCGCAGAGCTTGGATTGGCCAAGCGTTTGCGTCATTTTGCGCAGCGAGTTGAGTTTGGGACGTTCCCAACATCTGAGTTTTACGGTGCCTTGGGCAAGGTCGAGGACGAACTGGGGATCACCTACGCTGATACCCAGCGCGATGCGATTGAGCGGGCTATTACGACTGGACTCATGCTCTTGACCGGTGGTCCCGGTACAGGGAAGACTACTGTGATACGCGGGATCTGCCGCGTTTTTGCTCAATTGCACGGTGTCACCCTCGATCTGAAAAAATACGGAGAAGACAATCCGTTTCCAATCCTGTTGGTCGCACCCACCGGACGAGCTGCCAAGCGAATGACCGAGACGACTGGACTGCCCGCGATGACGATTCATCGATTGCTGGGCTATAAAGGCGAGAGCTTCGAGCATGACGCCGAACACCCGATTCAAGGAAAGCTGTTAATCGTGGACGAGATGTCGATGGTGGACATTTGGCTCGCTAACCAGCTTTTTCGGGCCATCCCCGATGAGATGCAGATCATTCTTGTCGGCGACCCGGATCAGCTCCCGTCTGTCGGACCCGGCAATGTTCTGCAGGACATGATCGCATCCGATCTGCTTCCTCTCGTCCAACTGAAGGATATTTACAGGCAGGCGCAGGAATCGTCGATCATCCAGCTGGCGCATGAGGTTCGTCAGGGGCAAGTGCCGGCGGATCTGCTGAAGACGACGCAGGATCGGAGATTTTTCACAAGTTCGCCACAAGATGTGCCGGAAGCAGTGAAACAAATTTGCGCGGCAGCCGTAAAAAAAGGGTATACGGCCAAGGACGTGCAAGTCCTCGCCCCGATGTACAAGGGGACGGCCGGTGTAAATCGTTTGAATGAAGAGTTGCAGGAGCTGTTCAATCCGAAGACCGCACAAAAGCGGGAGGTAACCTTCGCGGAGACCGCTTTTCGGACTGGAGACAAGGTGCTGCAATTAGTGAACAACGCCGAAGAGCATGTGTTTAACGGCGATATGGGTGAGATTGTAGGGATTTTTTTCCCCAACGAAAATGCGGAAAATGAAGAGATGCTGGTCGTCAATTTTGATGGTCGGGAGGTAGTGTACAAGCGTTCCAACTATCATCAGCTAACGCTTGCCTACTGCTGTTCCGTGCACAAATCGCAGGGTAGTGAATTTCCGATTGTGATTATGCCGTTTGTCAAAAGTTATTACCGGATGCTGCGCAGAAAGCTGGTCTATACCGGCATAACACGCAGCAAGTCATTTCTCATCATGTGCGGGGAGCCGGAAGCATTCCTGGCAGCCGTGCAAACGGATGAGGAAGGGGTCCGTTACAGCTATTTGGAAGAGCGCTTAAAGCAAGTGTAGGTTGGAACCATTTGCGCCGAATGAGCCATTGCCTTTCGCCGATACTAAAAAGGCGGAAGGAGGATGTCCCACATGCGCAAGGCATTGGATGTAGTCGGTTTGCCCGTCCTGTGTCTTCGGACAGGAGAGACGATTGGCACCGTCCGTGACATTCTTTGCGACCCCACTTGGCATGTACGAGGAGTCTTGCTGAGCGAACAGGGATGGTTCCACCCAGGCACCTACATTCCTTCCGAACGGATTCACGCGGTAGGCGAAACGTGCCTGACCGTTTCGGGAAAAGACGCAATCACTCCCTTGCTTGATCTCGCCGGTATCGAACCTGTCGGCATCGTGACGGGAAAGACAAAATTAAAAGGGAAAGCGGTGATTACCGCTTCCGGCAACATCCTGGGCAGAGTGGAAGATGTTTACTTCTCTGCAAACTGGGAGAAACTTGTAGGGTACGAACTATCCAATGGTTGGATTGCGGACGTCACTGAGGGGCGAAAACGCTTATCCGTACCACCTTCTGTCATTGTCGGGGAAGAAAACCTGATCGTGCCGGACTAAGTTCGTATCCAGGCGTGAAAGGGAGGATATAGGTGATGCGTGTCATTTGCCCGAATTGCAGTTCGAAAGACGTCGGAAAAATTGGGACCAACCAGTACTATTGCTGGAACTGCTATATTGAAATGAGCGTGAGCAACGAACAGATTGCTTCCGTGTATCAAGTGGAGGAAGATGGTTCCTTGCATTCCTTGAATGATCTGTTCATCGAGGAACAGACCGTGGCAGCTCAGATCAATATGTAGGCTAGCGAAAATGAAAACATCCAATGGAGGTGGCCGCGAATGTTCATTCGAAGCCTGATGCGTATTGTCGCGACCGGCGGAGTCGTCGCTTTGATCGGTTATTTGATGGCCCCACGTCGAAAAAGACGAGGATTTTCGTTGAATTTCAACCGTTTGCCGTTCTCCATGAAAGATGTCAATCGCATGCTGAAATCTAGCCGCAAGTTCATGCGGGCGATGGCTAGATAAACGCAATGATCCCCGCTTTGGCGAAACGAATAGAAATGCCCGAACGCTCATGGTAGCGCCCGGGCATTTTTTTTTGCTGCTTTATGATTGTTCGGCCATTCTTTTCTGTTTCTGGTTTTTCATGCGACCGATCAAAAGGACGCTGACGACAACTGCTACGATGAACAACCATTTTACCCATGGATATGTTGCGAAAAACGGGGAGAGCAGTTTTTCACTGGTGACCATGCTTCCAGCGGTGTAGGCCAAAACCCCTGCTCCGACGAAGATGACGATTGGGTAACGCTCCATGATTTTCAGAATCAATGTGCTTCCCCATACCATGATCGGTACACTGATGATCAGACCGACGATGACCAGCAAAAAGTCTCCGTGGGCTGCACCCGCAACAGCAATGACATTGTCTAGACCCATGACAGTATCTGCTACGATGATCGTCCAGATGGCTGAGGCGAGCGAGCCGCTCGCTTTCATCGTTTCATGGCCTTCCTCCTGTACCAGCAGCTTCATCGAGATCCAGATGAGGATTAGGCCTCCGACAAGCAACAGGCCGGGTATTCTCAGCAACCAGACAACGGCCAAGGTGGCTAGAGCGCGTATGATGATAGCACCGACGGTTCCCCAGATGATCGCTTTTTTCTGTTGATGTGCGGGAAGATTGCGTGCAGCCATGCCAATGACAATCGCGTTGTCACCGGCCAGTACGAGATCAATGACGATGATGGCAAGTAAAGCAGACCAAAATTGGGGTGTAAAGAGTAGTTCCATTATTTCTTTCTCCTCCTCGTCCTCGAATGGTGAAGAATCCTCGGCCGTTTTCTTACAACTCCCCATAGCTTGTGTAGGAAGGAAAAAGAAAACGACCTTTCCCTGATCGGGTAAAGGTCGTTAGAAAACATAAAAAAGACCATTTACCCTACAGGCAAAGGTCTTGCTTACAACATTTCCAAAAATGTTGCCAACATAGCCGGGGATTTCTCCCGTAATGACGACTATGTTGCAGAAAAGCTACTCCCCTTTGGAGATATCTTCTTGTATTTCAAATTTTATTTGCATTTTGGCTGCATGTCAATAGTCAGTTTTCTTGGGCGTACATGTTTTTTTGGCTTTGAGACAGGCTATTTTTTAGGTGCCACCATAAAAAAGGGGAGTGACAGCGGTGGGTGAATGGATGCGAAGTCGTTGGTTCGCTGCTGCCATCTGGCTGATCGCTCTATTGATTATTGGGAATTTGCTCTGGCTGCTTCGTCCTGTCCTTATTCAAATTCTGCGTTTGTTGTCCGAGGTATTTGTCCCTGTCGTAGTCGGACTGATTATCGCCTACATCCTGCATCCGATCGTCGAATTACTTGAACGAAGACGCGTGCCCCGTCTGATGGCGGTCTTGCTGATCTACGCATCCTTTATCTTGGTGATTGCTATCGTGATTGTCAATGCGATTCCCGTATTTACCACCCAATGGATCGAACTGTCGGATGACCTGCCACGCCTCAAGGAATGGTACGCCAAGTGGATGAGTGAGTGGGAAGCGCATAAGTATTTCTTGCCGGAAAGCGTCTCGCACGGCGTAGACCGCGTCATTATCCAATCGCATGAACGCGTCTCCCATTCGGTTACGGAAATAGTGAATAATGCCCGTAACACATTGGGCAAGCTGCTGGCTTATGCGGTCGTGCCGTTTATCGCCTTTTATCTTCTCAAGGATATGAAGCAATTGCACCAATCCAGCATGCTGGTCATCCCTTCCACGTACCGCAAGCGCGTATTGACTGTACTGCGCGATATCAATGAGTCGCTGGGCAACTACATCCATGGGCAGATGATGGTCGCTCTCATCGTCGGCGCTTGCGCGTATCTGGGGTATTGGCTGATCGGCATGCCGTATCCTTTTGTTCTCGCTGCTTTCGTCTGTTCGACGAATATCATCCCGTACATCGGCCCTTTGATCGGAGCGGGTCCAGCAGTTGTCATCGCCTTGACAATCTCTACGAAAATGTTGATTCTGGTCGTGACTGTCAATCTGATCATTCAGGTGTTGGAGGGTAATATTTTATCCCCGCATATCGTAGGCAAATCACTACATCTGCACCCCTTACTCATCATCATGGCTTTGCTTGCCGGGGAGGCGATCGGGGGGATTATCGGTCTGATCGTGGCGGTGCCGCTCCTGGCTGTCTGTAAGGTTGTAATTACTCGCATCGCCTTAATGATGCATGAAAGTTGACAGTGATCGGCAAAAAAATCTATAATACGAACAAAGCACTACACTGAGAGAATCAATGAGGGAACGAGTATGTCGCAGGCCTTTTACAGAGAGGGCGCTCCACGGTTGAGAGGGCGGCCAGAAGAAGGGCGACGGAAGGCTACTCCCGAGACCGGGCAAAAACCGGCGGCTTGGCACCGTTAGACGTCTGTAAAGCGACAGAATTCCGGGCTTGTTTCAGGCAGGTGGCGGATCTGTAAGCAGGGTGGTACCGCGAGAAAAACAGTTCTCGTCCCTGAGGGGATGAGGGCTTTTTTTGTTTTAGACCCTTGTGAGTCATAGGGGAGTCAAGTTTTCTATTTTTGGAGGAGATGTCATGAAAAAACTGACAGGAAATCAGATTCGCAAGATGTTTCTTGATTTTTTTGTGGAGAAGGGGCATCGTATCGAACCTAGCGCCTCACTGGTGCCAGTCGACGATCCTTCCCTCTTGTGGATCAACAGCGGTGTTGCGACCCTGAAAAAATACTTTGACGGGCGGATCATTCCCGACAATCCGCGCATTACCAACTCGCAAAAATCTATTCGTACCAACGATATCGAAAATGTGGGACGCACGGCACGCCATCATACGTTTTTTGAGATGCTGGGTAACTTCTCGATCGGGGATTACTTCAAGGAAGAAGCGATTGAGTGGGCGTGGGAATTCCTCACCAGTCCAAAGTGGATCGGCTTTGATCCGGAGCTTCTGTCAGTGACCATCCACCCCGAAGACGAGGAAGCTTTCGAGATCTGGAGTAAAAAAGTCGGCGTTCCAGAAGAGCGGATTATCCGTCTGGAAGGAAATTTCTGGGATATCGGGGAAGGTCCGAGCGGCCCGAATACGGAGATTTTCTATGACCGCGGCGAGAGCTTCGGCAATGATCCGAACGATCCTGAGCTGTATCCAGGCGGGGAGAACGAACGTTATCTGGAAGTGTGGAACCTGGTATTCTCCCAGTTCAACCATAATCCAGACGGCACCTACACGCCGCTGCCGAAGAAAAACATCGATACCGGTATGGGACTCGAGCGGATGGCTTCTGTCATCCAGGAAGTGGACAACAACTACGAGACGGACCTGCTGTTTCCGCTGATCGAGAAAACCAGCGAGATCTCCGGCATCAAGTACAAAACCAATCTTGAGCTGGATGTCGCTCTCAAGGTAATCGCTGACCATGCTCGGACAGTCGTGTTTGCGATTGGCGACGGGGCTCTGCCTGCCAATGAAGGACGCGGTTATGTCATTCGCCGTCTGCTTCGCCGCGCGGTGCGCATGGGTAAAAAGCTGGGCGTGGAAAAACCATTTCTGTACAGCCTGACAGAAACAGTCGGAACGATGATGGGCGAGTTTTATCCAGAAGTGGTGGAAAAGCGCGGATTTATCGAAAAGGTGATTCGTGCTGAGGAAGAGCGATTCCACGAAACATTGAACGACGGACTCAATATTCTGACCGAAATGGTGAAAGCGGCCAAAGCGAGCGGCCAAACGCAGATCGCGGGCAAAGACGTGTTCAAAATGTATGATACGTATGGATTCCCTGTCGATCTGACTGAGGATTTTGCGCAAGAGCAGGGCTTGACGATCGATCGCGATGGCTTCGAGCAAGCGATGGAAGAGCAGCGTGAGCGCGCCCGTGCAGCACGTCAGGACGTAGACAGCATGCAGACCCAGGGAGGTCCTTTGTCAGATTTGACGGTTACGAGCCAATTTGTTGGTTATACTGAATTGGTAGCGACAGGTAAAGTGGAAGCAATCATTTTCAATAACCAACTGGTAGACGAAGCGGAAGAGGGACAAATCGTCCAAGTCGTACTGGATCGCACGCCATTCTATGCGGAAAGCGGCGGACAGATCAATGACGAAGGTTTGCTGCTTTCGGATTCGGTAAAAGCACGGGTGCAGGATGTTCAAAAAGGACCGATGGGGCAAAACGTCCACTCTGTTCTGATCGAAGCGGGCACTCTGCGCAAAGGAGAGGAAGTGCGTGCGGAAGTAAACCGCGATGCACGTCTCGCCATTACAAAAAACCATACGGCTACCCACTTGCTGCACCAGGCACTGAAAGATGTGCTTGGGACACATGTGAATCAGGCAGGTTCCCTGGTCGCACCTGAGCGTCTGCGTTTCGACTTCACGCACATCAGCTCGATCACTCCGGAAGAGCTGGAGAACATCGAGCGTATCGTTAACGAAAAAGTATGGGAAAATCTGCTGGTAGACATCTCGAACAAACCGATTGCAGAAGCAAAAGCGATGGGAGCGATGGCACTCTTCGGTGAGAAGTACGGAGACATCGTGCGAGTGGTTCAGGTTGGCGGTTACAGCCTGGAGCTTTGCGGCGGTTGCCACGTCAGCAACACGGCGGAAATTGGTCTGTTCAAGATCGTCAGTGAAAGCGGAATCGGTGCCGGTACCCGCCGGATCGAGGCAGTGACAGGACGTGGAGCGTATCAGTTCCTGAATCAGCAATTCGCGATCCTGAAAGATGTAGCGCATGCGCTGAAGGCCCCGGTACTGACTGAAGCACCTGCGCGTGTGGAAGGTTTGCAGCAACAGCTCAAGGAAGTACAGCGCGAAAACGAATCGCTGCGTGCGAAGCTGGGCAATATCGAGGCAGCATCTCTGACTGACCAATTGCAGACCGTAGAAGGCATTCAGGTGCTCGCTACTCGTGTCTCCGCATCGGATATGGATAATCTGCGCGGTATGGTGGATGAATTGAAAAACAAGCTGGGCTCTGCAGTCATCGTTCTGGGTTCGGCAGATGGCGACAAAGTAAACCTCGTCGCAGGTGTCACCAAAGACCTGATGGATCGTGGCATACACGCTGGTAAAATCATCAAAGACGTTGCCACCCGTTGCGGCGGCGGCGGTGGTGGACGTCCTGACATGGCGCAAGCTGGCGGGAAGGATCCGTCTAAGCTGCAAGAGGCATTGGACCTGGTAGCAGAGTTCGTAAAATCGCAAGCGGTGGCGAAATAACCGCTTTTTACGGGGAAATTGCAGTTTCGACAAGGAGTAAGCTTGCAGGGAGTCGAATACAAGTAACTATAGGCTCCCTTTTTCAAAAAAGAAGTCTCAGAGGAAATCGAGGTGTTGATTGTGAGTTCGTTGGATAATACCATGAAATTCACGGTGCCCAAGGAAGCGAATGCGGCGGACGTTCAGGAGACATTGACAGAGGTGTACAAGGCCCTGCAGGAAAAAGGATACAACCCGATCACCCAGATCGTGGGATACTTGCTTTCTGGAGACCCGGCGTTTATCCCACGCCACAACAACGCACGCAGCTTGATCGGCAAACTGGAACGAGACAAAATCATAGAAGAGTTGGTGACTGTTTACTTGGCAGAGCGCAAGTAAACCAGACGACATGGTGCGATTACTGGGATTGGACGTCGGCGACAAGACGATTGGCGTCGCGGTAAGTGATGAATTGGGCTGGACGGCCCAAGGGCTGGAGACGATCAAGCGGCAATCCAAGGAAAAGGATTTGGCACGCATTAACGAGTGGATCGCCACGTATCAAATCGGCGGCATCGTGGTCGGGCTCCCGAAAAACATGAATGGAACGATCGGCCCCCGGGCAGAAATTTGCCAGGCTTTCGCACGCTTTTTGGAGGAACGCACATCCCTTCCCGTCTACTTATGGGATGAGCGTTTGACGACCATGGCGGCAGAACGGATGCTGATCTCGGCGGATGTCAGCCGGCAAAAAAGAAAAAACGTAATAGATAAAATGGCGGCCACTTTGATCCTGCAGGGATATTTGGACGCGAAATCGAGGTGACCATGATGAGCGAAGAGATGACAGAGGAGTTCGAAGTGGGCGATGTGATTGCCCTGACGGAGGAAGGGACCGAGGAGCCGCGAGATTTTCGGATCATGTACATTTTTGATATCGAGGAACGCAGCTATCTGGTACTAGTGCCAGTAGACCAGGAAGAAGAAGAAGAGTACGAGGTACACTTCCTGCGTTACGACGGTACCGATATGCTGATCCCGATCGAGGACGATGAAGAGTGGGAGCAAGTGGAAGCTACTTTTGAAACCCTGATCGCGGATTTGGAAAAAGAAGGAATTTAATGTCGAAAGAGGGCCTGAGGGTCCTCTTTTTACGTTTTGCACCTCGATTAACCAATAAAGAAAAGCAGGATGATCTGGAACGGTTGGTTGAGGAAAAATGAGAAAAAAGCGAAGGCATTTGGATCTTGACCAAGCCGGAACGGAAAAGACGGAACACGTTTTTTGGCGGCCAGCGCGCCCAGCAAGCCGTTAATTGCTAGTTGGTGAAAGTCCAACCGAGGTAAGAGCCAAGTCGCCTCGTAGCTGACAGGCAACTGGTGGAGAGATCC